>Ga0208898_1000958_pt1 | contig 20391 bp, 24 predicted proteins | sample VirMetDEL_Mar_4_FD_184513 | JGI IMG/M metagenome (GOLD analysis project Ga0208898, IMG submission 184513) | Aqueous microbial communities from the Delaware River and Bay under freshwater to marine salinity gradient to study organic matter... | ecosystem: Environmental > Aquatic > Marine >...
TTTCATCATCAACCAGCTTACCTTTAGGGACTTTTAATTTTTCTGAATATATTTCAATATGATTAAAATTTAAAGGCTGTTTTTTGTGAAAATGCCTACTAACAGTAGCTTGATCTAATCCTGTTAGGTCAGAAATTTCTTTAATAGAATCTAATCCAAGTTTTTGAAGTACATTTAAGAAGGCTTGGTTCATATTTTCATTATAATTTATATTTATTATTTTATCATAGCTATCAAAATTTAACATTTTTTTTATACTCCGTTCAATATTCTACAAAAAAGATCAAAACTGATCAAATTAATTAATTTTAAAAATATAGAAGAATAATATAATTTCAAATAATAATTGATAGAAATGAAGATATCATTGAATTTAGAAATAAAACTATTATTAATTATATTAGATGATTATTTCCAATATTTGGCAATTTGTAGGGAAAATAAAACTATTTGGGATAATTATGAGCAAGAAATATGGGAAAAATTATTAAAAATTAATGGATTTAACGGAAAATTGCCCAAACTGTCAGAGATTATTAAAATTTCGGAAAAAGCTAAAAAACATAGAGATAAAAATATTAAAGTTTATACACCATTACCAAGCTACTCACCAATTCTCACCAAGTTATACAGAAATACTGCTTGGGCTAGATATGAAAAGCAAAAGCAACTTGAGTCGATATCTAAAAGATTTAAAGAAAAAAAAATACATAGATTTTATCCCAGCCTCAGCAAGAGATATCGTAATCTTAAACACAAAAGGGTGGCTTGATGAGCGATAAAATTAAACTTCCTTATTTTGATTTTTATTATCAAGATTTTTTAACCGGCACTGCTCATTATACGCATCAGCAAATCGGAATTTATATTACCCTGATGTGCCATGCTGGGGTAAGAAATGGTGACGGCCTCCCTAATGACTTCGAGCAGCTATGTAGAATAGTTAATTTATATAGTAATGATCCTGACTTGGTTGAGTCATTAAAGACTGACTTAAACTTAGTGATTAATGAAAAATTCAAATTATTAGATAATAAGTGGCACAATGTCCGCCAATTAGAGGATTATAAAAAGAAAGTTGATATTATAAATTTAAGAATTGAGTCAGGTAAAAAAGGTGGTCTAGCAAAAGCTAAGCAAAACTCTAGCAAAGAATCTGTATCTGTATCTGTATCTGATTCTGTATATACAGTTATATTTAATAGTATATGGGATCAGCTTTTGATTAGAAGAGGATCAAAAAAAAGAGCCTTTAAAGTTTTTCAGCAAATTGAAGGTCAAATAGATTCAAAAGTTATCATAGATAAATATAACGAGCTATGTCGCAGCACCGATAATCATATATTTATTCCCCATTTAAGTACCTGGTTGTCTCAAGAAAGATACTATGATGAAGAAGTTTTTAACTTAGATAACTTTAAAAAAATAAACAAAATTACTGCAAATTATATTGATACTAAAAACAATATTTTATTGTTTCAATCTAAAGAGTCTTTTGGATTAATGGAGTGGTTTTATCATAAAGACGGAACTACCGCTAAAAAAGAGGAGTATTATGGCTAAAAAGAAAAAGAAAAAACATCTTAAATCTAATGAAAAAATTAATACTACTGAGCAAAAAGACTATGGTGGTCAGGCCCTTATTAGAGAAAATGGTAAAATTTATAGATTGCCGGACATGGCTGAAATGGTCATGGGCCATAAACACATATACAAAAAAATTAATTCAGTTCATGAAAGCTATTATGCCAGGAATCAACTTGATCCAGGTGATGCTAAGAATAATGCCACCAGGTTTGCAGCCGGTCAAAAACTAGAGTTTTTAGCAATAATTAGCGGTAAAAATAAAAGCTGCACTATGAATTTTGATTATTTAGCCGGTATTCCTAATGGCACAGAGTTTTTTAATATTTTAAAAATAGATTATGGCCAAGAGTTTAATGATGCTATGAAAGCTACCAAAGATTCACAATCAATAGTTTGGGATGTAATTATTGATAATATCCCAGCAACTCATAAAAGAATGGATAAATATCGTGAGGGACTGGATATGTTAATTGACTACTGGAAGTTGTAATGTTCCCATTTGTCCCCATTTCATATTGTGAATAGTTAATATATAAGTTTTAGTAAGATCGAGAAGTCGGTCAAAAATCCATACAATTTATACAATGAAACCAGAGGACAAACTCTGGCTTAACATTTTAGTAAGAGGCTTATGTGATTCAGTTGGTCTTACTCATCCTAATTTTGATGTATCAGATAAAAAAATAATCAAAGAAGCTCAAGAATGGTTAGGCTCAGAAGATTTTAAAACTATTTGCGGATATTTAAAGTTGAGACCTAGCTACATAATGAAATTACATGAAAAAATCAAAAACAAAAAAAGGTCTTCAACAGACAGAATATACTCAGCACTCTACTTTAGGATTAAACGACTCAAAACTGAAAACGACTATTTTTCTTGGTAAAGATGATCAAGGCCCTATTGTTTTAATTAGGTTTGCAGATTTTGATAACCAGGAACAAGCTGAAGATTTTGTTAATACTTTTAAAGATCATAAAAATTTTCAAGAATTAGAGTCAGAACAAATTAATATAACATTACACTAATGAAAATAGAGCTATGGCCAGTAGATAAGCCAGTCCCTTATATTAGAAACGCAAGAAAAATACCTCAATCTGCTATTGATAAAGTAGCCGGATCAATCAAAGAGTTTGGTTGGAGGCAGCCTATCGTGGTTGACAAAGAGGGTGTTATAATTGTAGGCCATACCAGGCTAAAAGGTGCTATGAAATTGGGCCTGAAAGAGGTTCCTATTCATGTTGCTGACCAACTTACTGACTCGCAAGTTAAAGCCTACCGCTTAGCTGATAATAGAACAGGCCAAGAGACAGGCTGGGATGATGAATTATTAAGCCTGGAGTTAAAAGAACTATCTGAACTTGACCTGGATTTAGTTTTAACCGGCTTTGATGATAAAGAGATTAATCAAATCATTAATCAATATTCTGATAACAAAGAGGGCAATATTGGTGATGATGAAATACCAGGCGAAATTGAGACCAGGACTAATCCTGGTGATTTATGGTTGCTTGGCAATCATAGATTGATTTGCGGTGACGCAACTAATGAAGGCGACTATATTATTTTAAGTAATAATCAAAAAGCTGACATGGTCTTCACTGATCCGCCTTATAATGTCAATTACAGTGGTCGTGGTAAAAATAATTTAGGTACTATCCAAAATGACAATATGTCTAATGATGCCTTTCAATTATTCTTAAATGACTCTTTTAACCTTATAGATAAATATATTAAGCCATTATCATCTTTATATGTTTGTCATGGTGATAGTAAAACAGATGCTAAAATAGCTTTTGAAATAGTATTTGGTAAATATTTTAAAAAATCCTCTACTATTATTTGGGTAAAACAATCAGCCGGTATGGGTTGGCAAGATTATAGAGTTCAACATGAGCCAATATTATATGGTTGGAAAGAGGGTGATGGTAAACATCCTTTTTATGGTGGAAGAACTAAATCAACTATTTGGAACATTAATAGAGATAACCAGGCTAAATATAAACATCCAACACAAAAACCTTTAGCCTTAATTGAGGAAGCATTAAAGAACTCCTCTAAAGAAGAAGATATTATATTAGATCCTTTTGGTGGCAGCGGCAGCACATTATTAGCCTGTGAAAAGACCAACAGGAAAGCATTGACATTAGAATTAGATCCTAAATTTTGTGATGTAATCATACAAAGGTGGGAAGATTATACAGGACAGAAAGCAATAAAAGATTATGGAAGAGAAGAAACTAGGAAGGCCCAGCAAATATAGTTCAACTATTGTAAAGAATATATTGAACAGATTAGCTTTGGGGGAAGCAATCAGAAGTGCTGTCAAAGAAGAGGGCATTGATTGGGAGACCTGGAGACAGTGGCTAAAAAAGAAGCCTGGACTAGCGGAGGAGTATGCCTTAGCTAAAATGGATGGTATTGAATGGTCAATGAGTGACTTAGAGACTCTCGCCATGCAAACTATTAAAAGAGCTAGGGATAAACAATCAGACCTTAATGAAGTCAAAGCGGTGGATACTCTTATAAGGCATAAACAATGGAAGGCTCAGAAGCTATTCCCAAAGGTCTATGGTGATAGACAACAACTAGAGGTAGGAAATTCAGATGGTAAGCCATTCGAGATAGGATGGGCTAAGGAGGATAAATGAACATTGTAGCTATATTGTGGTTAAAATTAGTTAAATTAGTGGGAAATATACTGAAAGGTATATGGTGGTGTGTTAAGAAAGTTATTGATATAATTAGCTTTATTACGAAGAAGCTCTTTTCTCGCACTTAATTCCCTATATAGGTAAAAATCAGAATAAAATTTATATTCTGTTCGTATTTTGTTCATTGGGGGCAAAAAAATAATATTTTTATGGAGTACTTATCGAGTATTTATCTATAAAACCATTGATAATCAATGGAAAGCACACCATAGAATTAAGTGTGCCAGGTATTTTGGATTATATTCCTGGTTTGTTCGCTTTTTTAAATATTATCAACCCCCATTGACTAGCTGACATTGTCATTGGAAGTGATTTCAACACAAAAAAAAAATCTCTAAAGGCCTGGTGCTGATGAGAAGAATCGAACTTCCGACTTCTATCTTACCAAGATAGCACTCTACCACTGAGTTACACCAGCATATCTGATTTATAACATGATTGATTTTACTTTGAACAAAAAAAGTGTTCCTGAGGGAAAATTACATAGCGAATTGACCATATTAAATTGGGATCGCAAACAACAAATGCAGAAAAGAGTATGCCTGTACTGCGATGAATGGGGATCGTTTGCCATTCAGCCAAAAGACGCATATAGGCAATATTATTTTCTGTGTGGAGATCATTATTCAAGTGAAAAAAACAAAAAAATCTAAAGCTAAAATTGATGTCTTTGCCTTAATGGTTAAGGAATTAAATGATAGGACTCCTGTAAAGCAGCATTCAGGGCGAGGAATTGTTCAGGATAGCACTGTTGCCAGGATTCAAGACATTTATAAGGGGGAAAAGAAAGACAATGAATGAAAATTACAATCCCTTACAAACCTAGACCATTACAACAAGAAATACATAGCAGTTTAAAAAGATTTAATGTCCTGGTCTGCCACAGAAGATTTGGAAAAACTGTCCTTACAGTCAATGAGATCATAAAGAAGTGCCTACAAAATAAACTTCCAAGACCTCGCTATTATTATATAGCACCAACTTACAGTATGGCAAAAAGGATAGCTTGGGACTATTTAAAATATTACACCTCTGTTCTTCCTAAAATGGAATATCACGAAACAGAGCTAAGGGCCGATCTTCCTAATGGCGGAAGAATACAATTATTAGGCTGCGAAAGACCACAAACTTTAAAAGGTTTATATATGGATGGCGTCGTCTTAGATGAGGTGGCCCAAATGCCCCCTAAATTATGGACTGAGATCATAAGACCAGCATTATCAGATCGTGTTATTACTGACAAAGAGGGTAAATGGAAAGACAACGCATTTATGATAGCGATTGGCACTCCGGCTGGGCATAATTCTTTTTTTGATTTATATAATCATGGTCTTCATGATGAAAATTGGTATGCCAAAAGTTTTAAAGCTAGTGAAACAGGAGTAGTAGCCAAAGACGAGCTAGACGAAGCTAAAAAACTCATGCCCCCTGAAATATATGAGGCGGAGTATGAATGCAGTTTTGAAAGTTCAGCTATTGGTGCTATCTATTCTCAATCTTTAGCTAAATGTGAGGCAGATGGCCGGATAACTAAAGTTCCTTATGACTCCACCATTAAAGTAGACACCTACTGGGACTTAGGTATGCGAGATAAAACCGCTATATGGTTTTGTCAGCAAAAAGGATCAGCTATTCACATTATTGACTATTTTGAGGATAGTGGCGAGAGCCTGGAGTATTATGCTTCTATCTTAGACCAACGAGGTTATGTCTATGATACCCACTACCTACCCCATGATGCATCGGTTAGAGAAATAGGCACAGGAAAATCAAGATTAGAAATTGCCCAATCATTAGGATTGGTAACGAGCATAGTTCCTAAAATGAGTATTGAAGATGGCATTAATGCTACAAGAATGACATTAGGCAGATGCTGGTTTGATTTTGAAAAAACAAAAGACGGATTGGATGCCCTTAGACAATATCGCTGGGCAGTCACTGATAAAGGCGAACAAAAGAATAGGCCTTTACACGATTGGACTTCTCATGCTGCGGACTCCTTTCGTTATTTATGTACAGGATTACAAGAGTCAAAAAATTGGTCATCAAAAATTAAATATCCAAAATTAGGGATAGTATGAAACCGAAAGATAATAAATTTCACAAAGGCAACTCTAAAGACGGCAAACATTATTGGCTGACTCCAAAAGATTTATATGAATCATTAGATAATGAATTTCATTTTGATTTTGATCCATGCCCATATCCTAAACCTGATGATTTTGATGGATTAACTAACGAATGGGGAGAATCAAATTATGTAAATCCTCCTTTTGGATCAATAATACACGAAGGTAAAAAAAAAGGTGCTACTGCGTGGGTTAGAAAAGCATTAAAAGAACATGAAAAAGGTAAGGATGTTGTTTTTGTTTATCCAGTGGATAAATGGTTATTAATGCTTCTTGAGTCTGGTGCAAAAGTAAGAAATTTAAAAGATGTAAAATGGTGTGCGATAGAAGATGGAACAGAAGGTAAAGGTTTAGGTAGGCACATCGCCTGTTTTATATTGAAAGCAAATAAATGAAATTAACAAAAGAAAAATTAAAAGCCCTTATATCCCAAGAGATCACAAACTCGTTAGGTTATTATGGCGGACAATTATCAGAACAGCGAAGAAATGCTCTTAAATATTATTTAGGAGAGCCTCTAGGAAATGAAGTAGAGGGACAATCGCAAGTTCGATCACAAGATGTTTTAGAAGTGGTGGAAAGTATTCTTCCCTCTATGATGCGTATCTTTACACAAGGCGAAAGTATAGTTCGCTTTGAGCCTCAAGGGCCTGAAGATGTAGCTTATGCTGACCAGGCATCTGATTACATCAACCATATCTTTATGAAAGATAATAATGGTTATTCAATATTACATACTATGTTTAAAGATGCCCTTATTTCTAAAAATGGTTTTGTTAAATATTATTGGAAAAAAGATTTAGAGCAAAAAGAAGAGTCTTATGAAAATTTAACAGCTGCGGAGTACCAATCTTTATTAAGCGATCCTGAGATTGAAGTTATTGAAGACCAGGACAACAACCCTGATACTGATATAGCTAATATTGATTACAATGAAGCTAAATTTAATGTCACTGTTAAAAGAAAAAAAGATTATGGCCGAGTGGTTATTGAAAGTGTACCCCCTGAAAGTATTTTAGTTACCAAGACTGCTACCTCATTAGAAGATTGTAATTTTATTGGCCAAAGAGTTTTTAAAACCAGGTCAGAGCTTATTAGTATGGGCTTTGATAAAAAAATTGTTAATGAACTGCCTGTTGCGGATGAAGAAATTTTTAACAACGAAGCTGTTACAAGAAGGTCTTATGATGATGAGACCATGCCTCAAGAATATCAAAATATTGATTCCTTACTTACTAGAGTTAGCATCGTGGATTGTTATATGCGTTGCGATTATGATAATGATGGGATTGCTGAGTTAAGACACATTGTAGTAGGTGGCTCAGGGCCTAATACTTATCACATATTAGAGAATGAACCTATTGAACAAATTCCTTTTGCTACTGTTACTGCTATCCCTATGCCTCATCGCTTCTATGGATTATCCATTTATGACTTAATTGGCGATGTTCAAGAAATTAAAACAACTTTACTAAGACAAACACTTAACAATGCGTATCTGCAAAACAACGCAAGAACAGTGGTTGTCGATGGTCAAGCCAACATAGACGATCTCCTTACTTCTAGAGCTGGGGGTATTGTAAGAGTTAAATCACCAAACGCAGTAACTCCTCTACAGTCCCCCAACTTTATGCAAGAAGGCTTAGCGATGCTTGAAAAAGTAGATCAAATTCGTGAAGGCCGCAGCGGAGTCTCTAAAGTACAAATGGGCCTGGATAGTGATGTTATTAATAAATCTCACACCACTGCTACTAGTGCTAATGTGATGATGAACGCATCCACACAAAGAATTGAACTGTATGCAAGAAACTTTAGTGAAGGCATTAAAAGAATGTTTCAAGGTATCCTGGCACTTGTTTGTAAATACCAGGACAAAGAAAGAATTATTAAATTAAGAAATCAATTTGTTCCAATGAACCCTAGAGAGTGGGTGGACAGATATAATGCGACAGTCCAGGTAGGTTTAGGAACAGGATCGCAAGACCAGCGATTAGAAGTTTTAGGAAGAGTTTTAGCAGTCCAGGAAAAATTAATTGCGACTGGTGGTATGGGAATTGTAGATCCTCAAAAGATTTATAACACCTTAGAGAAGTACCTGGAGAATGCCGGTTATAAAGATGCAAGTCAATTCTTTAACAATCCGTCTAATACTCCACCGCCACCCCCTAAGCCACAGCAGCCTGATCCAACGATTGAATTAGCGATGGCAGAACAACAAAGATTAAGAGCTAGAGATCAAGCTGATATGCAACTCAAAGCAAGAAAACAACAAGCTGATGAGCAATACAAATTAGAAAAAATTAATCTCGATCAGCAAAAACTAGCAACCCAAGTTATAAAAGAAGCTAATACTAAAAATTTAGAAAAAGAAAAATTAGCATCAAAAATTATACAACAAGGAATTAACTAATGGCATTTACTTCACCATTTTTTCAAGGCACACAAGCTCAAGGAATTATTAACTCATACCTCAATGCTGGTGGTTTTTCACAACCTTATACTACAGCTTCAACTAATCCCTATAAAGTTGATGTGACTCCTTATGTGCCACCAGCTGCACAGCCTACTCCTGATACTCCAAACGATATTCCTAATTGCGAAGAAATGTATCCAGGCGAAGGAAGAATTTATGATCCTGTTTTAAAGGCTTGTGTTTTACCAACACAAAATAACAATGATAACCAACCGGTAGAAGAAACCTATCAGGGAGTTGGTAGTGTTTATAGCCCTGAACAAAATGCCTTTATGAATTTAGGACTAGGGGGCAGCACTGCGGAAGATGTTCAATCTTACTATGGTTCAGGTAAATTAGATTTTTATGGTGATGGCCTTACAGGATTATTTAAAAGATTTTCACCTTTGTCCCAATTAGGAATTTATCTTGATAAAAAGAAATTAGAAAATGCCGGTATTATCGAAAAAAGAGACGATGGTTATTATTTTGCTAAAGGCGGTAATTATTTTTTAGCAGATGCAAACAAAAAGTTTGAAGATCAATTAGCTAAAAACAATATGATGAATTTTGCTCAAAATGTTTTAGGCAAATCTGAGGAAGAAGCTAAAGCGATGGCTGATGTTACAAAGAGAGGTGATAAAGCAGATTATATAGGCAACCAGGTCTATAAAGATAATAATGCTAATGTCACTGTAAACCCATTCCAATCTAACTATGGTGCAACACAAATAGTTTCTTATGGAAACAATAATAACAATAATAATTCCAATAGTGCATCCAACAAAATGTACACAGCAAAAACACAAAAATTTGCAACACCTACAAAAAAATACAATACAGAATTTAAAGGAACAGGATTTATAGGTGGTAGATAACGAGCAAAAAAGAAGCCAACAAGCAAAAGAAATTTTAGAACACCCTCTATTTTTAGAGGCGATAAACAAGATTAGAGGAGATTTAACTAATGAATGGTTAAACTCCAATATAGAAAATTCAGAACAAAGGGAAAACATTTTTGTCATGAGAAGAATGTTAGAACTTGTTGTGATGCAAATTCAGTCGATCATGGAGACTGGAAAAATTATAAAAAAATAGGAGTAAAAAATGGCAGAACAACCAGTAATGGACTCTGCAATAGAAACTCAAAATGAATCTATTGCACCAAAGCCCAAGCCTCTAAATACACAAGGGGAGGCAGCTGAAGCCCTGAAGAACTTATTTAACATCAATGCCTCAGAGACTCAGGAGTCAGCAAGTGAAAAATCAACAAAAGAGGTAGCCGATTCTGAAAAGAATACCGACGAAACTTTTGACGATGATGATCTTATAAATCAAATTGAAGACGAAACCCCATTAAGCGGAAACCAGGAACTTTACAGACTTACTGTTAATGGTGAGGAAATGGAAGTCACCCTTGACGAGCTTAAAAAAGGCTATTCTCGACAAAGCGATTACACACGCAAGACCGAAAAACTTTCGCAAGATAGAAAATATATTGAAGAAAAAAACGCAGAAGTTACTAAGTTAAGCGAAGAGGCTAAAATCAAACGAGATCAATACGAAAGACAACTTCAAGTATTGCAAGAACATTTAAGGGCCAACGAAACACCAATCGATATGGAAAGGCTCTATCAAGATGATCCGGCTGAATTTGTAAAAGTGAAAGCCGAACAAGATAGAAAAAAAGAGTTGCTATTAGCAGCTCAACAAGAGCAAGAACGCATTCAATCTGAAAAACAGAAAGAAAGTGAAAAAATTTACTCTCAATATTTAGATGGCGAGAGAAAAAAACTTGCTGAAGCCTTGCCTATTTATGGTGACAAAGAGAAAGGCCCTGAGTTTGTAAAAGAACTGACTAATTATGCTAAATCTATTGGTTATACCGATAGTGAAATTGCTATGTTAGTAGATCACCGAGCAGTTATCATGTTAGCTAACTCTATGCGTTATGACAAATTAAGAAAAGCTAATCTTAAAAATAAAAAAGTAACTAAAGCTCCGAGAGTCCTCAGTTCTACAAATTCTAATGTTCAAGAAGATAGTGATAATGTTCGTCGATTGAACTCGTCTAAAGCAACTCTTAGAAAGACTGGTAAAGTGCAAGACGCAGTATCAGTTTTAAAAGAGATGTATTCTCGTTAATAACATCAAAGAAAGGAATAAGTAATGGCACAACCAACCAATACTTTTGATACCTATGATGGTGCTAATGCAATTAGAGAAGATTTAGCTGATGTGATTTACAACATTTCACCAACTGAAACTCCTTTTTTGTCAAATGCATCAAAAGGTACTGCAACAAATACACTACACGAATGGCAAACTGATTCACTAGCTGCGGTAGCAGTAAATGCTCAAGTTGAGGGTGATGACTATAATGGCGATTCTCGTAGTGCAACAACTAGACTAACTAACTACACTCAAATTTCTGCAAAAGCTGTAACAATTTCAGGAACAGACGATGCTGTAAATAATGCTGGTATGGGTATTCAGATGGCTTACCAACTTGCTAAGATGGGTAAAGAGATCAAGCGAGATATGGAAAATGCTATTGTTGGTGTTGAACAAGCTAAAGTAGCTGGTAACGCATCAACTGCTAGAAAATCTGCATCAGTCGGAACTTGGTATGGCTCAGCTTCTAATGCTGCTACCAATGGTACTCCATCTGCAACTCCAGCCGGTACAGGAGCAACTGCAATCGCTGGTGGTACAAACAGAACCTACACAGAGGCTTTATTAAAAGCTGGTCTTTTAAAGGCTTTTGAAAATGGCGGTGAGCCGGATACAGTCTTAATGACTGCTTCTCATAAGCAATTAGCTTCTGCTTTTGCTGGGGTAGCGACAAAGTATAAAGATGCTTCGGACAAAGTTTCCATTGGGACAACAGATATTTATGTATCTGATTTTGGCGAAGTGGCTTTTGTACCTGATCGTTTCCAAAATGCAAACAGAGTAGATATCCTACAAATGGATATGTGGTCAGTAGATTTCCTAAGAGCTTTCCAAACAACTGATTTGGCAAAGACAGGCGACTCTGACAAAAAACTACTCTTAGCAGAATGGACTCTAGTCGCAAAAGCACCTGATGCTAACTATGGTATATTTAATTTAACTGCATAATTTTTGTAGTTAGAAACTGGGGGTGTTTATATGCACCCCCTTTATCTATTTTAGAGAGGATAAAATGGCAATATTCAGCAATAAAAAACATTCATCAAAACTATTTAAGGTAGTTGATAGTTCAAAAAAATCAGATCCTATGGTTTCCAAAGGCACAGGAAAAAAACAATCTATGAAAACATCTATGGGTGATCGCAAATATGATCCCATGTTAAAAATTTCAGGTAATCAAGGACTATCAATTAAAGACACTGTTGATTTAATGATTGCAAAAGCAATAAAATAAATGGCTAAAATATTTTCCCTTAATGATCCTGGTGATCAATCATCAGTTAAGACTAATTTAATTGTAGATGAAGCGGAAAATAAAATTCATATTGAAAATTATCAAGACCAGGCAAGTATTAAAGAAATATTAGATGCTAATCAACTTGCAAGAAATGAAGGGGCTTACAAATCTAATTTATTAAAAAATGAAAAAGGTTATCGTGTAGCTCGTTTACCTAACATCATAGTTCATCAACTTGCAAAAAAAGGAATAATTACAACCTCAGGTAAGGTCTTAGATAAACAAGCATTTTTTAGATGGCTAAACGATCCTGATAACAGACATTTTAGAATATACACAGGAAATTTATAATGGCACTAGATACATACTCTAATCTCAAAACTACAATCGCAAACTATTTAAATAGAAGCGACTTAACTGCGTACCTGGCAGATTTTATAACTTTAACAGAAGCCAGGCTCAATAGAGAGTTAAGAGTAAGAGAAATGGTAAATACTGACACCTCTATAACTACTGTTGCTGGAACACAAAGCTATTCATTACCTACCGGTTATCTAGAAGCAACCACAGTTTTATTTCAAAGCAATCCTTACAGGACTTTAAGATTTTTAAGTAATACAGATTTTTACAATAAATATAACACAAGTTTAACTAGCGGTAAGCCAACCTATTTTACTATCGTTGGAACTAATATTTTACTAGGTCATGCACCTGACACCGCTACTACATTACAGATTAATTATTATAAAAGCCTAACCTCTTTATCAGATAGTAATACAACCAATGATATTTTAACTAACTACCCTGAATTGTATTTATATGGTTCTTTAGCTGAGTCAGCCCCTTTTATTATGCAAGACGATAGAATAAATACTTGGGCAGCCCTATATAAAGAGGCTTTAAAAAATGCTAACGAAACATCTTCTAGAGGTTCGACAACATCTTCGCCTTTACAGATGTCCGCATCACAGGTGGCCTAGATGATTGAGTTTGGTGACTTACAAGCCGACTTACCTACTTTTCAAAACAATGGTGCTTTAAAAGTAGATAATGTTATTCCTTTAAAAAAAGGTTATAGGGCCTTACCAGGCTTCCAGGCATTAAGCGGCACAGGATTGACTAGTAGTGCTGTGGGTTTATTTACAAGTTTTTCGGCTAGTGGATCAACTAACTATGCTGGTGACTCAACTAAGTTATATCAAATGGACTCCTCTTTGGTGTTCCAGGATATAAGTAAAGTTGGTGGGTATTCCAACTCCACTACTGAGAACGCAAGAGACTTTTGGGCCTTTACACAATTTGGTTCTAATATTATTGGAACTAATTATGCAGATAATATTCAAAAGTTTGAAGAGGGTGTTGACAGTGCGTTTAGTGATTTAGTTTCATTAAAAGCAAAATATATAGCAGTTGTAAGAGATTTTGTTGTTGTTGGTTATACCGATGAAAGCGGAACAACTTATAATCAGAGAGTAAAGTGGTCAGGTATTAATGACAGTTCAACCTGGACACCTAGCCAAACTACTCAATCTGGTTATCAAGACATTGTTGGTTCTCATGGAAACATTCAACAAATAGTTGGCGGTGAGTCATCAGGGATCGTCTTTATGGAAAAGGCAATCTATCGTATGTCTTATGTTGGTGTGCCTTTAATTTTTCAGTTTGATAAGATAGCTGACTCCATTGGTGCTTTTGCTCCTAAATCAGTTGCCTCTTTTGGTAATATGATTTTCTTCTTGGCACAAGATGGTTTTTATAAACTAACAGGCGGACAGCAATTAACACCGATTGGAAATGGTAGAGTTGATAATTTCTTTTTTGATGATTTATCATCTAACCTGGATGGCATCACTAGTGCTATCGATCCTAACAACTCGATTGTTGTTTGGTCATATCGAGGCTCAGGGGCAACAGGAACAACAAATAATAAATTATTAATTTATAACTATGCAGTTGATAAATGGAGTACAGGCAGCGGCCAAGACCTAGAGTTTATGGCTAGTGCTTCACAAGAGGCATTCACTACATTAGAGAGCCTGGATGTTTTAGGCGACTTAGATAACTTACCTAAATCCTTAGACTCATACTATTATGGTGAGGGTATTATTGGTCTAGCTGGTTTTAATAGCGATCATAAATTTGGCAAATTTATCTCTAATAGTTTATCTGCCACAGTAGATACAACTGAGTTTGAAGGTGCTGCAAATAAAAGATCAACTTTAATTAATTGTAGGCCCATTGTAGACGGAACAACCAATACTACAGTAACTGTGACTCCTATTACCAGGAACTCGCAATTAGATAGTATTACAGTAGGTGATGCGGTTAGTACCAATGACTCAGGGACTTGTCCTTTACGATCAACCTCTAGGTATCATCGTATTAGAGTTAATGTAGATGGAAATTTTAATACCCTTAGTGGTGTAGATATAGAAGCGAGACCTGAAGGTGGCCGATAATCAATTTCCAACAGTTCCTTTATCTATACCGGATACAGGACAACATCTTAGATTAGTTTCAACATCATTGAATAATACGATCAATGGTAAATTGAATAGTACCGGCAGCATTACTTTAACTGCTAGTGCAACATCAACAACTTTAACAGATGCTCGTATAGGCGGTAATTCAGTTATTTTATTTACACCTACTACCGCTAATGCCGCAACTGCTTTAGCTAATTTATATGTATCTGCAAGAACCGAAGGAAGTGCAACACTAACTCATGCAAGTTCAGCAAACACCGATCAATCATTTTCATACTGCATCATTGGTTAATGAAGTAGGAAGAGTTCCGATTGAGCATATAGAGCTTTTATGGGATCAAACATCACCCTTACTAAAGAAAGCCCTTGATGAAACATATTCTATCCAGGATATAAAATCAGGATTAATAAATGATCGAATGCAGCTATTTATATGTTGGAATAATGAAAAAGTTGAAAGTGCTGTTGTTACAGAAATAGCACAATATCCTCAATCTAAAGTATTAAGATATTTTTTAGCTGGAGGTTCTAACCTAGATAACTGGTTAGAGAGAATACAAGAAGCAATAGAAAAGTTTGCAAAAAAAGAAAATTGTACTCATTTAGAAGTCGCTGGGCGAAAAGGATGGGTAAGAAAATTGAAAGGATTTAAAGTTAAAGCATACTTACTTAACAAGGAAATATAATCATGTCAAAAGGATCAAACCCACAAAATGTAACAACTACAACATCAAGTGAACCATCAGAATTTATTAAGCCTTACTATACTCAAGCTATAAATGCTGCTCAGGACTTATATGAAAATCAGAACCTACCATCTTTTTTTCCTAATAACACTTATGTAGATTTTTCCCCTGAAACAAGCACTGCTTTACAATTAGCATCTGCAAGAGCTGTACAGGGCAATCCATTACTAGGTTCATCCCAAGCTGAGATAAACAAAGTTCTTAGAGGTGATTATTTAAATCCATCTTCTAATCCTTATTCAAAAGCCTTGTTTAATCAAATGGCTGGTGATGTTACATCACAAGTACAATCTCAATTCAGTAAAGCTGGTAGACTAGGCAGTTCTGCTAATCAAGAAACCTTAGCTAATAGTTTAGGTCAATTAGCAAACCAGGTGTATAGCGATCAATATAATCGTGAAAGACAAAACCAAGTAGCTGCAACTCAAATAGCACCTCAGTTAGGTGAGATGGATTATAATGATATTGCAAGGCTACAAGCAGTAGGCCAAGAAAAAGAAGCTCTACAAATGGCTCAGTTGCAAGATGCAATCGCCAGGTATGATTACTCACAACAACAACCTTATACAAAATTAAATCAATATTTAGCATCATTAGGTGCAGCTGTTCCCTCAACAACATTAACTACTCAACCTGTCTTCAGAAACACAGGTGCTGGTTTACTTGGCGGTGCGATGCAAGGATATAACTTAGGTAATAACTTTGGCATGGGTGGTTTAGGTGCTGTTGCTGGAGGACTACTAGGAGGATTCTTTTAATGGCCGCAATCGATATTAATGCAATTTTAGCTAATCTGCCTAGAAGCACTGCTGAAAATCCTTATTACATAAATCCACCTCAACCTAAAGGAAATTATTCTGCTATTGTTGCAAGGCCGGATATGAATTTTAATTATTCAGCAATCACACCTAATACTAGTCCTTTAGTAAGTGGTCAAACAGGGGCATTAAATGCAACTAATAATGTTTATGCTAAGCCTGTAATTAATAACAATAATAATAGTAATAAATATAGTGCAAATAAAGTACCCCCTAATCAAACAGGACAAAATTTATTAAACTTTATATCAAGCAAACCAGGACAAGGATTAGCTAGAGGTTTATTAGAAGCCGGTGGTTATTCTACTACTCCTGTTTCGTTTAGCTCTGCTTTAGCTCAAGGGATGAAGTATATGAACGAAGCAGACGCAGCAGAAGCAACAGCAAAACAACAAGATTTTGAAAATCAATTATCAGTAGCTACTTTAAACGCAACCGCACTGAAAAACCAACCTGACCAATATAGACCATTAACAAATGAGGAAAGAGTACAATATGGCATTCCTAAAGATGGAGCATATAGATTTAACATCACTCAAAACAAACCTGAGTCTATTGGTGGTGGTGGAACAAATGTAAATATCACTAATGAAGCAGAAAATAAAGGCTCTGAAAATTATTTTAAAACAAGAGGCGATAATTTTGGTAAGTCAGTTGACTTAATTGAAACAACAGCAATTGCTGCTGACGACGATAATCAACTTCTTAATAGATTTGAGCAATTAGCTAGTGATGTTAATACTGGTGCTGGTTCATCATTCCTACTTGATCTAAATAACTGGGCCAACACATTTGGAATTAACATCGACACTACAGGTCTAGGAGCATTAGAGGCCCTAAACTCTGTGTCAGGTAGATTTGTTATGCAGCAAGTTCAAAAGACTAAAGGTGCAGTTTCAGATAGAGAAATGGCTTACTTCTTTAAAATATCTGCAAACATTGGAAACAGCCCACTTGGTAACCAATTAATTATTAATATGGCTAGATCCATTAATGATAGGTCTATTGCTGAAAACAACCTACTTCAAGATTTCTTATCTGAGCAATATAAACTTGATCCTGAACAAAGTTCTTACTCTTTAGATCAAAAATGGAAAAAAGTTAGAGAACAATTTAGAGCAGATAATCAATTATTTACAGGCGATATCGAAGAAGAGATAAAAAAATACTACCAGGATAATGGTTTAAATTATACAGGCGGTGTTTCAGATATGAATAAAAAAGATATTGCTAAAACAAATGATTTATCTGACTTCCAAAAACAATATCCGAATGCTGTTTATATTGGAGAGACTGTTAATGGTAAATCTCAATTTAAAGAAATTGTAGATGGCAAGGAATTATTTTACGAGATATAAAACATGGCTGAATTTACACCTGTCACAACCCCCTCTAAATTAGTAAACACAAATCAAAATAGTGGCGGAAATAGTGAAAATAAATACACCGCAGTTAAAGAACCCTCTAAGTTAAAATTTAATGAAATAATAGATAAGACTATTGATACTTATGGTGATGCTACAAGATTAGTTAATACAGGGGCATCTTCTTATTTTGCAACTATTCCCTCTATGCCGGAGTCTTTAGTAAACTTAGGGAATTTAGGTGTTAATTATATTGGTAAAAAATTAGGCTTAGTGCCTGAAAACAAACAAGCTGGTTATATTGATATTCCAATTTTACCTAGTTATGATGAAACTAAAACTTTTCTTCAAGCTCCTCCAGGACAAATTAAATATAAAGAAAGTCTATTACCACAAGAAAAAATAGATGAAATAAAAATGGGCCTGTTGGATATGAAGTTAATTCCCAATACACCAGACTATAACAAAGCCTACTTAACAGAATTAGAAATTGCTAGTGGCGATAAACCAAGTTTAGAAATGCAAACAGGGGTTGGTAAGTTTTTAGAAACCCCAGTTGAATATTATGGCATGGGTAAAACTTTTGGTAAAACATCAGGAATTATTAGTGGTACTGCTGGAGTTTTAGAGTCTACTTTAAAGCAAATAGGAGTTAATGATCAAACTGCTATGGTTAGTGCTTTGGGTACTGATGTCTTATTAAGCCTGGTTGCTGGTTTAAGAAACCCAAGTTATGTAACTAAACTCCAGGACTCAGTTCAAAATGCAATCAACAATGGAAAACTAAATGAAGCAAAAGACCTATTAAGTTTTGCTAAAGAATACAATATTCCTTTGTTGGGAATTGAAGCCTTAGCTCAAACTACTAAAGACGACTCTTTAATAAAATTAGCAAAAGTAACCGCTATGAGTAGTGAAGGTTCTAAATATTTTAAGGGCCTAAATGGTAGAGAGTTAGTTTTAAATGATAGTGCAAATAAATTTTTAGTTGATTTCTTTGGTAATGAAAACATTCGATACCTGGATGTAACTCAAAAGACAATAGACACCCTACAAAATAGATTAAATTCACTAAGACAAAACATTAATAAAGTTGCTCGTAAAAATGGATATAAGCAATTTGATGAGTTTGCTTTTGGCGAACAAGTAGCAAATGAGTTGTCTAATACTTTAGCTGATTTAGCAACATCCGCAAATTTAAACAAAAGTAGAGCTAACACATTTGAAAAATATGCACTTGAAATTAAAGGAAAAAACCACAAGGCAGTTCAGTCATTATCACAAGAATTAGGCAAGGATATACAAAAGTATAAAAGTGGCCCTCAAGCTGATGCAAAACAAGTCGCTTATTTAACAGAAATTAAAGGAATCGTTGATCAAACTTTAAAACAAATAAAAGGTTATGAAAGCGGATCAAAAACTTTTCAAAATTTAAGCAAGAAAATTTTAGCTCCATTAGAAGAAGCAGTCACAGTTAATAATCAATTAAAACTAAACGCAGATGCTACTGTTGGATTATTAGAGAAAGTTTTATTAGGCAAACAAGATAATATTTCAATCACCAGGCTTTTTAATGAAGTAAATAAAATTGATCCTAAACTATCATCGGAAATAGCTCAGGCCTTATTTACTGAAGTCTTTTCCAATATACAAGTTAGTCCTGGTATGGGGAAAAATATGTTTACTAAAGTTTATGGTACACCTAAGCAGAAAAAACAAGTCCAGGCTATTTTAACAGGAGTAGCTAAAGCAAACGGACAAGATCCAGCTATGTATATTAAAGGATTTGAAAGAATGTTAGAGACTTTTAATGCAACTTCAAAATTATCAGGTGGCGAGTCTATTACTTATGGTGCTACAAAGATGGATGAGGCTATGGGGCTGCCTAAACTTAAATTTAGCCCATTAGAAATATTTGACACTATTGTAGCAAATAATAATTGGAATGAATTAGCTAAAATAATTACATCACCAAACTCATTAGATGCACTAATAACATTATCTAAAACTCCAGTTAGAAAGAATTGGCCAGTTATAGTTCAACCAATATTTCAAGGTTATAGACAAGTCGAAGACAAAAATTATGAGGAAACAACACAATGACAACAAGTTCATATAGCACAACCGCTAACAGCAATACTACTATAAATAGCATTAGTATCGCTGAGGGTATGAGTCCCTCAAATGTTAATAATGCGATGCGTGAGCAGCTTAAAGACTCAAGAACATCATGGAACGATAAAGAGTGGTTTCTATTAGGATCAGGCACAGGCACAACAACTTTTACAAGAGCATCTGCCACTAGTGTTACAGTTGCATCAGATATTTCCTCAACACACCATGTTGGTAGAAGAATTAAAATTATAGGTAGTACAACAGGAACTATTTATGGCAAAATTGCAACAAGCTCTTACTCCTCACCAAATACAACTATTACATTCACTTTTGATAGTGGAACAATTAACTCCGGTGACACCACTGTTAGTGTTTATCTAGGATCTACTTACAGCAACCCAGCAACCCCTGTTATTGATGAAGATAACATGGCTACTGACTCTGCTATCTTACCACCCTCTCAACAATCAGTTAAAGCCTATGTCGATAGTGGAACAGTTACCTTAACTAATAAATCTATTGACCTTACTAATAACACCTTAACAGGAACTACTGCTCAATTTAATACTG
>Ga0208898_1000959_pt1 | contig 20388 bp, 32 predicted proteins | sample VirMetDEL_Mar_4_FD_184513 | JGI IMG/M metagenome (GOLD analysis project Ga0208898, IMG submission 184513) | Aqueous microbial communities from the Delaware River and Bay under freshwater to marine salinity gradient to study organic matter... | ecosystem: Environmental > Aquatic > Marine >...
GTCCAAGAGTGGGAAGAGAACTTTGATGAACTCTTTGCCAGAGTTGAAAATGGTGAGACAATTGGTGTTATAAATGAAGATGGCAAAGCGGCAGTGTTCGCACCTGCAGATGACCCCATCCTCAACCTTTACACCGATCACGATGAAGCATCTTAAAGACAGTTATTCATCTGTCCACACTCTTGGTAACCAAGAACAATCTCCCTTATAATAAAAGAGTCAAACAAAAGAATCATGACTGTTACTTCTAAGTTCAAAAAAGATCTCAGCACTCTTCGTTCAGCTGTTGAGGGTGTTTTTTATCTTGATGTAAAGAATCCAAAACTTTATCGTAAAGTTCGTAAGTATTATGAAAATGGAGGAATCCAATTCTCTGGAGATCCCCTGGACGATTATGATATCCTAATCGATTGTCTGGCTGAGGATCTGGAAGTTGTTGAGGCTTCTTAATTGTGAAAACTTTATTGGAACGTGAAGGATACCGATTTATTGAAAAAGGTATCCTAGAGATCAATGGTAAACCTGATTACCGTCTTCAAAAACAGGATTACTACACAAAACGTTGGAATGACATTTATCTTTTTGACAATGGAATGCAATGTTCCTTAGCCATGGAAGATATTGAATACGCCAAATGGCTTGATCCTGATCGTGTTCCTTGTTATATCAAAGACTAATCTTAATCTAAATACTTCAAAACTTTAGGACTATGACTACAAAGAAATCATCCACATACATGTCTCAGTACGACAAAGAAGTCGAGACAAGACTGGAAGCAATTGAAGCTGAACTTGCTTCAATCAAACAAGCTTTGGCAGCAAATGCACAGGCACCTGCAGCAACAGCACCTTCTTCTGATGTTGAGGCAAAACTCAACACTCTGATCGCTGTTCTGAAATCAAATCCAAAGAACAATATTGAGAAACTCTCCAAAGGAACTCTTTGAGATTTGAGTCACGGATGGACTTAAACAGTACTGGTCGGGATGTGGTCTAATGACCCTCGGGTTTCCTGGTTCCTAAAACTAGGTGGTGGAGTCAATGACCTCTGGTTTCCAGTTTCCTAAAAACTGGTGGTGCGGATGGGGGTAACACTCCCGCCTAGTTTCTTGCTTCTAGTTAAAGAGCAAGTGGCGTGCATGAAAGACCTTATAAAGACCCTTGACATCAGGGGTCTTTTTTTGTATCATAGATAGAAAGAAACTTTTTTATTAATGTCTGAACATAAGAAGACAGCACTGGTACTGGGTGCTGGTGGATTCATTGGAAGTCACATGGTAAAACGACTTCGTTCGGAAGGCTACTGGGTTCGTGGAGTTGATCTCAAGCGTCCTGAGTTTAGTCAGACTGAAGCGAATGAGTTTATTGTTGGAGATCTCCGAGATGTAAGTATTGTTCGTAGGGCACTCAGGTTTGGTGGGCCCAGTAACACCTTCTATTCTCAGATTTCAGAACAATTCCTTTCACCCTTTGATGAGATCTATCAGTTTGCTGCTGATATGGGTGGTGCTGGTTTCGTTTTCACAGGTGAGAACGATGCAGACATCATGCACAACTCAGCAACAATCAACCTGAATGTTCTTGAGGAACAAAGGAAACTCAACGATTTCCATCAAGTAAATAAAACTAAAATCTTTTATTCTGGATCTGCGTGTATGTATCCAGAACATAATCAACTGGATCCAGAAAACCCTGATTGCCGTGAAGAATCTGCATACCCCGCTAATCCAGATAGTGAATATGGATGGGAAAAACTTTTTTCTGAAAGACTCTATCTTGCTTATAATCGCAACTACGGGATCCCTGTTCGTGTTGCTAGGTATCACAATATCTTTGGTCCTGAAGGAACCTGGGATGGTGGAAGAGAGAAAGCTCCAGCAGCCATCTGTCGTAAGGTTGGAAGACTCCCAGACGTAGGTGGATCCATTGAAGTTTGGGGTGATGGACAACAGACTCGATCATTCCTCTTTATTGATGAGTGTATTGAAGCTACCAGACGAATGATGGACAGTGACTTCATGGGTCCTGTGAACATTGGTTCTGAGGAGATGGTCACTATCAATCAACTGGTCGAAACTGTCGCTAAGGTTTCTGGAAAAGTAGTTCGTAGAGAACATAAGTTGGATGCACCTCTGGGTGTGAGAGGTAGAAACTCCAACAATGATTTGATTAGAGAGAAACTTGGTTGGGATTATGGGATGACTCTTGAAGAGGGAATCTCCAAAACTTATAATTGGATTAGAGAACAGATTCAAAATGAACAGAATTGATGATTACGGAAAACTCAAAACAAGAATCGTAACTTGGTTGAGTAATTATCTCAATGGTAGTGGGTTGAAATCATTTGTGGTCGGTGTCTCTGGTGGCATCGACTCCGCTGTGGTTTCAACTCTTTGTGCTGAGACTGGACTCCCTGTTTATGTGGTTGGAATGCCCATTCACCAGGATGAAGGACAACGAACCCTCTCACAGGATCACATGAAGTGGTTGGTTGACACCTATGAGAATGTTTCCATGGTTCAATTTGATCTGACGAGTGTCTTTGAGGAGTTCAAAAAGTCTTTGTCTGGTTATGCTCAGAACACACTGGCACTTGCCAATACTCGATCCCGTCTGAGAATGGTAACTCTCTATCAGATTGCTGGTGAGAACTCTGGTCTGGTTGTTGGTACAGGAAATAAAGTCGAAGATTATGGTGTGGGATTCTACACTAAATATGGTGACGGTGGTGTTGATATCGCACCTATCGCTGATCTCTACAAGACTGAAGTATGGGAACTTGGAAAACATCTAGGCGTAAGTCAGGATATTATCGAAGCACAACCAACTGATGGTCTCTGGGATGATAAGAGAACTGATGAAGATCAACTAGGAGCATCTTATGCTGACCTAGAACTGGCAATGGAGACTGGAACTGGTCCTGCCGTTAGGGAACTTCACTGGTTCAATAGTCGAAACAAACATAAAATGGACCCTATTCCTACATTCAAGCTATGAAAATCGGTGTAATCGGGGCTGGCAGACTTGGTATCTGCTTTGCCCTTCTGTGTGAAGCAGCAGGATATGACGTATTGGTTTCTGACATTAGAGATGATTATGTCAAGTCAATCAATAATAAAAGAATCAAAACCAATGAACCTGAGGTTTTGAATCTTCTTAGAGCATCAACAAATCTTAGAGCAACAACCAATAACAAAGAAGTTATTGATGAATGTGATTTGATTTACACTTTGGTTTCAACTCCATCATTGGAAGATGGGTCTTATGATGTGTCTTCAGTGTGGCAAGTTGTTGAAGATTTCCAAGACGTAAAGGAAACCAAATACTTTGTAGTTGGTTGTACTACCAATCCTGGAGATTGTGAAAGATTCCAATCAAAACTTCCAAAGAATGTAAAAGTTTTTTATAATCCAGAATTCATTGCACAAGGTTCAATTGTCAATGACTTGAGAAGAGCCGACATGGTTTTGTTGGGATATGATCTCAATGATTCAACGGTCTCGAATGTTGTAAGTGACATCTCGAATCTTTATAAGAAGATTCAAACAACAAGATCAATTGTTTGTACGATGTCAACAACGGCGGCAGAGATTACTAAGATTGCTTTGAATTGTTATCTGACAACCAAGATCAGTTATGCCAACATGGTTGGAGATGTTCTCCGTCAAGCAGGATGTGGTGATGAGATTCGTAGTGTTTTGACTGCGATTGGAACAGACACTCGTGTGGGACGACAATATCTTGGTTATGGATTTGGTTATGGTGGTCCTTGTCTCCCCAGAGACAACAGAGCATTTGCACACTTTGCACAGAGTGTTGGACTTGATTACAACCTTGGATATGTTACTGATGAAATCAATAACCAACATGCAAAGTTCCTTCTTGATTTCTTCCTGAAGATCAATCCAGATAAACCTTTCTATTTTGATTCAGTTACTTATAAGAAAGGAACTGACATTCTCACTGAGAGTCAACAAATGAGATTGGCTTTGGATCTTTTATCAGAGGATCGTGTTGTTTACATCAAAACTGATTCGAGAATCGATCCACAAGTTTACTCAGATCTTGATAGAACCTACCATGATAGGGTAAGATTTGTCGATAGTAAAGAAAATATTACTGAAGGAATCTTTGTGGTGGATCTATGATTGGATATGATCGGTTAGGAACAAATGGAAGATTTGGTAACCAACTCTTTCAATATGCAGCACTGAGAGGTATTGCTGCTCATCATGGTTATGACTGGTGTATTCCTCCAGACTCTCATGAAACCTTTGCAAACTATGGAATGCATCATCCATTCAAGATGAAGCATCTTCAAGAAAAGAATCTCGGATTCGTTAACTCAAATGTTGCACCTCAGGCAATGTTTAGTTTTGATAGCTTGAAACAATTGAACCCTGGAACAAAGAATGTCACCGAGTCTTGTTATAACTTTGATGAGAACCTCTTTAATAATTTTGAGGATAATTGCAACCTTGATGGCTATCTACAAACTGAGCGTTATTTCAAGCACATTGAGAATGAACTTAGGGAGGATCTTGAATTCAAAGATGAGATCTTTAATGTCTGTAATGAGTTCGTTTCTCAATTTGAAAACATCATCTTCCTCCATGTCAGACGAGGAGACAATGTTGGAAGAGAAGATTATTATCGCATGATGACCTTTGATTATTATCAAAGAGCTCTGAAACACTTTGATGATGATGTGAGTGTTCTTGTTTGTTCTGATGATCCTGAATGGTGTTCACAACAAGAGTTCTTTGAGGATGATCGTTTCCTTATCAACACTGATGTTCCAGAGTATGGTCATTTGTGTTTAGAGGGTGATGGTCGTCAAAGGTACTCAAAGGTTCCTTACACTGATCTTTGTTTGATGTCTCTGTGTAATGGTGCGATTCTTTCTTCTTCAACTCTTGGTTGGTGGGGAGCTTGGTTACAAAAGAACAGAACAAATCCAATCATTGTTCCAGAACATTGGTACGGTCCTGTTCTTGAAGCAGTCAATGACTGTAGGGATCTTTATCCCAAAGAGTGGACAGTAATTCCAAACTAAAATGAAACAAGATCTAAAGGATGTAACATTCATCATCCCAATCAGAATTGAATCAAAAGATCGAATGAGAAATGTGGTAACCGTCTTGTGTTACCTTCTTTCCAACTTTGAAACCAAAGTCATTCTGAAGGAAGTTGATCGTGAATCCGTCTTCAAACAATATGTTCTTCCTCAGGTTATAGAGTATCTGGATGGAGATGTAAGTAATCTTCATCACATCTTTGAGGAATCTGATCCAGATGATCCTATGTTCTATAGGATGAGATATCTGAATGAGATGATTCATATGTCTGAGACTGAGATCGTTTCTAACTATGACACTGATGTTCTCCTTCCTCGTATGTCTTACTTGGAGGCACAGGAGATGATCATGTGTGGAACTTATGATGTTGTTTATCCTTATGGCAAAGGAATTTGGCAGAAGAAGATCAACGCAACTGATGAGATGGTTTCAGATTTTCTTTCTAACGATTGTGATTTCTCTTACTTAGAGAAAAACTTTGAACCCGATAACGCTGAGAGTGGTCACGTTCAGTTTATTCGTCGAAGTTCTTACATTGGTGCAGGAATGGAGAATGAGAACTTTATTTCTTATTCACCAGAAGATAAAGAAAGAATTCATCGATTTGGTTTGTTAGGTTATAACGTTGGAAGAATCGATGATACTGTCTATCATCTTGAACATGCCAGAACACCAAATTCTTGGATAACAAATCCCTACATGAAACAGAATTTTGAATTGTGGGATTACTTGAAAGGTTTGAGTCGAGAAGAACTCACACAATATTATCAAGAACAAAAGTATCTAAAAAAATATAAATGATTGGTTTTAACTATCTCGGAAGACTAGGACAACTGGGAAACCAGATGTTTCAATATGCAACTGTCATGGGGGTGGCGTCTGGAATTGGAGCATCTTTCTGTGTGCCCAAACACGATCAAGTTGTAACGGATTCTTTAGGAAACAAACTTCGAGTTGAACTCTTCGATGTGTTTGAGATTCCCGAAAAGAATATTGGGTTTGTTCCTGGACCTGATCTAAATGAACAAGACTTCACTTATGATCAACGTTTGGTTCAACTTAAGAAGGATCAGGATGTGTCACTAGTTGGATTCTTTCAAAGTTATAAGTACTTTGATGACATCAAAGAACAGGTGAAAGAACATTTCACATTCAAACAACAGATTGTTGATGAGTGTCGTGAAATGGTGAGTTACTTAGACAATCCAGTTGCACTTCACATTCGTCGTGGTGATTATCTAATCAACTCAGCCAATCATCATAATCTTTCAATGGAATATTATGAGAAAGCATTAGAAGAGTTTCCAGATCGTCAGGTTGTTATTTTCTCTGATGATCCTTTGTGGTGTTTCACACAAAAACTTTTTGCTGATGATAGATTTTTAGTTTCAGAAACAAATAGTTCTTATCATGATCTCTATCTGATGACTCAGTGTAGTGATTTCATTATCGCTAACTCTACATTCTCTTGGTGGGGAGCTTATTTGGCAGATAAAGGAACAGTAATTGTTCCTAACAAATGGTTTGGTCCCAATAACGATCATAAATCAACAAGGGATCTCTATCCTCCCCACTGGAAAATTATACCTTACTCATAATGTTTATTTACGATTTACCTGTTGAAGGTGTCATCACACAAGATCCATCACCAATACATCAAGCACACGACATCTCTTGTATCGAAGGATCTTATGTGAAAGCTGTTCATTCTGGTTATGGTACATTTCATTACTCTCGTGAAATGGGTTGGGTATTTGTGATAAGATATGAGGACAGAAAGACATCTTATTCACATTTAAAAGAAGTTGGACCAAAGAAGTATTATCTCGAAGGTGAGGTGATTGGAATCTGCGGATCAACTGGAATTTGGAGTAGTGGTCCACACGTTCACTTTGAATCAAACAAACCTTATCGTTTTTAATCATTATGACTTGGAATATTGTTACAGCTGCATTCTCTGGACAAAAGTTTAAACGTAGTCAGAGATTCATCGATAAGATTGCAACATCTCTGGGAGTGAGGCACTTTAAGTTTGGAGATGACGATCTCTTCAAATCTAAGTTTTATGAGGAGAACAAGGATTGGTTTCTCAACAGCCCTCTAGCAGGAAAAGAAAATAAGTTTGGAGCTTTTGTTTGGAAGCCTCAGTTTATTTTGGAGGCAATGGAACAACTGGAGGAAGGAGATAAAATCTTTTACCTGGATGTGTTGGACCTGTTTCACCCAGACATCTTTAAGTTTGTAGATCAAACAATGGGAGATGATCCTTGCCTGTTGGCAATGGGTAACTCAAAACAAGGTGATTACACAAAGAGAGATTGTTTCCACTTCATGGAATGTGATGAAGAGGATTATTGGAATGTCAATCAACTGGAAGCAGGTTTTTCTTTCTGGACAGTTTGTGATGAGGCAAAGGAAATCCTCAAAGAGTGGCAGAAGTGGTTGTTTGATGAGAGGGTGAATGGAAAACTCACAGACTTCTCTGGTAAACCACAACTCAGTGGATTCAAAGATGTAAGGAGAGATCAAAGCATTATCACCAATCTTGCAGTTAGGGATGGGTTATCTGTTGTTGGTCAAGAGTTGAGAAATTTTATTGAAGGTAATGCAGATTATTGGTTTGAGAGATTTGAAAGGGGTGAAGTGAGACCTTATCGTCCTATTGATCAGTTTATGATTCAGTTGAAAAATGAAGCACCTTATTTGAAACCATCTATTGTGGATAGTATTATTCTTACCATTCATAATCAGGAAGAGATTGTTGAATCTGTTCTGGAAGGGATCGAAGATAACACAACTGGTGAGTATGAGTTGTTGATTGTCTTGGATGGTTGCACTGATAGAACAGAAGAACTCGTTGATGCTTATTTGAACAACTCAACGATTACAAGTCGAGTTACGATTCTTCACGCCGATGATGTCTTTGAAACCAAAGCAAATAACATTGGGTTGAAAGAAGCCTTGGGTGATTACGTTATCATCGTTCAAGATGACATGATTATCAAAGAGAAAGATTGGAATCAGAGAATGAGAAAACCATTCCAAAAGTTTGATGATGTGTTTGCTGTAACTGCAAGAACTGCACATAACTATCAAGTTAATCCCAATAGTAAACACATGGGAATGGAAGAGGACTTAGATGATTGTTGGTGTGACATTCTCTCTTCTTGTGATGGATCCAATAGACAAAACACCCCACGTCACATCTTCTCTGTAAGATCGACGGTGAATCGTGGACCTCTGATGATCAATCATGAGGATCTCAGAAAGATGGATTATTTGGATGAAACTTATTCACCACAAGACATGGATGATCATGATCTGATGTTTAGGATGCATAAGAAACTTGGGAAAGTTTGTGGTTGTTATTGGATTGATTTTGATTCAAAACCAGAGTGGGGTGGAACAAGAAAGGAAACAGGAACTCCTGCTCCTTGGTTGTTGAAGGCACAACATAAAAACACTAAAATCTTCTATGAAAGAAATAAGAAAGAAATTTCTGAGTTTCGTGTGTGTGAAGAGAGGGAAGTTCAATGAGTTATTCAAAAAGATTCAGTAGTAAATTCTTTGCAAAATTGTTGCAACCAGCGGGTCCCAACAACCCTGTGAGAGATAGAGCAACTTCTTTGGAAATTGTTTTTGAACTTCTAGATCAAAAAAAGGATAAGAACTTTTTCATTGTAGAAACAGGTTGCATGAGAGCAGACCATGGTCAACTTGCTCTTGGTGATGATGGTGCTAGCACTTATATTTTTGATGACTTTATCAACTACTATGATGGTGAAGTTGTATCAGTAGATATCAATCCAAACAATGTGGCACATGCACAGAGTATGGTTTCTGATAGAACATCTGTTTATTGTTCAGATTCTGTAGAGTTCTTGTGGGGTATTCCTGCAAAGAAGAAGATTGATTTTTTGTATCTGGATTCTTATGATTTTGATCCAAAGAATCCTGTTCCCTCACAGAAACACCACCTCAAAGAGTTGTGTGCTGTAATGAAAAACCTGAAGAAGGGAACCATTATTTGTGTTGATGATCACCTTAACACACCAAACTTTGACCAGTACAGAGCAACTCTTGCTCAGGGTGGTAAGGCAACATTCATTGAAGACTTTATGAATGACATTGGTGCAGAGTGTCTGCATGATGGTTATCAGATTATCTGGAGACTATGAGAAGGGGTTCTGACGTAATCCTGAGTGCCTGGAATGGTGGACTGGGTGATCAACTTCAGTTCTCCACTCTTCCAGAAGAGTTTTACAAACAACAAAGAAGAGAAACGTATCTTCTAGATCGTAACAACTTTAGGAATAAAGAAATCTATGATTTGGTGTGGGGATACAACCCTTACATCAAGGGAATTAAAAATGGTGAATGGTCAGCAGGAGACACTCCTGAAATAAGACAACAGAACTACACAAACAATTGGATTAGTTCTTGGGAAAAGGCACATGGTTTAGAACCAACAAACATCTATCCAAAAATTTATTACCAACCAAAAAAGATTGATGGATATGAAGATATTATCCTTGTTGATTTTTCAGCAGTCAGTTTAAAATTTGATGGTGTTGGTAATGGATATAATATTGAAAAACTAAAAAGAACTTTTAACAAAATGAAAGAAGAAACAGATAAGAAATTCTTATTTGTTAAGTTTGGAAATGATGTAAGTAGTTCAAAAATCAACATTGAATGTGATGGGGAAGTTCAAGTAGAATCTATTTTTCATTATTGTGATCTCATGTTTTCCTCCAGTGGGTTGTGTGGACTTCATAGTGGTTCAACGGCTTTAGCCAGTGCTGTTAAGAGATATAAAGAAAACCTTGACATCTTTGTTTTTGTCTCAAATACATTGTATAATAATATGCAGAGATGGTTGAGGAATGAATTACGGTTTGGTGCTTTCTATCTTGATTATGTAAACTACATTGTAACAGAATGAATCTACTCATCCCACTTTTAATTGCAACAGTTCCAGTTGGTCAAGATCTCAATGCTGACTTTCAACTTGATCTTCAACAACTGGAATCGGAGTTGAATCAAACAGAGAAACCAAAGGGTAAGAGTCCTCTTGAAAAAATGGTTGAGGATTTCGAAGTAAACTGTAATGGTTTCTATGGTTGTGGAGCAGGTTACAAAGGAGCAAAATGGTAGAAAAACTTGCCTTCAGGGATTCTGACCTGAAGAGGGGAAAACATATTATGATCACTGGGTGTTCTTCTGGTCTTGGAAGAGCACTCATGGATAATGGCATTCAGAGAGGTCATATAATCTTTCCTCACATGAGGAAGGGTAAGTGTCGCATCACAGGTGACATTACTGACCCTCAGTTTATTGATAGGTTCTATGACTGGTTACAACAATGTAACACTCAGGTGTTCATCAATAATGCTGCAATCTATTGGAATGTGAACGCTGAGGTAACAAGTGATGATAAGATCAAGGAGATTATTGATACCAATGTTACGGCACAGATTCTGATGCTCAAGAGAGTCTTCAATTACTTCAGAAGAAGTAAGGGAGGATTGATTATCAACATCAACTCTTTGAGTGTTGATCATCCAAACATAGATGAATCAATTTATTGTGCGAGTAAATATGCTCTGATGGGATTCTCTAAATCACTTCAAGCAGGTTCGGTTGGAACAGGTGTGGAGATTGTGGATGTTTATCCTGGAGGTATTCAAACAAGGATGACAGAGGACAGAGACAACTACGACACCCTAATGGATGTGGATGAAGTAGCTAATCAAGTTTTAGATTTGGTGAATAGAAAACACCACTATGTAAATGAGATCAAACTGAGGAAAAGAAACAAATGAAGGCAGCAGTTTTAGAGAAGATTGATGCACCACTTGCAGTTAGAGAGGTAGAACTTACTGAGTTGAAGTTCGGCCAGGTTCTTGTAAAAGTTTTGGTGAGTGGATTGTGTGGAGCACAACTTCATGAGATTCGGGGTTACAAAGGTAACGAAAAGTTTCTTCCCCATTTGATGGGACATGAGGGTTGTGGTATTGTAGAAGATGTTGGGGTTGGAGTAACAACTGTCAAACCAGGAGATAAGGTTGTTATGCATTGGCGGCCTGGTTCTGGAGTTGAATCTCCTTTCCCCAATTATGTTTTAAACGGGAAAACTATTTCAAGTGGCAAAGTTACTACGTTATCGGAATATTCGATTGTTTCCGAAAATCGAGTTACCAAAATACCTAATGAAACTCCCTCTACTCTTGCTGCTATGCTTGGGTGTTCTCTCACCACTGCTCTGGGTATTATTGACAATGAATGTGACCTGAAGTTTGGTCAATCTGTTGCAGTGATTGGTTGTGGTGGTGTTGGATTGAATCTCCTACAGGCTGCAAAGATGAGAAGTGCCTCACCAATCTATGGTGTGGATATCAATAAGAACATGGGTGAATTGTCTCTCGCTGTTGGTGCGGAGAAGTTTCTTTATGACATTGAACATCTACATGAGAAGTGTGATGTCATCATTGACACAACAGGAATTCCACAGGTGATTTCGAATGCTTACGACAAACTGGCACCTGGTGGGACACTTGTACTCGTGGGACAACCCAAACCTGGTCTCTCTCTGGAGTTTGATGGTCTATCGTTCTTCGATGGACAAGGACGAAAAGTCAAGGCAACTCAAGGAGGAAAAACCAATCCTGAAGTGGACATTCCTCGTTACATCAAGTTGGCAGTGAAGGGAGTCTTGGATTATGAAACTCTTCACACTGACACATTTACTTTGGATGAAGTCAATGATGCTTTCGACTTGTTGAAGAGTGGGAATGCCGGTAGAATTATGATCAAGATTGGAGAATACTGATGAGAAAGGTGTGGACTAAGGAGGAACTAATTGCCTTCGAAGATAGGATTGGTGATCTCTACATGGATAACCAACTACCATTCCTTTTTCACCTTTCTGGTGGAAATGAAGAACAACTGATTGATATCTTCAAAGATATTAAAGAAGGTGATTATGTAATCTCTAATCACCGTAATCATTATCATGCACTCTTGCATGGTATTCCTCCCGAAGAACTCGAACAGAAAATCAAAGATGGCCGCAGCATGTTTGTCTATGACAGAGAGCGGAATTTCTTCCTCTCTGCTATCATTGGTGGCACTCCTGCCATTGCTGCTGGTGTTGCGTGGGCTCTCAAACGTAAGGGGTCAGACCAGAGAGTCTGGTGTTTTGTGGGAGATGGTACAGAAGATAATGGACACCTGGCAGAGGCAGTTCGTTATGTTGATGGCTTTGATCTTCCCTGCACTTTTGTTATTGAAAGTAACGACCGCAGTTGTGAGGCTACCAATGAGGACCGCTGGGGTAAGACAGCACATCCTGAGTGGAACTCTCCCAATGTCATTCGTTATCAATACACCTGCACTTATCCCCACTGTCGTAAACCTGGAATGATTGATCTTTCCAAGGCAGTGAAGAAAACTGATAATGAATACTTCCCTCCTCTGAAACCTTTTGTTTATCCTGAGTATGAGAAGACTGATCTCTCTTACAAGGAGGCAATGATTCAAACTCAGACTGAACTGGGTGAACAAGGAGCAATCTTTATTGGATACAATGTCAAGTATGGAAATGCCATTGGAACTCTGAAGGACGTTCCTGATGAACAGAAACTTGAAACGCCTGTGGCAGAGAACCTGATGGCAGGTCTTGCTATTGGAATGTCCTTTGAGGGATTCACTCCTGTTGTTTACTTTGAACGTCACGACTTCATGTTGGTGGCAGCAGATGCCATCATCAATCACATTGATAAGATTGAAAGGATCTCACATGGTGAGTTCAAGTGTCCTGTCATTATTCGTGCTGTGACTGCTGACGCTGGTCCCTTCTACTCTGGAATCACACACTCTCAGGACTTCACTAAAGTCTTCAAAGAAGCAGTGAGTTTCCCTGTACATGATCCTGTAACTGGTGACGATGTTATCAGAGCATTCAGAGGTGCTAAAGAAAGTGGCAAACCCGCCATGATTATTGAAAGAAAGTCACGATACTGATGGGAATCCTTGTTATTGGGGATAGTTGTCTGGATGTCTACACTTATTGTAAGGCAACCAGATTGGCACCCGACAGACCTGTCCCTGTGTTGGAAACAATCAAGGTGGTGGAGACACCAGGGATGGCTTACAACGTCTACAAGAACCTTCAGGGGTTGTCCAATGCGTGTAACATTGTGACCAATGAGAACTGGAAGACAGTCAAGAAGACTAGGTTTGTGGATGATAAGAGTAATCACATGTTTGTGAGGGTTGACACTACCTATCCTCTAAATCCAATCGATCTAAATAATATTAGCTTTGATTATGATACAATTGTTATCTCCGACTATGATAAGGGGTTTCTATCGGAAGATGACATTGAGTACATCTGTGCTAACCATCCACAGGTTTTTCTAGACACGAAGAAGGTTCTAGACATCTGGGCACTCAAAGCAAAGTTTATTAAGATCAACAACTACGAATACGAAAGATCAAAATCTTTTATCAATCGACACATCAACGACAAGGTAATCAAAACTGTTGGAAGTGAAGGTTGTGTTTATCGTGGTAAAGTATATCCAGTTATGAATAAGGTTGAAGTTTTAGATGTTTCTGGTGCAGGTGATACCTTTATGGCAGCTTTAGCATTTCAATATACTCAGAGTGATGATTTGGTATCCGCAATAAACTTTGCTAACAAATGTGCCTCCGAAGTCGTTCAACACAAAGGGGTAACCACATGCCAAAAGTAATTCTTACTGGATCCAATGGTTTCATTGGGAAGAACTTCAAAACAGTTTTGGAGAAAACATGGGAAGTAATTCCTGTAGAGTTCAATGATTGTTGGCTGTTTCTAAAAACATTCGAAGATTGGGATGATGTGGAGTTCATTCTCCATCAGGGTGCAATCTCTGACACCACCGAAACAAACATCTCAAAGATTCATGATTACAATGTTTGCTTCACCATCTCTTTGTTTGAGATTGCGAAGGTAAAGGGTATCCCAGTTAAGTATGCCTCCTCTGCATCGGTGTATGGTAACTTGGCACCTAACTATAATCCACTCAACTATTATGCTCTGTCAAAACTGACAGTGGACTATTGGGTTCAGGATCACATAGAAGAGTTTAGTCACATTCAGGGATTCAGATACTTCAATGTTTATGGACCCAATGAGGAAGATAAGGTAGAGAGAAATCAATCCTCACCAATCTCTAAGTTCATTCATCAAGCCAAAAAGGATGGTGAGATTATTCTCTTCCATTGTTCAGAAAGAACCAAGAGAGATTTCATTCATGTGGATGATGTGATCAACATCGTTTTGGATAATGATAAGGGATCAGGAATTTATGATCTCGGAACAAGTAATCCAATTAGTTTTGAAGATGTTGGCAATTGTGTGGCAGAGTGTTATAATGCAGAGATAAAATATATTGGATTCCCTCCACACCTTTCTAACAAGTATCAACATTATACTTGTGCGAAGGAAGAATGGGGTGATTATCAGTTTAAAACTGTTGAAGATTATGTCAGAGAAGTTAGTTTGGGCGAACGGGTGCTATGACGTTTTACATCCTGGTCATATTGCTCTCTTTAGTGCAGCCAAGTCCTTGGCAGGAGTTGGTGGACGACTCATCATTGGCCTCGATTCGGATGCAAAGATTGCAAGAGACAAGGGACCATCAAGACCCATCAACACTTTTTCTGACAGAAAGGCTCTCCTAGAATCGATTAAATACATTGATCTTGTGTTGGGTTTTGACACAAGAGAAGAACTCGAAGAACTAATTCAATTTTATAAACCTGACATTTTGGTAGATGGAGGAGACTGGAGGGACCATGAAGGAGTGGGTAGAGCATTTGCGAAAGAAGTTCGATTCTTTAATCGAGTTGGAGGTTATTCCTCCTCAGACATCATCAGGAGATGTGCAAATGCATGCGAGTGATCCAATCAAGTTTGTCCCAAAGGGATGGGGATTTGAAAAATGGATTGCAAATTGCCCTGAATATTGTGGTAAGATTCTTTTCTTCGCCAAAGACAGAAAGTGTTCTTGGCATTATCATAAATTGAAAGATGAAGTGTTCTATGTTCAAAGTGGAGCAATTCAAGTTTACTATAGTGAAGGTGATAACCTAGAGATCGCTGACACTAAAGTTCTCATCGAGGGTGATAAGTTTCATGTTCCTCGTGGAATGAGACACCAGATGGTGGCTTTAAAGGACACAGAGTTGTTTGAGTTCAGTACACAACACTTTGATGAAGACAGCTACAGACTTGAGGCAGGAGACTAATGAGATACGTTTTTGATATCGACGGAACCATTTGTGAACCAGGCACAACAGAAGCCACAAGGTATACTGGTGCAACTCCTATTCAATCTAGAATTGATAGAGTGAATTCACTTTATGATGGAGGACACTACATCACATATCTAACCGCAAGAGGAATGGGAAGGTTTAAGAACTCAACAACTTGTGCTTATAGAGAATTCTATGATTTCACCTATAATCAATTAAAAGAATGGGGATGTAAGTTTCATGAACTTCACATGGGTAAACCAGCTGGTGATGTTTATGTTGATGACAAAGCAGCAAACGTAGTAGATTGGTTCTGATGGATAGAAACAAATCAGTTTTTAAACTCAACGGGATTGGACCCATTTATTATTTGAATCTGGATGGACAACCAGAACGCAAACAATACATGGAGGATCAGTTCAAGTATTGGGAGATTGATAACTACACCAGAGTGTCTGCCTATGATGGTCGTGAAGATGACCTGAGTGGTATTCTGAAGGGTCGTTATCCAGACATGATGTCATCTGGTGAGATTGGATGCACAACCTCTCACCTAAAGGCAATCAAACAGTTCTATGAGACTGGAGAACCTTATGCCATCATGATGGAAGATGATGTGAGTTTGGATCTAGTAAGGTTCTGGAACTTCACATGGAAAGATTTTTATTCTAAAATTCCTTATGATTGGGATGTCTGTCAGATTGCAATTATTTGTACAGGAGATATTCACATTAAGGTTCACAAAAGGTTTGTGAATGAGTTCTCTACAGCTTGTTATCTTATTACCAGACATCACGCAGAGAAACTGATTCGTCTTCACTGTAGAGATGATAAGTATAAGTTGGATAATGGTGTGAGACCACGCCCTGTTGCTGATGATCTTATCTATAATTCAGGAAACACCTATGCCCTTCCTCTTCTTCTTTATCGGACTGAACTCGGCTCTTCTATTCACCCTGATCATGTGGATGCTTTCCACAAGGGAAACTATGAAGCACAACTAAACTTCTGGTCTCAGAAAGGTGCACAGATGGACATTAATGAACTTATGGATTATGATCCTTATCTGGGAAGAGTCACTGAATCCTCACAAGTTTCAAAACAGTCTTAACAAATTGAAATAATTATGTTATAAATATAAAGAACAACGGTTCCGACGCCTCAACTACTCGCTGAGGAACCGTGGCGTCTATTACAACGAAGGCATGTCGAGCCTTCTATCATCCGCAGGTAATCTCTGCGAGAAAATAAGGTAAACTAAAATGATCAAATCTGTATTCGCAGCTCTGGCTGCTGCCCCTCTCTTCGCTGGCGCTGCTTTCGCAGGTCCCTACGTTAATGTAGAAGCGAACTCTGGTTTCACTGGTGACGACTACACCGGCACCACCACCGATTTCCATGTTGGCTACGAAGGTACCAACGAAGCTGGAACCGCTGGTTACTACATCCAGGGTGGCCCTTCACTGGTTACTCCTGATGGTGCTGAGTCTGACACCGTTTTCTCCGCTAAGGTCGGCGGTTCGGTTGCTGCTACCGATAACCTCTCCGTTTACGGTGAGTTCAGTGTAGCTACCGGCGCCAACGGTGCTGACAACGGTTACGGAACCAAGGCTGGCGTTAAGTACAGCTTCTGATAACATCTGTGTTATAATTGGGGGACACTTCGGTGTCCCCTTTTTTTTATGTTAAAATTCCTAAGAGATATGTGGATGATTCCAACTTTGTTGTTGGTAACTCTCCTAATAATCCAGGGGATACATGTATCTGCACATAGGTCTATGGATGTAGACGTGGAGTCTTATGTTCGCTCTTTCTGTAGACAAAACAAAGACAAGTGTAGGAAAATTGTTAGGGATCTCTAACTAAGTAATCTTACTTACTTGACAAATGTAAAGAAATAATAAATAATGAAACATAACTTCACATTATTAAAATGACAGTTACTAAAAACGAGTTCGGACAAATGAATATGTGGGCTAAGGAGCCTTCCATGTACATGACAAAAGAAGATCTTGAGCGCTACGGAATTGAACCTTATGCCGAGAAGGCGGAGAAAGCAAATGGACGCTGGGCTATGGTCGGTATTGTTGCTGGGTTGCTTTCTTACGCTTTCACTGGTAAACTATTCTTCGGAGTCTTCTGATAAAAATGGCAAACTTTAAGGTCACACTTCAATCTCCTGATGGGAATCAAACAGTCATCGATTGTCCTGATGATTCTTACATCCTGGACACCGCTGAGGAGCAAGGTGTAGACCTTCCTTACTCCTGCCGTGCAGGTGCCTGTTCTTCATGTGCAGGTAAAGTTATCTCTGGTACCGTTGATAACGAGGATCAAACATTCCTGGATGATGATCAACTGGAAGAGGGTTATGCTCTTCTCTGTGTTGCTTACCCCACCAGCGACTGTGTTATACTTACTGAACAAGAGGAGAACCTTTTCTGATGACTGAGGTAATCTTCACAGTAACCAGCATCTCATTCTTTGTTTTGCTGGCACACTCTGTTAATCAACTCTCTGAGACTTATTGATGGCTGAACTGCTTACTTATTATGTGATCTCTTGAACACCAAAGGAGCAGTGGTCGGTTACAAACTTCACCGTGAATATGGTGACACTTTCATTTACGACAAAATTAATCAACAAGGAGTAAAACAATGAACGAAAAAGCAGAAAGAATTAATGGCTGGGCAGCCATGATTGGTATTGTTGCAGCATTCGGTGCTTATGCTGTTACCGGCCAAGTCATCCCAGGCATTTGGTGATGTTTAAAGCCTACCTTGGACTATTGGTGGGTTTTGTGATTGCTTATTTGATTTTAGATAATCAAGAAGATGATGATCAAGATGGTCCTGGTGGTGGATTAATGCAACCCGCTTACTCAACTAATCAATGATTATCAAAGGAATTAATTGGGAGATTCAAATGAAAAAAGAAGGAAATCAAGTTCCTATTGTGGAATTTCAGTTCAGGGAAGATGGAGAATTTGTTACTCGCACGACTGCCGATCTCTTTGATGGTAAGCGTGTGGTTATTTTCAGTCTCCCTGGTGCATTCACTCCTACTTGCAGTGCTTATCAACTCCCTGGATTTGAGGAGAAGTATGAGGACTTTGTTGCACTCGGGATTGATTCTGTTTACTGTGTCTCTGTTAATGACGCCTTTGTTATGAACGCATGGGCAAAGGATCAGGGAATCGAAAAGGTTCAACTGATTCCTGACGGTAACGGTTACTTCACTCGAGCCATGGGCCAACTGGTATCCAAATCAAACCTTGGATTTGGTGATCGTTCCTGGCGTTATGCAGCAGTTATTGACAACGGAGTGATCGAGAAACTGTTTGTGGAAGATGGTAAGTCTGACAATCATGAGTCAGATCCCTACAGAGAAAGTACACCTGAACAGGTTTACGATTATCTGAAAGTTAATTCGAGAGAACTCGCACCAGCCTAAAACAAAATTCAACTTCTAATTCCATTTACCTCAGAAAAAATTTCTGGGGTATTTTTATGCTCTTTAAGGATTTAAAAAATAAATAAGTTAACCCTAACTACAAACCATGACCGAAGAAGTAAAAGAGACAGTTCAACAAGAAAAGAAAAAAGGTTTTCTTGGTAAGATGAAAGATGCTGCAGAGGATCATGAAGGTCAACTGGAAGCCATTAGTACCATGGTTCGTCTTGGTATTCTTGTTTGGTCTGGTGGAATTCTCACACTTGCCTACATCAAACTTCCTGCTGCATTTGGAATTCCAGAACAGAAGTTGGATCCCACCTTCATTGCGTCAGTGTTCACAGGGGTGTTAGCAACATTTGGAGTTCAGACAGCGAAGAAGTCTGGTGATGGCACAATGAAGATGGGTGCTGGTGGTGGTAGTATCACCAAAGCAGACCTTGAGAAACTGATTGCTGCGGCAGCACAGACAGCACCTGCTCAAACAATTCGTATTGAACAGGCACCAGTTCAAATTTCTACGGTAGCACCTAAGAAGGATGGTGAACCACCTGTAATGCCAACCATCTGATTTTATGTCTGATGTTATTCGTGAAATCCCTAGAGTTCAACCTTCAGTATCTGTAATCAACAGTCTTCCACCTCCTGTGGTTTCTGTGATTGATGCAAGACGACCTCCTGTAACTAATGTGGTTCCTCCACCTGTTACAGAGGGTCTGGAGGTTCCTGTGGTGAATGTTCCAGATACAACAATAAATTATCCTGTCATTGATGTTCCCACACAAGAGGAGTGGGAAGGTGCCATTGAAGAAAGGAATGGGGGAGGTGAGGAAGTACAGGGAGATACAAGAGATCTTCCAGATCCTAAACCAATAATCAATGTGGCTGGATTAGATGTTCCTCTTCCCGAAGTTGCACCATTGGTCACTGCTGGTGCAACAGCTGTTATTACAACTGCTGTAACTTTGGGTGCAACTATTGTGATGGGACAGGTGAAAACTGCAGCAGAACCTTTCCTCAAACAGATGCTAAAACCTAAAAAGAAAAAAGTTAAGATTAAACAGGTTAAACCTGTTCTTCACTTCATTCCCAATGATGATGGAACAACTGAGATTATTGAGTACTCAGCAAAGGGAATGAAAGTTCTCGAAGGTCACATTGAAAAACTAGAACAATATCTCCGTGATCAAATTGATACCGATTCTTTCTGGGAATACGATAACAAAATAATTATTGATGAGGAACTTAAATCTCAACTTACAAAAGAAGGAGTAAAGAGATTTAAGAAATACTTCCAACCTCCAAAGGTTATTGCGAAGAAGTTGGGAGCGAAGTTCTCGATTTAATTTCAATGTCAGAGAGTTTGATCTCACTGGGAACCTGACGATAAGATGTTTTCACCTCACCAGTGATCTCACAGATCTCTTCAAACATTTCAAAGTTACCTTCAGCAAATGCTGGAGTTGTTAAACAAAGAATAACAAAAAGACTACTTAGACTTTTCATCTTCCAACCTCCTTAAAAAGTATTCTCGATCTTTGTCGAGTTGGGAT
>Ga0208898_1000960_pt1 | contig 20387 bp, 22 predicted proteins | sample VirMetDEL_Mar_4_FD_184513 | JGI IMG/M metagenome (GOLD analysis project Ga0208898, IMG submission 184513) | Aqueous microbial communities from the Delaware River and Bay under freshwater to marine salinity gradient to study organic matter... | ecosystem: Environmental > Aquatic > Marine >...
CGGCATATCGTGTCAAAGGCGACGGAAGTGAGCCTTGTAAGGCGCTACGGCTAAAGTTTTTGGCATTATTACCATATATATCGTTGAGTGTGTTCCCAAGCAATTTGTAATTAATAAACGGCTGAGTGATAATACCGCCATTGGCAATAAGAGACAGCGTTTCAATAAAAGAAAAATCAAAATTGGTAGGTAAGGCAACACCTTTTTCTTCACCAATTACGGCGCCACGGACAGATGCACGGACGGAACCAGTCATGGTCAGAGACGCGAGGTTAACCATGGTGTTGGATGGCAGGCGCACGATAACCTGCGAGTTAGGGGTGGCGGTCGTAGAGGACAGAGCCTGCAGACGAACGCGATTTTTGCTAAAGCTCAGTCGGTTGACGTAGAACTTTAGCGCATCGGGTACAAAAATTGGACTGGACATATCACGGGTAGCCATTGCATTAGTAGACATTTTTTATACTTTTTAACAATATAATTATTTTTAAATATTTTTTACGAACTATCCTACAATCAGGTCATTACGCTGACGCCCGGGACGGTTGGGATCGCGTCGCACAATATTGCCGGGCAATTCTGGTTCGTCCGTAGGTGCCACCGGCATCATGTCGCCGACATTTAATGGATCGCGCGGTACCATGCGCGGTATGTCGTTAGCCATCCAGGAGTTTTGCATTTGTAATTCGGCAAGGTACCGTCTAATTTGATCCTGTTCAGGCGTGTTCGCCGCGTTGAGCTGCTCAACGGGCAGTCCCAAATTGACGTTGGGCAATTGAGCGACGTGTTTCGTGCCGCCTTCTAGATTAGTTTGGTTGGGGTTGTATGCAAATGTTTGGTTCGGACCGCCTTGAACTCCCAAGGTTGCCAAGTTATACTGTCCCCATAAAATCGGAGGGTTAAATGGGGTAAGTCCACCGCGGTTACCCCCGTTTCCTGCATTTCCCAGCGTGCGGCTGATGTTGTTGAGCCCGATGGGGTTATTGGTGTTGTAATCGTGGTTCCAATATTTTGTGTGCCGCGGAAAATTATACGACTCCTCGGCGTTGTTGTATGCCCCAATTTGAAATTGAGGATTGAGGTTGACGCGAGGAAAAGACCCAGGGAACTGGGGGACCTGCACGGCTGTGAATCGATTGCCTCCATTGTTGGCATTACCCAATTGAGTACTCTGATATATCGGCTGTTGCGGCTGGAATGGAATATTCATTATATATTACGTAAATATATTTTTTTTCTAATAAAGTCTTTCAATTACCGCCAAATCAACGGCAAGGCTGTTTGTTGACCCGTTAAGCTGGAACGTCACGTCAAAATACTGGTCAATATCAGTGTTAAACGAAGTCGAGTTATTTACCCATACTGCACCCAGTACCTCCCGAACGGTTGCGTCGTCACTGTACAAAAATTGCGCATTTGCACTAAAAGTACCAGGTACTGGAGGGAAACCCCCACCGCTGAGCGTTCGACATGTAAATTCCAAATACATCTTCCAGCCAATCTGGGTAGTACTGGAGTCGGTGGTGTTTACATTAAACGAACCAATTAGAGTCTGCAACGTTTGACCGCGATTACTCCATATTTTAACCTGTACTCTGTCCCCAAGGGTAAAATTATTGAGGCGCCCCGATGCTGTCAATCTAAAGGAATTACCGACCTGCCATTGAGTGTTGCCTTGAGGATCCAGCAATACTCGAGGAGGGTTGTTGCCCACTAACTTGCTACTTGGTCCTGGCGGGGTGCTGCCACTACCCGCCGCCAGGTCAAAGATAGAAATATCCGTACCGTATGTATTGATGGTATGGCGTGCAATCTGAACGGTGCGACCCGGTACCACCGCTGTGGTGGACAGCGTTGTGGTGGTACCCCCTGCGGTGTCTTCCAATTTTAAAGTCGAAATGTCTTTATCAAAATTTACCGATAAGCCTGTTGGTGCTCCTGGCGGCGTCCACACCAACTCTTTGGGGTTAGATGGTGACGATCCATTTCCTATTCCATTGTACATCAGCACATCTCCATTACTAACCGGACTATTGGTAAATTTTACATAATCAGCACCGCCAATTTGCGTATTAATAAATCTGTATATGGGTGTGTTACGGGGTGGCAGGGAATCCCTTGCAAAATCAATAACTTCAGATTGAGCACTAATGTTTCCAGACATTCTAATAGCATTACTAATTCCTGGCTGAAATGTGATATCACCAGCAGTGGATCCCAGAGAAACGGTTGAGCTAGCTAATATGTCCGCAGTTGTACCCGTCAAAGTGACTTCTGTATTTTGACCAGCTGACGGTACGCAGAGTATTGATGTCTGTTGAGGTGACAACTCCAGCTCGGTAAACTGATTTGTCGCCGACACACCGGAACGGAATAAGACATCACCAGCAGTGGATCTAAAAGAAACCCTTTGATCTGCTAATGCAGTCATTTCTGTCTCGCTTAAAGTTAGTTGTGTTCGTTGACCACTAGGAGGTCTACAAATTAATTGTAAGCCACTTTGAGGTGTCAACCTCATTTCGGAGTTTTGACCTGTTGCTGAAGCACCGGACCGTAATGCCAAGTCTGTAAATTGATTTCCAATTAGTGCGATGGGTGTTTGAGAACCGGTAGTGGAATTTTTGTATTCAATTTTACCTTCTGTACCTGTTTGTGAACCTGCTTCAGGTGTAAATGTTACGTTTCCGTCCCCTGATCCACCACCACCACCTGCAATGACCGCGCGCTGATCCGTAAAAGGTGCGGTGCCTGTCACATTCGGGTAGTTATTTTGCGATACAAACGGTGCGTTGTTGCTCATTTTATATATACATCACATATATTTTTTTTGTATATTTTATTCGTGCAGAGCGGCGCCTGCTGTCAACGCTGCCATGGTTCCGGCGGCGCCCACTCCGATCGCTGGGTTTGCAGCCGTTGCTGCCATCAATGCCGTGCCAAGCAAACCTCCAGAAGCGGCGTTGGCGCGCCCAAGTATCGTTAAGGCACCCCTACTGCCTTTTGAAATGAATTTACGGGTGGGTCTCGTAGCGTTGCGTATGCGGCGGGTTATTCGTCTAAATCGTCCCATTTATATTCTTACGAATTATTATTTTTTGTATCATTTTTTGTGTTATTTTTGCGCATGAACTTGAGCTTTGTCAACTGTAACAATTCCGCCAACAACGTCGTTGTTTTTGACTCGGTTTTTTCTTGTAAAACCTCAATTTTAATAGTCATGGTCCAATCCTTTCTTGGTTGAATGACTGTAAAGCGCTCGTTGTATAGAGCTAGATCTAAATTGTCTAAGTATTTATTTTCTATAATTGTGCTAAAGTTAGAATTGATATCAAAGAAAAATATGGTACTGAAAGGTGGGTTGGAAATAGGTATTTTAGCCAGTATATTTGACGACGTAAACACATTGCGTTCGTTTGCGTTACCGTAATTGCTGCATGTGTTGCGGATGGTCACATATAAGTTTTCGACACCCGGAGACATTGTAATGGGAATGGCGGATGTCAGTGTAAACAATTCGTTCTGATTAGGACCGTTCAGTGGTACCACGGCGTTTTCGTCAAACCCCATGATTTCATTCATAGATTCCTCGACATCTACAAACAAGGTATCCAGGATTTGCTGCCGATTAAAATTAAACGTTATGGCGCCACACGGGGGTAAAATGTACCCTAGCGAAGGACGCAGGTCGGCAATGAAACTTAATCGATTGGTTTCCGGAATGTACGTGACGGTCCAAACAAACCACGACCCCTCGTTCAATTTTTGGGTGATTTCGACCACGAACGTCGTCAAATTGTAATTTCCATTCTCGATCGTAATGAGTCTGTTTTGGGTAATACAGTTAGGGTTAACGGCGGTACCGTCGTTGACGGTCTCTGTCACCATCATACGATTATTAAAATCTTCTGTCTGAAAAAATGTGTACTCCAGACTTGCTTCCTGCATGGTCAACCGCACACGCTCGCCTGTCTGGGGTTGAATATTGAGCAGGTTGTTTGGAAACGTAAAGACAGGGGCTCCGATCGTCCCACCACTGCGCTGCCTTGTGTCTAGATAGAATAAAATGCTTCGGGTCACCTCGTACACCATTTATATATTATGCTGACAAAATATTTAGGTATAATTATCCTTGGGCTTGTAAATTACCAACGTAAACGAGATTGACAAAAGGTAACTCTTGTCCACCTGACCGGCAAGTGAAATGCGCTTAATAGGTGCGCCGGTCTCGTCCAAAATACGAAAGCGCAGACGTCCGTTTTGCAGTGCCAACGGGTTGTTGCGCATTTCGTACAAAATACTATCCTTATTTAAGACGCGATCACCGGCAAACGTGGCTTCGGTAATTTGATTGGAGTTCCCTAGGCTTGGGGTGGCGATGAGGGGTATGCGCCCAAAAATCTGTGTATTCCTAGAATTGGCTGAGTTTAATTCTTGCGCGACAATCTGGTTGGATTGGGTGTCGTTCTGACTGGAAAAGTCAATGTACGGAGCCAACTGGTAACTCTCAAATTGTAGGTACCGTTTTTTAGCCCAGTAATTTTGCAGGAGAGTCTGGGTGGCGGGGTTCGATGCAAATTCGACCCGGGGCTTGACAACAAAATTTTCTATACCCATAAGGACATTGCCGGACAGCTCCTGCTGGCTAATGTCCACCTTACAGTCAATTTCCTCCGGCACCCCTAAGTTATTGTCGCCGACTCCTACATTGTCACTTACGTTTACAAATACGCGAAAGATTGTGCCGTTATTCCAATCCATGATATAATGATACTTTATATTTTATTTTTCAGTGTTTTCTACCGTTTCTATATCCCAACTTTCTGCATTTAAGGGGTCTTTCTTGATGGTTTCCGTGTCGCCTGAGACCTTTACAAAATTACCGTCACCTAAATCAGCACGCAATTCCATCCGGTCCGACTCAGGCATGTTCTCGGGGAACTCAAGTCCATACTTGTTGTATTTCTCCCGTGCTTCGGGGTCGCGGGCAATGTCGTCGTAATCACCTTCAGCCTTGACTTCAACGGAGTCTGGAATGACCTGTCCGTCTTTATAATCCGTCGTCTCTTTTTCCCACTTAAGGTGTCCGTATTTTTTCTTTTGTTTAGCCGTAAGCTCCTGCCCGTTTTTGACTCGGGCTTCGACATCGCAATATTCTCCATAGTTAGGAAACTGTCGTGCGAAATCAATGATGCACTCGATAAGCCAGTCGGGCTTGTCATGAAGGTTCTCCTCGTTCGCTCTGTAGTACGCGATCGCCTCTTCCTTGTCCTTAAAGTACTGTCCGTTGGTCTTTGACATATATATGTACACCTAGATATTTTTTTAACTGAGTTTCTCCTCATCGTCCTCCTGCGTCGGCTCCGTAACGTCACCCTTATAGATATCCAACCGGCGGTTAAAATTCTTGCGGAATCCTTTAGGTTCGGACGTGTCAATATACAAAAAATCGTAGGGCTTATCCTTCGTCGCGTACGTAAACAATTCCATAAATTCCTCGGGCGAGTATTGATTGTTACACGTTTCGGCAAACTCCTTAATCATGCGCTCACTTTTACACGGAAATAGCATCATGACGCGAGAATTCAATCGGATTGAGCGCGGGCACAACTTGTAGGCTTGCACCAGATTGAGTACCGACATTTTTAAATGACGATTTTTCATCTGTAGGTTGGTCAATTCACCAATGCTGGTAGTGTAGATGGGCGTGCTTGCCATATCGTCAATGATCAACATGGCGGTGGGCACAATTTGAATAGGGAAATAGGCTTCGTCATTCGGCTCTGCAAAGTCGTACCGTAACAGCGTATCCAGTTTGGGGAAACCAAATAGTTGATCGTCCATGCGATGGCGGGACTTGGTGCGTTTGAGCCAACCTAAAAATTCCTTGTACACCTGCGTATATTTTTTCCATTCTTCATACGAAATGAGGGCTTCGCGTTGACGCCCGATGATCTCGCCGATCAAGCCACGGTGGTAAGCCGAGTGCTCTTCGTCAAAATCAATTTTTAACTTGTCGTATTTTTTTTCGGCGCGTTGATCGCGCTCCTCGTCGTAGCAACCCGTAGGGCTAATCAAAATATATCTATTGTAGTATGGCTTCAATTTTTGAATAAGATTGAGGGTAGCGTTGGTTTTGCCACTGCCCGAGGCGCCTACGGACAGTAGGGAAAAAAAGCCTTGCGGCAGGTGTTTGGGTACGTCCATCTTGTAATCATCCTGTACCTCTATTTCGGGATTATCCAGACCGTTAATGTGTTCGCACTCGTAGACTGACATTATATATGTGATAGATATATTTATTTATAAAATATTTTCCTATTGTGTTCAATGACCTTCCTGTACCGCTGAAATTTTTCGAGTTCACGTGTGCGCAAAGCAGATTCCTTTTTGCCCTCAATTTCCTTGTGTAAATCGTCCAATTGCTCGTAAATAGCTTCGGACAACTCTTCCCAATCAGCAATATACTCTTGGTAAATGCACACAAGGGTGGCGACAATGACCTGTTCGCTACATTTGCCGGTCGTGCGGTGAAGTCTGTCTGCAAACCTGTGATTGGTTTTTTTATACAATCGAATTGCACGGCGAGTGGCGTATAAAGACCGACCGGTGGGCAGGTAGCCACGGCTCAACCCAGTGCGATAGAAATCGACGATAGGCTCAACTTGATACCACATGGAATTGAAGTCATCAACAAACGCCAAATCTAAGTCTAAATCGTCAAGCTCAAACGACATGTAAGCCATCGTGAAAATAAAAAAATAAAAAGCCTTCATTAAGACAGTAGTACGGGGGGACTAGCTATTACACATCAGGCAAAAAAATCTTGTGGCTGAGATTCAAACTCAACCAGAATACGGTTCCATGCGAGTATATGGCTCACGGCAGATGGTGCACCGCTGTTGACCGTCGGCGGACGGGTTTTTGATGCAGGAGTCCATGAAGCACATCATACAATGCAAATGTCCACAGTTCAATTTAACACAATGCTGTCCCCGCTTTTCATTGGGATGTCCGCGGCACGTAATGTAGTGTAGGTCGTGTGGCAAATGTGGCGGGAAGTGGGTCGGTTTCTCCAACTCCTTCTTTTGCTTTGCCGCCACGTCTGGCACCTCCGGTGAGTACTTCACGGTGGGGGACGCCTCGCGGGTGGACAGCGCCCTCGGTGTGACTTCGCCGGCGTCTGCCATCTCCTTGAGCTTCTTTGATGGACGGAACGACTCCTGTGATGAAGACGTCTTTGCCGACTTGTCCGACTTGTCCGACTCAGGAGACGGCGCGGGTTGCTTTGCGTCATCCATGGTTTCCTGCTCAAACTTTTCTCGTTTAACCTTAGGCACCAACGATGCCTGTGTAACCACCTTCTGCGCCGCAATCATTTCGTCACGCGTACAAAACTCAAAGGTATATTCCTCATTGTCCTTCGTCGTCGATTGGCGTCCGTTTTTCTTGCTGCAAATTCGCGATATCTCGGCTTTGTCAATATTGAGCGCGTCCGCAGCTTCACGTCCGGTGGGATACGCACCAACAATGGTGCGAACGGTGGTGGTTGTCTCTGCCAAGTCCGGGTAGGACATCGCCTTGCAGTTGGCGTTGAGCTTATACGCAATCACAGGCTTGCCCCGGGCTTTGTTCGCAATGCTTACTTTGTCCAGTCGACGCTTTTGCGCGGCGTCAGTCTCTTTGGCAACATCTCTGAAAGTGACTGCTTTGGGTGGGCTGCGTTTTGGTCGCACGGGTGGAGCTGTTTTTGCAAACACTGAATGATCGAGATCGTCATCGTCGCTTGAGTCTGTTTCAGCCATGCGCTGTATCATCTTTTCGTGGTCGTCCATCTGCTTTTGCACAACCAGGTCAATACTGTCCTCGGATGAATCGCTTTCGGACCCCGAGCCATTGTTTGATTTGCTGTGGCTGGAGCTTGGCGTGTTGAGCAACGGTGAGGGAATGTCCTTCAACGGGTCTCGCGCAGACGGGTCGCTGACCAGTTCGACAGTCATGGTGATGGTGTTGACCATGTAAGTCTTGCCACACACAAACAGATGAACCATCTGCGGCAGCGCCGGATTGTACTGGAGCCCGAAGCTGGGTGTGGTCTTGACGGCGGGGGTGAGTGGCGTAGATGGTGCGGACATGGTTGACGGAGTTGACAGGGAGTTGACGGAGTTGATGGCGTTGGGGAGATTGCGTTGTGACTCAATTGTGAGGGGTGGGGGGTTTGGGATTGTGGCGCACGGTCCACTCATCTTCAAGGCGGTTTTGATTGGTGAAAAATCCCAGACCACAAATTTTATCAGTCATATGATATCATAAAATTTGATCCGTGGTCAAAATGAGACCACTTTTCAATTTACCTTCACCATGGCATTCGAAATGAACACAATCGTCCGGGACGCAGAGATGGCAGTCGTCAGCAGCCCTCGCCGGTCACTGTCCTTCGATGAGAACATCTTTGACGACCTTCCCACGCTGGGCGACGACCTGACTGAGCTTGATCCCGACGACATGTTTGCAGGGTGCACAACGCGATATGTGTCTGTGAAGGAGTGGTGCGAACTGGAAAAGGGCAACCCCCACCCGGAGTGCTTCGCCAGACCGCGTCTCGGGAACGCACGCGCGTGGGACTGTGCCGAGATGGACATCTTTCCCTTTGGTCGGCTCGGCGACGGCTTCTGCATTGAGTGCAACATGTGGTACGGCTGGGTGTTACACCAGCTTTTCTGCACTCCCACCCGGTGCGCGTTTCCAAACACGTGGCACACGTACAAGGTGGGGGCGCCGGACGACTGCGCTCGATGGTTTATTCCGCGAATGCGCATGCCCCGCGGAAGGATTGGATTTACCACTGTCATTATGCTCGACGAACAAGACCAACCGATTCCCGAAGGCATTTATACACGATGCGGCGAAAGTTGGGTGCCCATTGCTCGTCATTAATTGTCCCAGACGTTGTACGTTGTGTAGAGTGTTGCGAGTGACGTGCCACGTTGTGCGCTGAGCTGATCGACCCTGTCAAACTGCTTTGTGTCAATCAAATGCTTGACTAGTATCTTTGCAATACGCCCTTCACCGTAATTATTAATGCTGTCCTTGATTGCACGCACATTCATATGGTTGAGCGTAGGCTTGGTACCGTTGCGCTGCGCAAACACATAGGACCCACCTTTTAAATTCAAAGATTTGAGCTCGTGAATAAAGCGCGCGTCCTTAATGACAATAGACTTGGGACCGTACTTTTTGGCGGTTTTGTAATCGACAATATTGAGGGTGGCAACGGGATTCTTTGCCTTGAGGTTGCACAATATGACATTTTCGGTAGGGTACGGCATGGTTGAGCCGGGTGCAAGCCGGGTGGCGAACCGCAGGTTGATGTCCTTGTTGCGCAAACCATGGTGTGCATACAGATAATTCATAATGTACGGTTTGCCGGAGAGTTGATCAAGTTTGCCTAGCAGCTCGTCGTACGTGATAAGCGACTGCAAGTTTGCCTTGGCATGTTCCTTGCGGTGCATACGGATCTCCTTTCGAAGCTCCTCCCGGTACGCCGCCAACAGGTCAGTGGGGAGCGCATTGCATTTACGGCACCGTATCAAGGCAAACGCCTTGTTGGTGCGGGTGTTGGGGTTTTCAATCGTGGACAGCCAGTCAATAATGACGTTTTCTTCGGCGCCAAAGTCAATTTGATCGCTCATGTGATTGAGCTTTTGTATGTAGTCATCGCGTGTGGTTGGGGTCAGCGTCGGCGCCACCTTCACCATAAAACTGTCAATCAAGTCCTGATTTCTCGATTCCCGGTCATCGCTGGAGATCATCATTATTTAATCAATAAATATTCAACTTTTTAAGTCAGTGTAAGTGGGTTAAGGACCATTTTACAAAAACATAAACACAAAACACGCAAAAAATTATCTCAACCATGTCACATATGATGGAATTCAAGGAACGTGTGGACAGGACCCGTGCCTACAACGTGCTTGCCCTCAACAAAAGCCAATTTAAGGAAATCTTTTATGAGTCGTCAAGTGACAACAAGGGTTCCAACGAATGGCAGACATACTTTAACCAAGTCAGAAAATATTTGACATACGTGGTGGCAAAGGACTGCATGGTCACGCAAAAATACAAATATGCAGACACAAACCAAAATGGCAGACGGTACGTCAAGGGATTGGGTGTGCAGAGCATGCAAAAAACGCTGCGCAACTACCTATGTGGCGAATTATACTACGACGTGGACATGATCAACGCCCACCCGTCTATATTGCTGCATTTATGCACCATCAACAAAATTGAGTGCCCGCTATTGCGCGACTACGTCAAAAACCGAGACCGCATCCTCGAAGAAAATCAATTGAGCAAGCGCGACATACTGGTGGCGCTGTACTCGGACAAGTGCAAACTTCAAATGCCGTCGGGGTTTTTTGCGTCGTTTGTGTACGAACAATCGATCATCAAACCCGCCATTATTGACGCCCTCAATTTAAAAATCGACCTAGAGCACCAGCACCCGATGGCGTCGGCTATCAGTCGGTACATCAACATTGTCGAAAACGCCATACTAGAAAAGGCAATGATTGAGATTGACGCGGGCGATCCAACAAATCACGTGCCCATGTTTGACGGCTTTTACGTGCTTAAACAGGCGGCGGAGCCATTTGCAAGCAAACTGCGGACGCTCAACACCATCATGGATCGTGATTACGACGGACTTATCCGATTCGTGCAAAAATCAACCGATACCAACGTCCAATTGGCGGACCGTGGCAAACCGCCGGGCGAGTATGCGGACGTCAAACCCATACTGGAAAAAAAGTATTTCCAAACCAAGCAACCCTTTATGTTTTGGCAAGCCTACTTCAATCGGGATGGCGTTGAGAAATACTCACAGCTGCGCATCAACGAAATGAAGCTGGCGTGCGAGGAGTACCCCATCATTGACTACAAGCCAAACGGCGACGTGTTCCAGACCAGTATATACAACAAATGGGTGCGTGACCCGGCGCGGCGCATGTACGAATGCTGCGACTTTGTACCCTACGGCAAGAAAGATACATGTCCGGACTACATCTTTAACACCTTCCAGGGCTTTCGCATTCAAGAATTGATGCCGACGACCGAATACACCAGAGTGGATACGCGCAACTTTCACAATCTCATATTTAATCTCTGCGATTGTGACGTCAAAATTACGGAATACATGATCAAGTACATTGCGCACATGATTCAGTACCCGGCACAAAATAGCGGCGTGATCATCGTGTTCAAATCATGGGCGGGGGTGGGGAAGGACACCTTGATGTTGACACTCAAAGCCATGCTCGGCGCCGCGCATGTCGGGACGACCGGCAACATACACGACATATTTGGAAACTTCAACGGCTTGATGGAGGACAAGATTGCGGTGTTCCTCAACGAGATGGAAGGCAAGTATGGCGTTGAATTTCAGAACAGGCTCAAAGACAAGGCGACCGACCGAACAAACGTCATTAATAAAAAACACGACCGTCCGTACGAACAGAGCAACTGCGCGCGCATATTTGTCAACTCCAACAACCGGACGCCCGTGACGGTGGACGCCTCCGATCGGCGGTACATGGTGGTGCAATGCGGGTACGGGCTGGTCGTCAACACGTCTGATCCGGAGGAGAGGAAGAAAAATCAGGAATTTTGGAAAAAATACTACGAAGACCTAGACAACAAATACTGGGTGCGCTCATTGTACGACTGGCTGATGGAGAGGGACTTGACAGGCTTCAACTGTCAAAATTACCCCATCACACAGGCACGGGAATTGATGCGTCACAAAAACATTTGCCCGCTTCACTATTTTTTGCAAGATATAATAAAAAACGGATACGACGGGTTTACCAAACGGACGGTGCGCGGCAGCTCCTTTCAAGGGGAGGTACACCTGATCAAGTTCAAAGATTTTTGCACCATGTTTGACGCCTTCGTGACAACCAACCTCAAAATTGAGTACGAAATCAAACAGCTCACCGTGAAACAAATGTTGCACGAGCTACCCACCGGCTGCTTCCGGTCGGACGTTCGTTTCAACATGGGGGCGGATAGACCGCAAGCCCGCTTTTCCACGTTTGACTTTGACAAGATCGATAAATTTCTCACGACCTTCGTGTTCAAAAATTGTCAATCTGAGCAGGACGACGAGGTTTTTGAGCTAACGGAGGCTGTTGAGGCGGCTTCGTTAGCTCCTGGCGTTACCCACTTCTAGTTTTATTTTTTATAAATATATACCCTTTTATTGACAAAATTGACAAAAATTTAACCCTACAACTTTAAAAATAAAATCATAAAAATATAAATCCATAAAAGATGATTTTTTTTTTATAAATAAAAATAATGTCTTAGAAATGTGTCATTTGTCAACGAACATTTGTCAACTTACCCCATCGGGAACACCGCCCTTAACAGCGCCTCTTTCCGCATTTGCTTTAATTTAGCCTGGTACTGTTGCTCAACAGCCGCCTGCTCCCGTCTCCGTATTTCTTCTTCATGAACTGCGTTTGGGTCGAAATTTACGTGCGGCTCCGGAGCTGCCTGTGGCGTATGCGGCGCCGGCGCCGTGGTCGGTGGCTTCGGTGCGGGTGGTTTTTTTTTCGGTTTTTTCTGGTATACTATCTCGGGCTCCGAGTCATCCTCCGACGAACTGGTATAGTACACCACTTTGGGTTCCTTCTTCTTCTTCTTACTCTTTCGGACGTATTGTACTGGGCTCCCGTCCGGTTCGCCGTTTAAATTGACCGCCTTTATGTTGTTCATTTCCGCTTGGATACGGTCCTCGCGCTCCTTTAACTTCATCTCCTTTAGCTTTTTTTCATTGGCTTTAAGCGTGGCACGCCGCTCTCGTTTTTCCGCCAATACAATGTTGGCTTTTTTCCTCGCCTTTGCGAGATTGTCCAATTGCTTCTGCGTCATGACCCGTTTGGGCTTCGCGACAATTGAGTCAGGTTCAGTAGGTTGCTGTAGGTCTTGCTCGTTATCTGACATGATCTATAATACCTATAATAAGATATTTTATTTAAATATTTTTATCTAAATGATAGTATAAAAATGAGTGTAATCCCCCAATCGTTTAATCAAGGTACCGGATTTGTGGGTAGTGTAAGCACTGGCGGCACAATACCCAGTGAAATCGACGATTTAATTGTGACCAACTCTCTGACGAGCCTTGGCACCACCACTTTAGAAGGACCCACGGTCATAAATTCCACCTTGGACGTATCGGGTGATGTGACCGTCAACAACGCCACCGTTAATGGCTTTTTGACCGCCCCTAATTTAGCAATCACGGCGGTGAATAAAAACGACAACACCCCCTTCCCCGTCTTGTTTTATGACGCCACCACCAAAAAGGTATGCATCGGTGACCCCGCCACCTTTACTTACAACCCCTTCGCTCAACGTTTGACAGTCGGTCTTACAACCATTAGTGCGTTGTCGGTAGACTCTGGTTTACTCCAAGGTCAGTTTGTTTTGGGAGGCACTGTCACCGCGACACAAGAAGTAAGCACACCCACCATAGGCGCCACCGTTGCTGTTGAGTTTAATTTGCCAACCGCGCTGCCGACCACGGTTGGGCAAGTATTGGGTATTACCAATTTAACCGGCGCGAACGGACACCCGAACACATCGTGGCAGACAGCCACCGCGGGGGCGCTCATTGCAGCACCAAAAGGTAATAATTTTGAATATGTAGTTCCATTTATAGACCCTGTTAGTGGTGACGTAAACAAGGATTCTCAGCAATCCCATTTTACTTACAATCCCGGTCGCAATGGACGATTAACTGTTGAAAAATTAGCCATTACCACATTACCGCAAGACAATACCGACAATAACAATCGCTATATTTTATTCCAAGGGGTCGACAATGAAATACACGGCGATTCGAACCTGCTCTTCAATCCGTCGACTGGAATTTTGACCGCCCCTAATTTAGCAATTACGGCGGTGAATAACAACGACAACACCCCCTTCCCCGTCTTGTTTTATGACGCCACCACCAAACAGGTATGCATTGGTGACCCCGCCACCTTAAGTTCGTTTACGTATAATCCTAATACCCGTAAACTAATTCTTGAAAATGCGCAAATTACAAATGCCGATATTCCATTTGCCCAAATAAGTATTTTAACAGCGTTAGACGCGTACATCACCGCCGCAACTAAAAGTGATAATACCGAATATACTGTAGTCTTGCAAAACCCTGCCAACAACGAAATTGTCAGAGACGCCGTGCAAACAAACCTTACTTACAATCCCGGTCGCGGACGATTAACTACTGAAAAATTAGCCATTACCACATTACCGCAAGACAATACCGACAATAACAATCGCTATATTTTATTCAAAGGGGTCGACAATGAAATACACGGCGATTCGAAACTGCTCTTTAATCCGTCGACTAATTTACTCGCCATTACCGACATGAACTGTCAGGATATCACAAGCACGGGGTCCGTAAGTACTGCTGAGCTTAGCGTGGGTCCCCCCCCATCCGGCACTAGGGAGATTCGCGTGCTTGGTGCGACCGGTAATGGTGGTACCATATTTAATGACACGTCTGCGAACCCATCTGCGTATTTTGGTCTGCGGTCGGACACTGGCAGTACGTTTGGCATTGCGTACAATATAGGTATGTGGAACGACGGGCATATGCGCTACCAAGCAACGACCAATGGGCATAGATTTTATGTGCGTAATAATAACGTTACCGAACAAATAGTGCACATTACCCCAACTTCCATTTTGATGACCAAAAACCTCTTTTTAGAAGGAGAAGCTCGTTTACGACTTGACAAGGATATACGATTTCAAGAAACAGACTCGACCACTGCCGGTACAAAAGGTATTATAAACTGGGAACAAATCGGGTCCATTATCGCCTACCGTAACAACAGTACCACCGCTTCGTTAAGTATGGTCAACAAGTATGCCCAAGATCTTGGCACTAATATGCAAATACAGCTACAAAATAACGCGACATTGATCAACACGCCAGACACGGGTGCAACCGGTAAAATATCTCTCCAGGTGGCAGGCAATGAGCGCGTCGCCGTTACGGATGACGTCACGACGTTTAGCCATGCTGTAGATCCCAACGTCCTCAAAACGCCTGACAATAACTACATGAAGCTCCCGACAGGCACGCCGTCCCTAGGCGACGCCATACGGTTTAGCGGTACCGGTGCCGGTACCATCTCGAACCCCTGGCTTACGGAGTGGGGATAAAAATTTGTAAATTTTTATCTCAAATATACCTATAATGCCTCCGCCAAAGAAGCAGTCAAAAAAAAAGAAGTCCAAAAAGCGTAAGTCTAAGCAGCGCCCCGCCCAATATGTCTACCCTGCAGTCGCGCGCCCTTTAAATACCGCAACCCCAACTCCATACCTTACCCGTTTCAATACGACTTCCCATATTATATATAATGCGAGAAGTGCCGGACTCCCGCTAAATTTAGGCGCCCTACAGGCGGAACAAGACCTGCGCCGGAATATTATCGCGGCGTCGCAGGACGGCAACCCGTTTGCGCAAGCCCAGTTGCCACAAATGATGCAGCAGTACGATGACGTGGTCAGTAATATTTTGCAACGCGGACCCGCGCCCCAACAGCCACAGGCGCCCCCTCAAGCGCCAGGACAACAGCCAATTGGTGAACATACGCAGAATTTTTTACGTGAAAATGAAGACTATGCACCTTCCGAGAGTTCGCGTGGAAGCTCTTTTCTTGGGGAGTTTGGTAGAGGGTTAGGACTAGGAATAGGTAGTAATATATCATCTATTCGATCAGGAACTGATTCATATTCATCTATTGACTCTTCTTCCCTTTTTGATAGTACGTTTGATCCAGAAATGACTTCTTTATCTAGTTACGAAACAGGATCAACTAGTGTGGGTTCAGTTAGAAGATCAGAAATCGGATCACTTATGTTTGGCGATGAAAGTGTGGAAGAAGAAAAAGCTTCAGAGCCCTGGATGGGCGATGACGATCTATATGGACCTGTCCAAGAAGTTGACTATCCTGATATGGATGAATATGATTTAAATAGATTTAGATCGCAAAAGCCGCAAGAACCAGAACAAAGACGTGACTTTAATGACCGGGTTCAATACGAAGTTGATCAACGGAAACTGCCTCAAAATTTACGCACAGACCCAAGATTTATGAGTGCAGATACGGAAAATACTCAATTTGATCCATCAGCAGTGGAAGCCCCAGCCGTTGACGGAAAAAGCGATACAACCATTGTAGCGGGTGATATTGTTCCTGCATCTAATCCCGTTAAACCGCAATCAGCGCCGTCTGATCCATTTAAATTGAGTTACGGTACGCCGCAACCGCAAGCAAAGTATGATCCATTTAAATTAAGTTTCGATGAGCTTACAATTTCAGGAGGTTTACCGTCTTTATACCATTCCGCGGGAATGGCGGGATTTTCGGGTGCGAGCACTTATGCTAATCAGGCTAGACAAGCGGCTGCTCAACGCCAACTTGATTATGAACGATCATTGGCGCTACCCCCTCCCGATCCAACCCTAGCATTACCCGCCCCTTCCGAAAGATTGGCTTTGACAATGCCTGGATATGGCATGGAATCCCAAGACGACCCAACAACTATTCCATTGATGGGCGACGCTCCACTCGATAGAGGACCAACTTACGATTTCAAAGATAATGATTGGATGTGGGAAACTAGATACGGACAAGGTGACACGTTAGATTATGGCGACCCTCTGGAAACGACGCCATTTATGTCAGGCACAAACCAAAGTGACGAAGTAAGAATACCATTAATGGATGATTGGAATTAATTAAAGGCTATTATCATTAAACTAATATATGCGGCTTGATTGTGTACGGTTTTACAAACCAGACATATACCACCCAAAAAGCGATGGAATTGAGCTGTATATTAAACAGCAGCGTTTGGACAAAATGGTTGTTGATTTCAATGGGTTTGACAGTGTACGAGAGGCACATTTGCGTAAGCTATTTGACATGGTCTCCCATATAATTGGTTCCATGACTGAGGATGAGCAGGCAAAAGAAAGTGAAACGTTTTTTGTATACTTGATATCTGACCCTCGGCGGGACATTGGTGCATACTTACAACCCTTATTATCATATTTTCACGATTTAGGCTACCTAAAATTTAAGAAGCACATCTACAATGATAATAAGCAAAAAGTCGTACGTTACAAGGTCGAGTTTAAAAATAAGAGCGGGGAGATTATAAAGGTAAAACTGTACAGTTCCTTGTCTCAATTGAGTGACGACATTGGTAAAAAAATGACGTCTTTGCATTACCAACTTTTTAAAGTGTAATTAAGGGTAAGCAAATGATGAACCCATATCCGTGGGGTCCCATGTGTGCGTCCAGCTGTTGTCCACCGGACGATAGTGGTCCGCGATCATGTCGTTTGCGATTTTTTGGTCCGCCGGGCGGATAGCGTCTGGATTTGAGTATTGAGACGCGCCATAGGCAGCGGCACCAATAGCCGCGGCAGCGCCCAGTCCCGCACCGACCTTACCAAATATGCTTTTCCCCTTTGAGCCACCCGCGCGTTTTTTAGGTGGACCTTTACGTGGTCCGACGGTGGGTTTGCCGAATTTTTCTATTTTTTCCGGGCGCGTCAGTTGCTTTCTGTCTTCAGGAAACGGCGTCACGCCGTCGCCCGGAAACGGCATGATGGACACCATACCTTCCGGTGCCGGCTTTGCGACCCCAAACCGAGGTCTGCCGCCCGTAGGTAGGTCTTCCCCGAACATTGGAGCACCTCTGCCGTCAATACCCGGTCCCTTTGTCAAATTACCCTTGTAGGGTTTAATTGGTGCCTTTACTAGATGAGGCTTGCCTCGATTACCGTCAATACCAGGTCCTTTTGTTTGCTTCATATATGTGTACTAAATATAATTTTTCAGTTGTTTTTTAGCCGAGTACACCACCAATGTAATTGGTGTAATCAACGTCTCCTCCAAACATGGTTTGGTTTCTTGCTTCCATGGCTGCGATTCGCGCCTTTCCTTGTTCAAGTGCCGACCTGTCGAATCGACTAAAGTCACTCTTCATGTCCGCCATCATAGCTGCCTGTTCGGCATTCTGTCGTTGGATTGTTGCGTTTTCCAAAGCTTGATTTTGCTGGTACCCTTGGTACCCTTGGTAAGCTTGATTTGCGGCATACGCCGTGCCCAACGCCGCACCGATGCCTAGTATAGTTTTGCCTGCCGTCCCGCCGTTTCGTTTTTTTTGTTTGTTTTTGCGTCCCTTTGTTTTAAAGCCTTGAGGTGCTGCCCCAAAGTCGGACATCTCTTTTTGTTTAAAGCCTTGTGGTGCTGCCCCGAAGTTTGACATTATATACGTATACATATATATTATTTTCCACGATTAGAAGGGTTTTATCTCCTTACCCCCCCAGAATCCACGTGGTATTGGTTTTTGTGGCTGTGGACCATATGCACTTACTGTTGGTTGACGAGCTACACTGGCTCTTCCTGGATTATCCATTGCTGCTGTCTCATTAACTATAAATTTGGGCTCCTGACTTTGTTGGTAGCCCTGATATGCTTGATTTGCGGCATACGCCGTGCCTAACGCCGCACCGATGCCTAGTATAGTTTTGCCCGCCGTTCCGCCGTTTCGTTTTTTTTGTTTGTTTTTGCGTCCTTTTGTTTTAAAGCCTTGAGGGGGTGCCCCAAAATCTGACATTATATATAAATATATATATTTTAATCGTCGTCATTTTTGGTGTCTTGTTCGTCTGAACTGTACTCATCGTTCGTACACATGTATTCATATGGCATAGGGTATTTTATTTGGACTTCGCATTTGCAATGTCGACAGATTAAATACGTAATGACATACGGCATATCACATTGCAGTTCCATGTCATAATCTATGACGTCAATATCCGACTGCCAACACAGTTCTCGGTCACAGTGCCAACATTTCATACTGTTTAAAAATCCGGTAGTAGTTCGTACAAGCCGAGGTTGGAGTATGCGTGGGGTAGGTGGTAAACGTGATATGTTTCAAAGTCTTCTGGTTTACTATTCTTATACTGTTTGTCTTTATCCTTTTTTTCTGTCAACCGGTGCCAGCCTGCGATAGTCAGTCGGGGTTTCTCATATGTGCTATTCCATTTCAACCCAGACCGCAGCAGTCCATTGGACATGGACGCCCATGTCCGCACGCTGTACGATTTCCATTGGTACGTAAACTGACACGTGTATATGGTCGGACGTTCTAGATCCACAATAAGACGAAAGTAGTCACGCTCTCTCAATGGACGCTGTGCAGATTGCATGTTTAAATCCGCATACAGTTTATTTAAGTACCGTGATCTGAGGTAGTCGCTGTTTTCTGCGCAGAAGGCATAGTACAGATCGATCGGGTACACGGGTACACCGCACCCAGTGTCTATTTGATGCAGACAATCTGCAAACAGGTACCGCTGCACCTCACGCATAAGCTCATTTGGTAAAAGATCCAAGTAGTTTTTTGCCATTATTTAATTAACAAGATATTTAATTTTTTAACTATCTACGTCCGAAGACTCAGCATCTGTTTCACTGTCCGTACTTAAAGTATCATTGACGAGCTCTAGGTCTCGTATCCACTCACTCTCGCTGTGGTGTACCGGTTTGTTTATACACACCCAGTATGTGTACAGTAAACTGTATGCGCACAGCCCTATACACAGGCATATAGCACTCAACAGACTAGCGCCCATAATGATCAACACGATAGTCTTCATATACCAATACAAGGTAAATTATTTTTAAAGTATTACACCTTCTTCTTGGACTTCTTGGCAAGCACGCTGTGATACAAATCAGAGTCAGAGTCTGTATCGGAGTCAATGAGCACGTCCTCCAATTTGATGTCAAAGCTGACCTTGACCAGTGGTTCCATTTCACTCAACTTGCCACGGCGAAGCCTGCGCACGGTCAAGTTGTCCACCACTGGCTCGCGCTGTGGTTTGAAGGACTTCTTAACCTTTTTGGGATGTGGGGTACCTTTCTGCTTTGGCTTCTTCTTGGTCTTGTCCGGGCTTGACAGGCTGATGCGATGCAGGTCATCTGACGGGTCGAAGGTGACCTTGACGGTCTCAAAGCGGGGCAGGTCCTCGGACTGGTTGCGCTGCACCATGTCAGTGTATTTGAATGACTGGCTGGAAGAAGACATCGTGTTGGGCGGTGGGTGACGGGGGTCTGGTGCGGGAGGGAAATATGGAAGTGAGGGGTCTGACCCAGGGCGGTCCGCCGCGTTATGGGGGGCGGGAACTTTTTGAGCCACCCAAATTTTGGCGCCATCTGATTGGTCAAAAATCCTATGATATCATATCATATCATAATTTTATGATATCA
>Ga0208898_1000961_pt1 | contig 20372 bp, 9 predicted proteins | sample VirMetDEL_Mar_4_FD_184513 | JGI IMG/M metagenome (GOLD analysis project Ga0208898, IMG submission 184513) | Aqueous microbial communities from the Delaware River and Bay under freshwater to marine salinity gradient to study organic matter... | ecosystem: Environmental > Aquatic > Marine > Coastal...
TATATGCAGTATCTAATCTTGTACCAAATGTTTGTGGATCAACATCATTTTCAAACAATTGTGTAATCTTGTCTTCAAAGTAACTAGGATTTAAATTGTAATCTTCTAATGCGTTAAAGTAATCTTCTTTCATCTTAATGTAATCTAGTTCTGGTGTCTCTGTAGAAAATCTAAGTGTTGTACCATCTTCTCTAAATATTCCAGGAAACTTATCTTTGTATGCTTGTGTACCTCTCATTGTACTCAATGCTTCATCTACGTCACCACCATTAGAATTGTATTCACCTATAAATGTTTCAAGTAACTCTTCACCTAAATAGCTGTAGTTAGCTTGTGCAAACTCTCTAGCATTAAATCTTTCTTGTGGATCTCCTGGAACTGGTGCAGGAGGTGGAGGATCTGTTACACCTGGATCACTTGGACCTCGATCTAGTTCTTCAATTGTTCCATCACTGTATATAGTTTGAAATACAATTCTTCCATTTTTAATTATTGTTTGTGTTGATACTACTTCTTTACCTGTTGGTTCTTGACTTCCAGTGATAGTGCTAGCAGTGCTAGTGCCATTAATACCTGTACCACTTGTGTCACCTGTATCACCTTTATCACCTGTATCACCTACTGCGGCTGCTGCGTCTGCTTTAGCTTTTGCTTCTCTTGCTGCAATAACTGCAGGATCATTATCTAATGAACCAAGCAATGCTTCAATATCTGTATCTGCTGATAACTCTTCTATAACTCTTTCAGGTTCTGGTTCTGGAGTACTTGTCGGTGGACTTCCATAAATACCATCTATTGTTGGTCCTAATTGCATAATTCTAGCTAGTATGCTCATAACCCAAACCTTCCTCCGCCAGTTGATCTAGCGCCTGCTTTACCAAATACTCTCTCCATGTCTGATTTAAATTGATCTCTATATGTTTGTGAACCTGTCTCTGCTGCTGCAGCAAATGCAATATCTTTACGTTCTGCTACATCATTAGTTGCAATAAATTGATTCCATTGTGCAGATCTTTCATCTGGTGCTGCACCTGTAATGTTTTGCCATTCTCTTCTAAACTCTGGTGCTATGTCTTCGTATGCTTTAACATTAGTTCCTGCATACTGTGTAAACTTTGCTTGGAACTGATCTTGTAGTTTAGGTAAAAACTCTTGTGTAAATGCTGTAGGATTATCCTGGTAGTTAGCAAGTAATTGATCTAAGTTATAATTATCTGCAACTCCTGGACCTAATATAGAATTAATTGTATTTTCCATCTGTCTTGTAAGTTCTATTGTCTCTAATGTCTTACCTTCTAATGCAGCTTTTACTTCTGGATCTAATGTATATCTAATTAAAGGATTAGCTAACTTCTGTAAAGTTTTAGTAATATCATCATCAGTGAATGTACCATATTGATACTTTTGTGTAATAGCGTCAATGACTTTAGGATCTAACTCTGTTATACCTGCAGCCATCATTCTGCTTATAATGTCTTCTCTTTTCTTTATGCCACGTTGACTAAATGTTGCAGGATCCTGGTGTGCAAATAACATCTCCTGTCTTTCTGTAGCTGTATGTGTCTTCCACCAGGTTGTTTGTGCTAGTTCTGATTCTCTTGCAGTTCTACCTTCTAAAGCAGCTTCTACAACTACTGCTAAATAATCATATCTACCTTTTGCGTCTGTTGACATTAAGTATGGTTTGTATTTAGATTCCTGTTCTAATGCTTCTATTAGAAAGTCATAGCTCTCTGCACCAACTTCTACATTGCCTGATATTGCAGACAATTGTGTAACATTACCAAAATAAAAACTGTTGTTATAATCTTCTTCTGTTATTCCTTCAAATGATCCTGATACTATTTCAATACCATCTTCTGTTAGGTTAACTACAACGTCAGGTTTTACAACACCTGTTGTGTCTGATATTGTTTTAAGATCATCAACTTTGTATCTGTATGTTAAACCTTCAGATATTAAATCTCTTGATAATGAATAGACAGCGTAATATGCTTTATTACCGTTAGCGTCTATTTCTTCTACTATTTGCGTGTCTGTTGGTAATGTATTTAGTAATGCCATTATCTTTTAAACATTTTTCCTAACTCTTTTAAGTTGTCTACTGGTGCTGCTTTTTCTGGTATTTGACCACTTCTAGTTGCTTCTTCTAGTATTTCTACAAAATTACCAATAGCTTCTTCTATTGTAGCACCTAGTCTTGGCATATTTATAAATTGTTTTAAGTCATCAAGGTCTTCTCTTCTACGTTCTGTAGTTCTGTCTAATTGATTTTTATAATAATTAAAGCCAATATTTTTGTTTATGTTTAGATACTTTTTATAGGTTTCTAACCATTCAGTATCTTTTGTTTTGTTTATGTAATCATTGTAAGCATTCCACGCTTTGGCACCGTCATTGCCTTTTTTTTCTGATCTTTCAGCGTCATTCCACAATGTAGCTGCAATCATTAAATGATCATCTATATTTTTTGGATCTTTTAAAAACGCATACATTTGTTCTTTGACACCATCTTGTAATAATATTTTTTTTGCGTCTTCTACATGCGTGTCTTCTTTCCATGAATTATATAATTTATCTTTATGTTTAGAATCCATTGCCATCAAGATGTATGTTAACGCAGGTCCTGTATCTATTTGGAATATAGAGTAACTATCATTACCACTTGTTGTAAGTGAAGCATTAACATTATATGGTTGGTTATTTATATCTACATTATTTCCGTCTTTATCTATATTACTAAAACTTTCCATAGCTAATATTGCCATAAATTCGTCTACTCTTTTTTTACCTTTACTTGTAAAAGGTGTGTCTTTTCTATTTACTAAATCTGTTTCGTATTGATTATCTACAAAATTATTAATATAAAAATACAAATCTTTATTGTTCATTGTTTCTATATTATTGTCATCTGTTACTATTTCAGGAAACTCATAATTACCTGTACCGCCGCCTTCTATTTTTGGATTATTATATTGAATTGTTTTCATTCTACTTATATCAAACATATTATTCTGCCTTAGCCAAAGATCCTCCACCACCGCTTCTGTTTCTGTCTCCTGTTCTAATTCGTTCGCTAACCCTAAAGTCTGTTGACAAATAATTATCAGGAATAGAACTAGACCAATTATTTTCGTAATTACCAGGTAACTCTCTTCCAAACCTATCCACTTCTTTAGGATTGTTTTCTTCATACGATTTAGTATATATATCTATATTTTCTTTTGTATAAGGTATATTATTTGAGTTCATTATAGATTCAACAACTAAATCTCTTTTAACTTTATATACCCAATCATTTAATCCTGCTAAATTTACAATACCTTTTAACTCTTCTATTGCTTTTGGTTTTATAAATTCTACTAAACTTTGTATTCCTAATATATTGTTGTCATATACATATTCTTTAAATATATCTTTACCAGTTTGTATTGCTTCTGTTACTGGTTTTGCAATATTAACTCCTAATAAGTTTTTTACATCTGGATTGTTTTTATTACCATATAACATTTCTATAACTGAATCAGGTGCGTCATCTTCATATCTATTCATAGTATCTGCTAATGCACCACCTATAGTTTCATACTGCGATCCTGGACCTGATAATCTACTAGCTAAAATGTCCATAGCTGCAGGTAGTAAAACATATTTATCAAATTTATCCATTGCTTTTCCACCATATTTTAATGTACCTCCAACACTCTTCTTAGCATATTTGTTTACAATATTTAGTGTTCTTGATGTACCAGTAAGTATTTTTGCTCTAACATCTTCTGACGCAGTTGCTAATGTAGATACGTATTCGTTGATTGCGTCTAACAATGGTTCTATTGGTATTTGACCTGTTTGATGTGCTACGTGTAAATTGTTTATTTTATCGTCAAGCATAAGTAATTTTACAGATGGATCTCTTCGACCATCTTCTAAACTAGTTACGCCTATATTGTTACTCCATACAACGTTTGATTTTTTTGTAACATCTATAAATTCTTGTACTTTTTCTTCACTTATTTCTTCAAACATATTTGTAGGATCCATATATTTAGTAACTAATCTCATGTCACTATCTGTGTAATCATTAACATTTTTTTCTACTAAATCTCCAAATTGACGTGCTTCGTCACTATTCATAAAAGCTGTATTTACAACTCCTACCTGTAATGTTTTTGGTATACCTGTATTTAATTTATCATCAGGATCTATTATTCCTATCATGTAATGTGGTGTAGCACCTACAGCACCACCTCCAGTAGATAAAACAATTTCATAACCATTCTGTGCTATTTTGTTATAAATCATATTGTCAGTTTGTTGGTGTGGTACAACTTGTTGAGTACCTGATCCTGTTATTTCTGGTGTTAAAGAAAAACGATCAAGTGTTTGCATAAATTCTCTTAAATCATTAACACTAATTTCAGTTTGTATATTATTAGCAATTCTATAATTGTCTAAATATTTCTGATATTTAGTTACTACATCTACATCATTAGCATTACCACCTAACGGTTGTGTTTGTCTTAAAACATTAAAAGGATTTATGCCTTCATAAAATCTTTTACCTGGTTCAAAACCTTTTGCATAGTGTTGTTCTAATATTCTATTTGGTTCGAATCTTCCTGTGAATTGTAATGAAGGTTTCATTCCTAAAAATTTTACAAAATGTTCATCTATTGATCTTTGTATGTCTTTAGTACTGCTTCTAAATTCCGATCTATATAATGCTTCAGCAGGTCCAACATTTTGTGGACTATCAGGTATGATCATTTCTGGTGCTAATCTTCTAGCTTCATCTACGTTTCCTGCTGCTAATGCTTCTGACACTCTTAATAAATTTGCTATTTCCTGTATATCTAAACTTTCTTGTACTCCGAAATAATGATGTACACTATCTAAATAATCTGCTATTTTTGTTCTATCTCCAATATCAAATTCTTCAAACATACTAGCTTGTGGTGGTATCTTAGAATCTGTCACAGGTTGTGGAAATAAATCGTATAAATCATTTAAAATTGTTTTATAATTAAAATCTCTTTGTTTTCTTCCTGTTACTAAACTTTCTAATTCATTACCAGAAAAACCTAATATGCTATTAAACATAGGAAAAAATCCACTAACATATTTTTCTGACCATGCAAACCATTTAGCAGGTGTAGATACGTCAGGTGCGCCAGGAATTGGTCTAGTCCTATCATAAAATGCGTATTCATCAAATCCATTTAGTAAAACAGGTTTAAGTTCTTCTTTGTCTATAGATAAAAATTTAGAATTAAATAATGGTCCGCCACCTGTAGCTACGAACAAACCACCAGGTTTATATTTACCGTTTTGTAATTGATCAGTCCACCAATCATCACCAAACATATCTAGTACTTGTTCAAATGTAGACCTAGCTTTTGGATTACCTATTCCTGCAGACATAGATTGGTTTAATGGTAAAACATTATCTACATTCACACTACCTTCTATATTAGATATTGTACCTGCAGACAAACCACGACCAAATAATCCATCATTAATAGCACTTATAGTCCATTTAGCATTACTACGTGCAACGTCTTTTCTGTTTGTAAATGCTGATACATCAGGTTCCTCTACACTAATTTGTAAACCTATTTTTTTAGCTTCTTCTATAAATTCATTAACAACTTCATCATTGCCCTTTACATAATTGCTCTCTAACCATTTTAAAATAGATTGTTCTATTTTGCTTCCCATACCCATTATGGTTGAACCATCAGCATTACCTTGTGCATAACCTGCTGCAACAAATGGATTAGTTGTTGTATAAAAAACTGCACCGACTAAACCTGTTGATCCAGTGTAAAGAGGATCGATAAACTTCATGCTAGGATCAAAAAATATACCTCTTGATTTTTTTAGATCATCTGCGATACCACCAATGTCTGGATCATCTGCGTATTTATCTTGAAAACTTCTAAGCAACTCTAATACTTCATCTGTTGGACCTGCTGATCCATGATTAGTTTGAAAAAATAATTTATTGTCTTCTATGTACGCACCTTTTTGATTAAGAGTATTGTTTTTGTCTGCGTTATTTAAAAAGAACTCCGCAGGTGTTTCAGTATTAAAACCTTCAAATAAGTCATCAACTAATTCCTGACTGTTAGACAAACTTAATTGATCACCTATTATGTTATATATTCCAGAGTTTTTAACATTTAAATCTGTAACAATACCTCTTTGGTTGTATACAGTATTAAACCTAATTGTGTTTGTGTTTTTATCGTAAAATGGTCTAATTTCCATTTCTGTATTATTTAAGATATTTATAATTTGATTTGTAAATTCTTCTTCTTGTATTACAGCAATATAATTATCTGCCCATTGTTTTAAAAATACAGGATCTTTTACTCTTGAATTTGCTTTTATAAATTCTACTTGGCTATTAATAGCTTGTACAATATTGTCTTGTATTTCTTTTGCTATTTTTTGTTTTCCATATTCATTTACACTTATATTATCGAGAGATCCACCATTAATTAAACCTGGATTATCATACGAACTTGGATTTATAATGTTTCCTATATCCATATTTTTTGGTTCAGATATTCCTTCAAACATTGCAGAGTTTTTAATACTACTATTTAATTTGTCTACTAATTCTGTTTCATCAAAATCGTTATAATCAAAAGTAAAATTTGTGTATTTTTCTAAATAATCATCAACAGTTTTTTCTAAATTATCTATACTTAAAATTTCTTTTACCATTGTTGGATCGCCATCATTGAGACGTATTTCTTTGTATAATTTTTCTTTAGAACCTAATACATTAGAAGTATCAACTGGTATTAAATTCATACCTTTAGCTTCTCTTGCAATATTTACTGCAGTAATTAATTGTGTAATATCGGATTTATTAGTTGCATTTATATTTTTTATTTTATTTAAAACTTCATCATAGGTTCCTAAAGTATTGTCAGGTTTGTCTACACCATATAAATATGCAGGATTGTCGTCAAATAAAATTGATAAGTGTTTGTTAACAATATCATTGTCAGTTAATATATCTTCAATCCATTCACCATGACCAAATGCTAATGTAGTTTCACCATCTAATATAGATTTAAGTGATTTCCATTCGGCTTTTACAGCGTCATCACTAGCTGTTGGTTCCCATGTATTATCTGACATAAAATAAAAATGACCACCTACATCAACACCATTTGTAGCTCTTGCGTCCCAATCAAACCTATTTATTTTAGTTCCTAAATATTTGTTGTCATACCATTCATCTATTTCAGGTAAAGGTAATCCTGTTTCTTCTACAAGCTCTTTTAATATAGTGTATCTAAATATACCTCTTGGTCCACGTTGATATGTTTTAGTAAATGCTCTGTCTTTACCTTGCCAATCTAATTTATCAGTAGGTCGTTGTGCTAATTCATCATATTCTGCTTGCGTAGCTTCGTCTATAATTCCACCAGGCAATGCCCAATCTCCTCTATGTGGACCACGTTTTCTTTTTATTAATAGTATTTCTGGATCACCTTGATCATTTATTCTCATTACAATACCGTCTGCTGTACTCTTATGATCTTGCCAATTATTCTTTACATAATCATTTGTAACTTCTTCTACGTCATCATTTGTAAATGGTAAAGCACCTTCTACAGTATCTGGTACTATATCTGCTGCTGCAGCTTCTACTGTATCTGGTGTATCTACATCACCTAACAATTCTCCATATTGTTCGTACTGTTCTTTATCAACTTGTTCCATTGCTTTGACTATATAGTCAGGTGCAAATGATCGATTTAAATTGGTACGTATTCTTTCAGATATAACAGGACCTTTATTGGATAATGCCATTTCTATACTGCCAATACTATTTGGAAATATCTCATCTAACTTATCACCAACTAATGAAACTACAGCAGTTCTACCGTCAACATCTATTGTTTTTGTAAATAAATTATTTGCTTCTTCTGCGGTCGCAAACTCTCCTAATTCTAAAAAAAATATTTCATTGTCTTGTTTTCTAAAAGGATTTAATCCACCTACTTCTACTGTGCTTTGATCTCTTAAAGATAAACGAAAACCTAACAACTCTTCTGTTTCATCACCTACAATAGGTTCTATAGCTAAACTTAAATCATTTCTTGCTAATGATCCTTTTCCTGCTACTGATTCTAAATCGTATGGACCATAAACTAATAAACCATCTTCTCTTCTTGTAAAACCTTCTGCTAGTAAATCAAGATAACTGTTTTCCCCTGCATTAACATAATCCAATAAAGGAACCCCACCGTATGTTTTTTCTATTGTTTGTTCAATAGCAGATTTTATTAACCTATCTAAGTGTTGTATTATTAAAGTAATTCTAGGATCCATTATCCTCCGATCATACGGTCAAATTGATCTATAGAACTAAACAAATAACTTAGATCGTTACGTTCTTGTATACCTCTCTGTTGTGCTTGTAGCTGTGGTTCAAATTTTTCTTCTGCAAATGCAGCAAGCTCTTCACCTGCTGTTGATGGTATAGATATTTCTGTTGGCGCACCAGGAAATAATCTTTCAGCTAAATCTAAATTCTTTTGATACTCTGCAGTAGCTGTATCGTAATCTTTATCTGCTTGTATGTAAAAGTCAGAAAACGCTACAAGTTCTGCGTCTGTAAGTTTACGTGTAACACCTGCAGATTTAAGTGCTGCGTCTATCTGATCTTTAATAAATCCTGGTGATGGTGTTTGATACACTTTAGGTGTAAGTGGTGGTTTTTTAAAGTAACGTTCTTTTTCTGCATTTAGTTGTGTATATACATCTATCATGTTTAAGTTAGCGTCAACCATTGCACTATACATTGCACCTGCTGTTTTATCTTGCCATGCACCTTGCTCTAAGAAAAAATCTTCTACTCCTAAATAGCCTGATTGCATAAGATCTGTTTGTACTGCTTTTATTTCTTGTGGTGCTAATGAGATCCAGGATATTTTTTGTGTATTGTTTAGTCCTGGACCTTGTCCTGATATGTGATCTGTTGCGCCATAAAACTGTTCTTCTGGAATACTACCTGCATATATCTGTTCTGGAAGTAATGCGTCTTTCATCTGTGACGCTGTTGGTTCTCCATCTTTAAATGCGTCTGCTAAATCTGGTTGTTTATATATTGCATAGTCTGGTGTAATACCACCGAATATGTCATACTCTGGTGCAGCAGCTAAACTTGTATTGTAATCTAACCAACCATCTAATGCTGCTTGTGCAGAGTCTTTAGTACCTCCTGCAAATATCAATTCTTTTGTAGGATCTTCTGCTATCTCATCTTCTAGCAATAACAATTCATCTCTACTTAAAGTTTTCACTTCACCTACAGATGAACCGTCTGGTGTCTTAGTTCCTATTGCTACACTAAATGTATCTCCTATATCTAAGTCTGTATTAAATTTACCTTCAGAACTATACGATTCTACAGCTTTTAAGTACTCACCATCTACTGGTTCCCATGTATTTGTTTCTTCATTAAGTCTCATTGCAGGTCTTGTTAATATAGTTGGTTTTGCAAAACCAGGATATTTTCTATAGTTCTTACCTTCTATAGGATAAAAACCTTCGCCTAAACTAACAGGTGCATTGTTTCTAAAGTATTCATCTAAATCCTCTGTAACATATATTGTTCCGCCTTCACCTTGTGGTGGTCGTATAACAACACCTAATAAACCTGTATCTTCGTATATCTTATCTAGTTTTATATTTAAATATTCATAGTATTTTTCTGAAGCACCTGGAGAACCTGCACCTTTTAAACCTGCTGCAATATCTAGTCCTGCGTAAATATCTTCATTTCTTTTTTTGTCTTCATCAGTCTGTGCTGTTTTCCAATCTGATACGCCATATAATTGTGACACTGCATTGTTTAATGCTTTGTTAAAAGTATTAAGTGGTGTACGTGATGTTCTTCTTCTATCTACTTCTCCATAAGGCATATTAAATTGTATAAGATCATTAGACATATTTGCACCTACAGTGTCGTACACATTAAGTTCTGTGTAAACTTTTGCTATAAATACTTGATCTGGTATTTCTTGACTAACTAAATCTTGTAATATATTTGTTATTTCTTCGTCTGGTGCAAAACCTCTAAGTGCAATAATGCTATCTACAAAACCTTGCTTAAAATCTTTGTCCATTAAATATCCTCTGTATCAGGTAACTGTGGTAAGTATACACCGTATTCTTTAAGTGTATCATAATCGTATTGCAAATCCTCTAAGAAATCTGTACGTTCCTGGAATAATGGAAGCAATACACGTTCAGCTACAACCTGGAAATCTGGATTACTATTTATCAATGTACCTATAAGATCACGTAATTGTTGTCTTTCTTTTAATAATGTACGTGATGTACGCCAACCATTCTTGGATAATCCTGCTCTAAGTGATCTCTTTTCTAATGTATTAATTAAACTAAACACTACTTGTAAGTCTTTACCTACTGGTGTACCAGATAACTTAGAACTGTTTTTCCAATCTTTTAGTTCTTCAAACTGCATTTCTAATGTAGATGTTTGCGGTAATCCTGGTATTGTAGCGTCAAATCCAGGAAACTTTTGTTTAGCTAAATCTCTATGGAATGCTAACTCTCTATTACGTACTAAGTTTTGATAAGGATCTGTTATATCGTATGTCTGTAATGTAGATACACGCTTTTCTTCCATATAAAACTGACCTAGTCTTTGGTTACGTTTAGCTAACCATTCTTCTGGTTTGAGTGGCTCTCTTTGTTCATTAGCAATAGTTCTTACGTATGCTTCATAATCAAAAGGACCACCACCGCCTTGTGGTATTGCATACTGTGCAGTAAATGTATACTGTTCAAATATCTCTGGATTTTCTTTTTGAAACTTAACACCACGTTCATCTACTGGTCTAGGTTCTACTACAACTGTTTTAGGTGTAGCAATGTCAATAGGATTAAATCCAAACTCATCTATAAAATATTTAGTAGCAGAATAATTATCGCCAGGTGCATATAAGAATCTACCTGTAATTGGATCTTTAGGTGGTGTCTCTAATAACTCTCTATACCTATCTGATAATATTTGCATAGAATAAATATGACCTGCATTCTTTTCATTACCAATATCAAAACGTGGATTAAGTCCTACTGGACCAACAAACTGTGATATAGCTTTTATAAGTGTTAAACCTTTTGCAATAGATCGTGCTTCTTTCATTAACTCATCTTGTTGTCCTGCGGTTCTGTCATCTCTACCATCAGCTTTGAGTATTCTGTAAACATCAATAGTTGTGTTAGAAGCAATACGTGTTATTTCGTTTTGACCTACATCTTCGTTATATGCGTACAATGCCTGGTATGTATTACGTAACCATGCAGGTACACCTGCTGCAGCAATAAGATCTCCTGCAGATCGTACATCTGGCAAACCATAAGGAAACAAAACTTTTTTAGCTTCATCAAAGTTAGGACTTGCGTTTACAAAAAAGCTAGCAGGTATAGCAACTGCAGGTCCAATACCTGGTACTACTTCTAATGCTAAGTTAAGTGATCCTGCATAACCTGGTAATCTGACACCAACATTCCTATCTTCACCAAATAATCTATCGGATACAAGATCATCTATAAGCGGATAATAAAATACTTCTTCACCAGTAACTTCATCTTCTCCCAAAAATCCTTCACCTTCTACTGGACTAAATGGATTACTAGCACGTGCAGCGTTAACTGTCACTTGACCTCTACGTAATATCTCTGGGTTTTCTTTTAATAGCTTTGCCCATGTAGTCATAATCTCTATATATGCTTCACCGAATGGGAATATACCACGTAAGTTATATGCTAGTTTTTTACGTTTAGTTAAGTCATACAATAGCTCTTGCACTTCTGTCAAAGCTCTAGCTTTTGCTATTCTATCAATTAAATCAACGTCACCAGATTTATCTGTAAATCCTAGTAACTCTGCTTTTTCTTTCATGTTGTTGTTAAATACTTCTTGTACATCATCTATCTCTGATTCTATGTCAAATATATCTTCTGCTAAATCATCTACACGTTTTTTAACATTTGCAGGTACTATGTCATCTTCGTATGTAACTCCTGATCCGTATGTACCAGTTATATCAAGTTCTAGTTTCATAAGTTCTTCTTGTTTGTCTGTTAACTTTTCTTCTAGTCTTGATCGTTTTCTATTTAGTGCTAGAGATAAATTCTCAAACTCTTCATCAAGATCTTCAAATCCTAAACCTAATGCTGTATCTTTTTCATTAAGTTCTTTAACTTTACGTTGAAACATATCTATGTTTATCTCTGTATCTGCTTTACGTAGTTTTTGTGCAGGCAATCCTATGTCAGCTCTAAATGTAGCTAACATGTTTTCTCCAGGTAAACTTGCATTTAATGCACCTGCAACTTTTATTTCTTTACCATCAATAGAATATGTACCACCTTCTAACATAACTTGTCTCATCTTGCCTGACATGTATGGAAGAAGATCGTATATAGTTCTCCAATATGCTTGTCTAAATACTGGTGATCTTGACGCGTTATCTGTTCTTTGTCCCATTAATGCGTCGAATGCTTTGTTTGTATAAAACTCTAATTTACCAACATTGTCTATATAATCTGTTTTACCAACAGCAACTACGTTAGGAAGATCGTTAATGTATTCATCAGACATTAGTGTTTTCTTTACAGATTTATATAATGTTTGATCACCATTTTTTATGCTGTCAAAAAAATCATCTAATGTTTCATCAACATATTGCTTACCGTCTAATCTGTTTAATCTGTTACGCAACAACATTTCAAGTATGTTGTTATTTGCTGTTTTTTCTACTGACAATGGGAATGGAGTTTTAGCAAAATCTAATTCATCAATGTTTATTCTTTTACCTAAATCCTCTAATACATCTAAGTTTTGGTCAAAAGATCCACCTGCTAACTGATTTACTCTAGCTGTAATAGATTCTGCATAAGCATATCTACCACCTGCAGTATTCATTCTTGATCTATATGTAGGACCACCTGCACTATATGCTTCTATAATTTCTGTAGCACGTGAACTAGATCCTTCAACAAACTCTTTTAATCTAGCGTCTCTTTGTTTTTTAGTTAAGGCACCTCTGTATAAAAAGTTAAATAATCTGTCATAGTGTAAATGTGCTATCTCACGTACAATACCATCATCAAAATATTTTTGTATAAGTCTAGGTTGTGTCTCTTGGTTACGTAATGCGTCTTCTTTTGTAACAACGTCCATAGGGTGTACACCAGGTTTTTTACGTCTCCTACCTGCTTTGTATGCACCACCAAATAAATAGTCAAAGTTGCTAGATCCATATCTACGTGAACTAGCTTGCTGCCACTCTAATGCTTCATCTAGTGGATTACCTAACAAATCTGCAAACTTTACATTTTTGCTAGTCCATCTTGCAGCTTCTGTCGTGTTAGGTTTTTTAAGTAATCCCAGTGACAATACTGACAATGGTCGTGAAAATATATTGTCATAACCACGTGTGTACATACGTAGCTGCTCTTCTCCTACAACACGAAGTAACCAGGCACCACGTAACAATACAAATGGTTTCCAAAAGTCTGAATAATAACTATCTATAATTTTAGACATTGTACCTGCACGTATATTGGCAGGTAACTTACTAAACATATCTATTCCTGCTTCTGACGCTTTAGCTCTTATTAATGACATAGAGTTCATAGCTTTTGCTAATTGTCCAGGATCAGGTAAAGGTATTGTTCTGTTAATAAACTCTGTAAGTAAATGTGGATCTGGATTTACAAATGCTTTGTTATCTACAATTGTTTGACTAATCTTTGCACCTGGATTAGCAACATTGTTACCTGTAACTGCGTCAATAAAATATGCGCGTAGCTCTGGTAGATAATCTTCAAAGATTCTACTAAATGTAAATGCGTCTTCTTTATTTACACCATACTTTTCTACTAAATCATCAGTAGCGTATGTAACCATATCTTTTACAACATTAAATAATCCTGTCTGATCACCATCTTCAAGTCTTACTGCTCTGTTAATTATCTGATCTTTAGCAACAGGATCTACAGTTGTTTGATCTAGCCAACCTTTTATGTTTGTTACTGCGTCATCTAACTGGTTACTATCTACGTATCTGTATGGAAACTCACCTGCGTATGTAGATAATATTCTTGCTGATCTATTAGGACTATCCATAAGTTTTGTCTTAATAACTTTTTTTGCACCAAATAATTTACCAGTACCTTTAGGTACGCCACCTAATAATTCTTCTGTAGCACCACCTAAAAATCTACCTATAGCACCTACTGTTGGTGCTTGACCTGTACCAAAAGGACCAAAAGGATCTTCTAAAAATTCTGTAATAAGATTAGACATAAGTTCACGTTTTTCATCTGCAGATTTTGTAAAGTCTTGTGATATATCCATAAATGAAGCAATAGCTTCTCTGTCTGTTATGCCAGTAAGTTCTATAAATTTATTAGGACTATCTAATTCTGACATGTAATTTATAAGTTGTTTACCACCAGGATCTTTAGATAAATAATTAGAAATAGATCTACCAGACATAAATGGTAGTCCCCAACCTTTATTAACTGCACCTATGTATTCTTTTTGTGCTTTAGTTAACTTGTCAGGTTCTATCTTCTGTAATTCTTTTACAAGATAATCTGGTACTTTTAATGCTTTTCTACTTTTAGCAAAAGCACCTAATCCTAATGTCATATAGTTTGCAGGATCTAAGAACAATGCTTTACCTGCGTCTAATACACCAGATATAACATTAAATGGTCTACTGTTTGGTTCTGCAACTTGTAATGCAATAGTTCTACCTAATGATATAGGTGCAGTACCGTATTGACTTGTAATAGTAAAGTTCTCATTACCTTCTTGCATACTTCTGTCTATGTCAGTTATTGGTGTACCTAAGTAATTTTGTATAACTTGTTGCGCTCTACCTTGATCAAAACCAGAACGTATCATGTACTGGTACTCATCATAAAATTTAGATTGTGGATTCTCTGGATCAAATACTTCTGATACTGGCAAAAATCCTTCGCCTAAATTTACTTTTGAACCTTTATTAAGTTCTCCTATAAGTTGTTTAACTGTTGACTTACCTGATTGTTTGTATGCTTCTTTAAATGTTAAATTTTCTGCATTGTCTCCAAACGTAGAAGCAATAAAAGAGTTGATAGGTCTATCTACTGTTGTTCTGTATAAATCTTCTAAACCTAAAAATCCTAAACGTACACCTGCTTGCAACGGATCAAAAACTTTATCTAATACTGTTTTACTGTTAGATTGTGCAATCATCTTAGATATGTCATTTAACACGGTTGCTTCTGGTTTAACTTGTAATGTTGTTAATGCAGTAATAACATCTGGTGAAAAGTTAGGATATGCTTGTGAAATAGAACTTGCACGCATAGCGTCTTCTTTAGTTATAGATTGTTTAGCACGTTTATATGTTGCTTGTCTACGTTGTAGTTCTTGATAAAACTCTTGCTCTTGTGCAGGATTATCTCTATGAAATTCTGCCATTAGATATTACGCTGCGTTCTACCTATCTGCCTATCAGAAGCAAATTTTAGTAAACCTAAAAGCTCTGCAGTAGGATTAACTTCTGCCATTGCACGTATTAACATTACGTCATCTGGTTCTAAAAATTGATCTTCCATTGGTGGACGTGAATACGCATTCAAATCATCTTCTCCTGGTGCAAATACATCTGCAATACCAGGTGATACTCCACCTAATTGTTGTGGCTGCGCTTGTGGTGCAGCAAACGTAGTTTGTGGTTGCTCTATATTTCCTTGTCTAACTTGTTCTACAAGTGCAGCTTCTTCACCTGCTGACTCATTAACCATACCTCTTACATCATCTATTGTTGGTGCGGCACCGTCAGTTCTTCTAGCTAATCTACCTGGACCGCTTACTGCAGCAGGTCTCTTAACTCCACCTCTTCTACCACGACTTCTACTACTGCCATTCGCCATTAAAGCCCTCCTGTTGTCCAAAAAATATAATTAAGCCATTTGGTATGTATTGTACAGTCATTCCTTGTGGCATGTCAGATATTATTGGTTCATCTGTGTATATTTCATCTTCGTAATCAGCAATTGCTTCTTGTGTTTTTTGCCATACATCAACTAAGCAGTTGTTGACAATATCGCTAAATTCGTAATCTAATGGTTTAGGCACCTTGCACACCTCCTAAGAGTAATGATCTTATATCTGGTGCAGGACCTTGTGGTACTGGTTGTCCACCGCCCATCATTTGTTCAAGTAACGCAGCTTCACCTTCTGGTACTTCTGGTTCTTCTGCTGTATAAAATTTATCTAGTATTGATTGCATAGAGTTAGGATTTTTATAAATCTGTACTAACGCCATTGTTGCTTTAGGATCACCTTGACTTGCTTGTACCTTTAATGTTTCAAACAAAGTACGTTCTGCTTCGTCTTTTAATATTCTGTCGTTGATCTTTTGTACATTATCAAGTCCGTCCATGTTTTCTTGTAATGTCTCTTTGTCAATTATTCCTGCTTGCAATAACTGTAAACCAGAGACAATCTTTGTTGGTTCATCAAATCCTGCCATGACTCCATACACACGTCTAGTCTTGTACATACCTTGTATGTCTGTGCTAGGTGTATATTGTTCTGCATACGCTGTGCCTTTAAGATAACCTGCTAATGGTTTTTTCTTGTTACCATTTAATACTTCGTCCATCTCTAAACGTTTATAATCTAGTTCTTCTATTGCTGTTTTAAGTGCTAACTGATATTCTTTTACGTTTAGATCAACGGACGATAGTAACTCTTGTAATCCCCTACCTGTAACAAATGAGTTAGGAGATATAGCGTCATCACTAACTGGATAGCTTGATCCAACACGAAGTTGTCGTTCTATCCTGTCTATCTGTTGAAACAACTGATATGGAACATTGTTTGGTGGTTTAGCGACTTGTGAACCTGGTGTTAAATAGTTGACTGCAAATCTACCGCGCTTGTAGTTCCCACTCTCTAATTCACCAATAATATTCGTTTCTGTGAATACGCTGTCTTCCATAGCAATTATGGACAAGACGTTAATCTTTGCCATAGCTGCCATCAAACCTAGTACATGATCATACTGACCAGATAATCTATCAAAGCTAAATCTTTTAGATATAACAAAACGTGGACCTGATTTAAGAGGATTAGGTGTAAAGTCCAGAATTTGTTTTTGTTCTGGTAAAAATACGTAGGTACCATCTTCATCATAAAACTCTACAAGTTCTGTACCGTCAGCTAAATGATTATCCCAACTTCTTTGAAATCCGTCATGGTATTTAAACTTACTATAACCTGATGGGAACTGACTTGACTCATCAACCATAACTTGTGCTTGTGGGTACATCTGTTTAATAACAGCGTTAGGTACAAGTCTTATAAGTGCTAATTCTTTTGGATCTTGATCTGGTCCGTAATATCCTGGATAACAATCATAAGGATCACGTAGTTCTGCGTGTGGGTACATAATGCCATCTGGTGACATCTTTTGTCTTATGATCCATACACAAAAACCATAACCAGGCAACCATCTAGCTGCTTGTGGTAACTGCATATCCATTTTAGAATTGCTATCTAAGTTAGTAACTATACGTTCTAACTTCTCTGCTTTGTTTTTAGCACGTTCGCTATCTGCGTAAGCGTCTACCTTTATGTCTGGCATACGTCCTAATTTTTGTGCTAAGTGTTCTAAACCTGAATTTATAAGATTAGGTATTGGTAAATCAATGTCGTAATTCTTTGCGCTCTCACCTAACAGTGCAGCAATACCATTGCTACCACCGTTCATAATGGATCTGACTCTATCACGATATTCATAGTGTCCACTATGTTCGTGCATTCCTTTTAGGTCGTCAGTCTTAATTAATAATTCGTCTGGGGTATACACCATTACCAAAAAACCTCGTTGTATTCACTTTGCTTATAATAGCTATACGAAGGAGTATAGTCGCTTTCTGCTTCAGCTAACATCATTTTTACATTGGTACGTATACGTTTCATTGGAAACCAACTTGCCATAACTAAGTCAGTTTTAGTTTTTACATTACGTGAATTACTTGCACCTGCTTGTGAAAAGTAAATTAATTGTTGTCTAAATATATTGACAAGTCTTTGTGTCTTAGAGTCTGAATACGGTATGTTTATCTTTTCTTGTTCATACATACCTACCATACTGGTTACACCAAATGTAGGATCCCATTTATTTTTATAAGTCTGGTGTCCTTCTATACGCACACCATGATTAGCTGCCCACATTTTTATATCTCTGTCTTGACCAATAGCACGTTGGAATCCGTTTTCTTCTATGATCCAGTGACTTAACCAATACTTGTCATACCATTCCTTCATTAAGTTATGTGCTTTTTGTATACCACCACCTTGATCGTTCTTCATATCTACAAGCCATACTTGTTGTGTTTTAACGTTATATGCCCAAAGAACTGCTGCCTGGTAACCTGTACTAGCAGGATCGAGTCCTGCAATAAGACTTGTGCCTGGTGGTATGTCTCCTAGCTTCCTTGATTTATCTAAACACTTATCAATCATCTCTGCTGTAAATAACTCCATACCTTGTGGTATAGCTTTGTTTAGATAGACCATCTCAAATATATTTCTACCACCTGTAGTCTCTGCTGCAGCTAACTGTTCCATTAACCATTTATGTGTACGTTTATTTGACCATAACATGTGTTTTGTATGATCTATAGATTCGTCTTCTAGCGGTACTTCTAAGTCATGCGCACGATCAACAATAGTCTCCCATGCTTTGTTTTCTAAGAGATGATGGTAAAGATCGTCTGGGTGTTGTCTTGATCCAATGACGACCATTCCTGTATGTTCCTCTTTTCTTGACTGTAATGTTGTGGTCCACCAGTTCCTGGTGTTTTCTCTAGCACTTGGTTGCACAGTACTTCCATGATCTTCGATGTCGTCTGCAATAATAAGGTCTGCGTCTCTGGAAAGGATCTTACCTCCCTTTCCAATTGCGACAAGAGTTGGCGACTTAATACCAGAGACTGTTCTAGTTGCAACAGTAAATTGACTGGACGACCAACTTTTTCCACCTCTATTAGAAGGTCTAAATCCGTCCCAGTCTCCGTAATCTTGTATGAGTCCTTCATTATTCTCCAAATGATCTAGTACCGCACCTACGGAGTTACGTGCAATGTCTTCGTTACCACCGCACCACATGATACGTATGTTAGGATTTTTACAAATCATGTATACGCAAAAGTGTGTAAGTAGATCTGTCTTACCATGTCTAGGCGGAGACAAGATCATTAACCGTTTACCGTGCTTTATACTATCTAAGATAGCACCAATCCACTTCTTTTGAAAGTCTGGTGTCTCATAATTTTTACCTTGTTCTGTTAAGAAATATTGATCACGAAAATCAACAAAGGAGTTTACGTCAGCTTGCAACTCGAAGGGGTCCCCACGCTTTTCGAGCTTTGCTTCTTTTTCTACATCTTCGAGATATGCTGCTACTGCACGTGACACTGTTGATGGACTGCAGCTTAGTATGTTTGCTACTTCCTTCTTTGTCTTCTTACCTTCTAAAATGTCGTTGAAAAAATTTTTTTTCTTCATAATGGCGTAGTAATCTCCTCTACGCTTCTGTACATTTTCATCTACAGTCTTTTCTACCTGGATCTCTTTAGTAGGTTTGTTTGCACGCCATGCACGTTGTCGTGTTCTTTTAGAACACCTCTCACTACAATACTTTTTACGACCTTCTGGTAAGGGGACTAAACAGTTGTCTGCTACGCAGATTGTGATTTTTTCATTATTTGACATATCTATATGGTATAGTGTAGCATATCAGGATAAGCATTGTGGTGTTCCTGCCTACACAAGCACCACAAGATAACGATTCGTTAATAGGGTTGGCATAGCAGGACCGCCTTAGTCGTGGGTTGAGCCACATTCCTCACATTTTATTTATTAGAGAGAGAGCGCATTTACTGTTACTAGACTTAATAAACTGGTTTGGGTTGGGAGTGACACAGGGATCGAACCACCTACTACTAGAACTCGACATTTAAAAAGTACAATATATAGTACTACTACATATAGTACCTTTAGACTACACTATATATAGTATACTGTAGACTGGGGGTGATCTGGTCAGGGTTAAATGCTTATCCAAATACTCATCTAACCAACGTGGGTTCGACTCCCACCACCTCCACAAATTGCCAGGTAAACATTGACGTATTCATCTATATTTTCTGCGCGCCGCGATTAAGGTATGGGGGTTTGTGTTTGCGTGTGTTTATGCGTGTGTGGTTGTGTTGCGCGGTGCGGCGATTCGTAGGCGGTTTGC
>Ga0208898_1000962_pt1 | contig 20361 bp, 21 predicted proteins | sample VirMetDEL_Mar_4_FD_184513 | JGI IMG/M metagenome (GOLD analysis project Ga0208898, IMG submission 184513) | Aqueous microbial communities from the Delaware River and Bay under freshwater to marine salinity gradient to study organic matter... | ecosystem: Environmental > Aquatic > Marine >...
CTGCCGACACCGCGACCTTTTTTAATTAGGCTCTATTTTTTTCCAAAAAAACAAGGAATTGACATGCTTGATAAACAAAAACGTGAGACATTTTGTGAGGCCATCAGAAAAGGTTGCACATACAAAGCAGCTGCATCAGCAGTTGGAGTCTGTGAAAAAACAATTTATAACTGGTTCAGAAAAGGCAGAGAGGCCACACGCAAAAATGACAAGTACAAACAATTTTTACAGTGTGTAAAAAAGGCAGAGCACGAAAGACAACAATTTTTATTGGAGAGGGTTATCAATGCCAGTGACAAAGATTGGAAAGCAGCAGCTTGGTTGCTTGAGAGAAGAGATGCATACCGTAAAGATGCTGTATTTGATGAAATACCAGAGCAAGAGCAAGATGAGGCTGTTGTGCCTGCTAGTGCTCTTGACCTATTTGAGGCCCAAGCAAAAGACTTGAGGAGTGCAATGGCACAGGCAATGGCATCTCAATCTTGGCAAGCATATGCAGCACTCCAGAGACAATATGTGTCTGTTGTCGATCAAATCAGAGTCATCAAAGCAGAGCAAGCAGAGACTGATGCATTGGACTCTGCATCAGATGAGCACTTGAGACAAGAGGCAGTAATGGCAATCATCAATTTGCCTCCAGTATTGAGACAAGAGATCATTGATGAGTTAGCAAGATATAACAATGTGCTACCATTCAAAAAATGAGTCAGGTTTATTTTACAATGCACAAATCAACAGATACTTGATTTATATGATAATATATAAACAAATTTATCTATGGAGATATTATGAGAATCAAAATACCTTGGTGGAATGTCACAGAAGTCATCATTAACCAACTCAAAAAGGCTGTCAAAGATATGCAAGAGGCAAAGCAAGATGATGACAAGATCAGCAAAGATGAATGGAAAAATTTGCTTGCAGAGAATATGATTGAGTTGATCCCACAGTTGGCAGAGATTTTGCACAGTGCTAACAGGTAAGAGAGATATATCATTTGTCAAAAGGATCTTGCAGCTCAAGCATAGAAGTGAGCAAGATCCATTGAGGTTTTTTTGTGCAACACCTCCTCAAGAGAAGTACATCAATGATGCATCACCTGTCAAGTTGTTGCTTGGTGGCAACCAAGTTGGCAAGACATATGCAACTTGTGCCTTGCTGTTGTATCATTGCCTCAATAGGCATCCAACACTCAAAACAGACCCACCACCAATAGAGGCATGGTTGGTCACTCACTCTCATGAGCAAAGCAGAACAATACAAGCAAAATTATGGAGTATGTGCCCAAAAGAGGAATTGCATGAGTCTGTTGAGTTTGTTCCTGGCAAAGGTTTCCGAGGTTTGGCACCTGTCGTGAGGTTCAAAAATGGTAGCATCATCAGAATCAAGACAGCCAATCAAGGCCTTGGCCTGGCATCAGCAACTGCAAATCTTGTGTGTATAGATGAGCCAGTTGATGCTTTGACATTCAATGAGTTGCTTGCAAGGACTTTGAGAGGTGGTGCAGGTGGTAAGAGTGGCACATTGGCCATCTCAATGACTCCAGTTGGCAGTGTTGATGTTTCCTACATCAGAGATATGATTGAGCAAGACAGGATATCAGTGCACAGAGCACCTCTGACAGTTGAGCAGACAACTCCAAAAGGCTGCAAACCAATACTCTCACAGAATCAGATTGACACCATCACAGCAAACTATTTGCCAATAGACAGAGAGGCACGTATAACTGGCTCACTTGATGTGACTCCACAAGGCATCATATTTGATACCTTTGACCCAACAACAATGGTGTCATCTCAGCCTGTGCCTGCTGGTGGTGACTACAAATTTGCTGTTGGCATTGACCATGGTAGTCAGCCAAATACTCAGGTTGCTGTGCTTTGTTGCATTGATATGAGAGACATACAGACACCAACAGTGTATGTGCTTGATGAGAGAGTTGGTGGAGCTGCTGCACCAGAGCACCATGCTCAGGCAATATTGGAGATGGTCAAAAGCAATGGCATTGATCCAGCAATTTGCACTTGGACTGGTGACAACACACACTCAGGCTCCAGAGATAAGAGAGTCAAAAAGATGAGCAACTTGGTGCTGATGAGAGCCTTTGAGAGGATATTGCATTTGCCTCCAAAAGGTTTGCCATTTACCATCAGAACAGCAGTCAAGTACAGACACAGTGTGTATTTTGGTGCATCAATGTTGCATGCAATCATGTCCAGAAAACAATTTTACATCAGACCAGAGGCAAAGAGAACATTGGCCAGTATAATGAATTGGACAATGAAGAGAACACAAAGTCAGAGGTCAAAAGATGAGTATGGCCATTGTATTGATGCACTCAGATATGCAATAATGCCTGTTATAGATTATAGATATGTACCACCAACAAGAGTGAGAATTTCATGATACCTCAAAAACCTTTAGCACCAACCCAAGCAGATGAGTCAAGATGGCAGCACACAGCACTGAGGAGACGCATGTTGCAAGGCACTTGGGAACAAGATCTCGAAGATGAGCTATACAGACACCTACCATCTGACAGACGTGAGGCATGGGGGCCATCAGATCTCTCATCAAACGTCTTTGAGCAAGTTACAAGACAGTTGGCAGTGCTGTACACAGAGAAACCGATTGTAACCAACTCAGGTGCAGATATTGAGCCTTTGACTGGTCATGATGGCTATATATACAAAGCAGGTCTCTGGCCATTGATGCAACGTATGCAACAGTATACACTTGGACTCAGAGAGTGCATCATGCGTATTGATGTATCTCCACATGTGCAAAATGCATCTGCTGACTATCCTGGTCTGCAATATAGAATTGTAACTCCAGATTATGTGATTTGTGAGGCATCTCCAGATGTGCCAGATGAGCCAACATATTTTGCTGAGTTGAGATTGAGACAGATCAACGGTAAGCAAAAATATGTGTATGATGTATTTGATATCAGAGACAAAGCAAATCCAAAGTTTGGCATGTTCAAAGCAAATGCAGATGGCACAATTGGTGATGATGTCTCAAAAGAGGTTATGGGCCATCCAACTCACGAGGGTGCAAACTATCCATATTTTGACAGCAAAGGTCAGCCATTTTTGCCAATCGTTATGTATCATGCTGAGAAAACTGGATATCTTTGGGATACATATGCACAATCACAATTGGTGTATGGCTCACTCCAATCTGCAGTATTTTATTGCTTTTATAGCCATCTCCTCAAAGATTGCAGTTGGCCTCAAAAATATGCAATTGGTGTAACTCTGCAAGGTTTGACCCAACTTGATCAGGACTCTGTTGCAAGACGTGCAGGCATCTCCACAGACCCAAGCACTATATTGATGTTTCAACCTACTGAAGATACGCAGCCAGTTTTGGGCCAGTTTCAACCAGGTGCAGATGTGTCATCATTCTTGGAATCTATTGCAAAGTATGAGTACAGAGTTGCAACAAGTGCAGGCATCTCACCAAGTGAGTTGCAAAGAACCTCAGGAGATCCAAGATCTGGCTATGCACTTGCTGTGAGTAGGACAGGCCAAAGAGAGGCACAGAAAAAATATGCCTCTGTTTTTCGCATGGCTGATGAGAGTTTGATGCAAAAGAGTGCTATTATGGCAAATCGCTTTTTGGGTGAGTCATTGCCAGAAGATGGCTATAGAGTTGCATATCAAGCATTGCCATTGTCACCAGAGGAGATCAAAGCACAGAGAGAGGATATTGTGCAAAAACTCAGTGCTGGTCTCATCTCACCAATCACAGCAATGCAAATGATGTATCCAGATCTTGATGAGCAAGGTGCCATCACCATGCTTGAGAAGATACGAAAAGAAAGAGCACAATATCTATAACTTTAACCTACAACAAAAGGACATACCGACATGAAAACTATCACTGGTGATGATGGCCAAGTCTACGTTTTGAAAACAGACATGGAACAGGCCATCAAAGAGAGAATCTCAAAAGTCTCTGCAAGAGCACAACAAGCAGAAGAGCAAGTTAGGACTCTACAAACAGATCTTGATGCAGCCAAACAGAGTGCAGGCACATCAGATGTGCTGGCCCAACAGCTTGAGGAGTACAGAGAGCAACTGACTCAGGCCAACAGCAGATTTGACAGATACAAAGCAATATCAAAGCATGGCCTTGTTGATGATGATATGATTGAGGCCATCGAGTGGAGTTATGAAAAAGCACAGAGCAAAGTTGCAAAGAAAGACAGACAGAGTTTGACTGACTGGCTTGAGAGTGCTGTGAGCAATCCAGACAACGCACCAACAGTGTTGAGACCACATTTGATGCAACTCCAACAGCAAACAGCAGAGGCAGCACCAACAGAGCAAGTCACAGAACAAGTCACAGAACAAGTCACACCACAAGTCACACCACAAGTCACACAACAAGCAGCACCAAATGTCAATGCTGGTGCAATGCCTCCACAAGACTCACCAGATATCATCTCAAGAGGTCTGAGTGACAGTGACTTTTACCAAAACAACAGAGATGCCATCATGCAACAATGGCGAGCCAAATACGGGAGATAGACATGTCAGAAGATTTGAGAGGGGTTAACAAATTCCCACATTTTAAAGTATTTACAGCAAACACCAATGCCACAGAGATACAGTTGCCATCTCAATGCAGCAAAGTGACAATTGGATCTCAGGGGTCACCTTTGTACATTGGGCAAAATGATTGCACAGATGGTGATGCAATGCCTGCTGACAAGATGTTTGTACCATCTAACAACAGCATTGAGATCAAAATTGGTAGAGGTAATTCAAGAGCTACAAGCATCTTTATTGCATCACAATCTGGCTCAGCATCTGTGAGTGTTGTGCTTGAGGAGACATAATCAATGGCTAGATTTAGTTATCCAAAAATACAAGAGGGGGCAAATGTGAAATATGCAGATCTCAATAGTCAAGTTGATGGCTCAAATGTGACTTTTACTGTACCAGAAAACTATGAGAGTGGTACACTGTATGTGTTCTTCAATGGTATGATACAGACCAGAGGAGATGGCTACACAGAAACAACATCAAGCACATTTACTCTGACATTTACACCTGACTCAGGTGAGAATATCATTATATTATATACACCTTCATAACCTAACATAACATAAGGAGTCTCATAATGAGCGTACAAATTAGAGGAGGCCAAATCCAAAATGCCTCTATTTCTTCAACACAATTAGCAAATGACTCAGTTGGTGCAAGCCAGTTGGCATCAAATGCTGTTACCTCTGACAAAATCCAAGCAAATGCAATTACCTCTGCCAAGTTGGCCAGTGGTGTCATCAATGCCACATCTCTCATTGCAGACAGCATCATCACAGCTGCAAAGATGGATCTCTCTGGCACCTTTGACTTTTCCTCTGGTACCTTGCAAGCAGGAACACCATCAAACGCATCAGACGTTGCAAACAAGTCCTATGTTGATGGCATTGTTGGTGGTGGAGTATATTGGAAAGAGCCAGCAAAAGCAGCATCAACAGCAAATGTGACTATCTCCAATCCTGGCACAGACTCCTTTGATGGTGTTACACTTGTATCTGGTGACAGATTACTACTCAAAAACCAAACCAGTCAGGCTGAAAATGGTGTATATGACTTCAATGGCTCATCATCTGCATTGACAAGATCATCAGATGCCAACAGTGCTGATGAGTTGAATGGTCTTGCTATCTTTGTCAAAGAGGGTACTGACAATGCTGATCAGGGTTTTGTGCAAACATCTGAGATTGCAACACTAGGCTCTGACAATGTTGTATTTGTGCAGTTTACTGGACTAGGGCAAATCACTGCTGGTGATGGACTTGAGAAGTCTGGCAACACATTGAGTGTCTCTGTTGGCAATGGTATCTCAACCAGTGCAGGTGATATTGTTGTTGCTGCTGGTGCTGGTTTGGACTTCAATGCTGGTGATCTTGATGTGCAAGTTGATGACTCATCTATTGAGATCAATGCTGGTGCTTTGAGAGTCAAAGCAGATGGAATAACCTCAGCAATGATTGGCACAAATCAAGTCACAGGCAATGAAATATCAGCAGGCGGAGTGGGCACAGCAAACTTGGCTGACTCTAGTGTTTCAACTGCCAAATTAGGTGCAAGTGCAGTAACAGAGGCCAAATTGGCCAGCCTCAGTGTCTCTGAGGGTAAGATACAGAACAATGCAATTACTGCAAGCAAGATTGCAAGTGCTGTTGCTGGTGATGGTCTCTCAGTTGATGCAAGTGCAATGTCTGTCAATGTTGATGATGCATCCATTGAGATCAATGCTGACTCTCTACGAGTCAAAGATCTTGGAATCTCAACAGCCAAAATTCAAGCAAATGCAATTACCTCAGCCAAAATTCTTGATGCCAATGTCACTGGTGTCAAATTAGCAGCTTCAGTTGCTGGCAATGGTTTGCAAAAAGATGGCTCTAACAATTTAGAGGTTGCAGCTGGTGATGGTTTGGACTTCAATGCTGGAGATCTTGAGGTGCAACTTGGTCAAGGTCTTGGCTTTACTCCAGATGGAGTGATTGAGCCAGAGGTTGATGATGCTACCATTGAGATTGATGGTGTAAGCAGTGAATTACAAGTCAAAAATCTTGGAATCTCAACAGCCAAAATTGCAGACTCTGCAATTACAACGGTTAAGCTATCTGATGACAGTGTCACAGCTGCAAAAGTTGGCTTTCAAGGGTATCAAGAATTGACAACAGTGTCAGGCTCATCAACAGTCAATATTGATTTGGCCAGAGAGGTCAACAGTGCTTTTTCAAATGGTATTATGGCATTTAAAAACGGTTTGGCATTGCTCAATCAAACTGCACTTGGTGGCTCTGCTGCAAACAATGATGAGTTTACATTGTCAGTTGTTGGAGGAGTGACACGTTTGAGTTTTGGAGCTTCTTTGACAGATGGTGATGACGTGCTTGTAGTTTACTACGCATAATCAATCACTGACCAGATAACACAAAAGCCATCTCATATGAGGTGGCTTTTTTTATTGTTCATCATCTGTGATTGGTCTCCCAATCCAAGTCTCTGCATCAACATCATCAGTGACAATCTCAAAGGCATCATCTCCAACTGCCTCAAGCATCTCATTCCAAGTTTGCTCTATTATCTTTCTGTACTCCTCTGCACTGATTTGATGGTTCATCGCAAAACAGGTTGCAACAAAAATGCACATACGAGTAATGCACTCAGGATCAACACCAACATCCTCAAGACTATATGCAAGTCTCAAAATGTGTTTTGCTTGGGTAATATCGTGCTGTGAAAACTCTTTTTTATTGCTCATGATACAAACTCTCAAATTATATGATATAAAGACTTATAGCATATTTTTGCTCATACATTTTGCGTGTCAATACTTATTTTGTTTATGGTCGCACCAGTCAACAGCAGAGAAAACAAAAAAAAGATGATACCAACGACAACAAACTTTTTTTGATATTTTTACTCATAAACAATTACAGAGGTAATCAACATGGCAAAAGCAATTACATTTGGCCAAAGTGACTCAACACATCAGGCTCTTGAGGGTGATCTCAGACTCTCTCAAATGATCAGTGCAGAAATTAATCTTTTACTCAGAGACACATCAAATCTGAGAAACTCACCATTCATATCATATGCAGGCTCAATCAATGGCCTTGGATCAGACACCATCAGAGTGAGAAAGGCAGGACTTGACGGTTTTGACCTTTTTGAGACTCCTACCAATGAGGGTGATGCTGCATCAACTCAAGACTTTACAGATGCACATGTTGACATTGCTGTTGCACGTTTGGCATTGATGTACAAGATGACAGACTTGGCATCAATGACTGGCTTTGGTGGCTCTGATATCGACCCATTCAGATTGGCTCAATCAATGGCAGGATCTTATGAGGCATCTTTTGCTGACAAGACAGCTGATGCTATTGATGACTTCACCAACATTGTTGGCTCTGCATCAACTCAGATGTCAGTAGATGACTTTTTTAATGCAATATTTCAACTTGAAAAAGCAGCATCAAACAAAGGTGCCATAGCTCCATTTGCAGCTATTTTGCATCCAGTTGCTTTGACAGAATTGCAAGACTCATTGCGTAATGAGACAGGCAATGCAATCTCTTATATGGCAGCAACACAAGATATGTTGATGGCAAAAGGGCCTGGTTATGTTGGCAACTTGCTTGGTGTAGATGTATACAAATCCTCATATGTCAACACTGACTCAGGTGCATACCAGTCTGCTATGTTTGGAGTTGGTGCTCTTGCATATGCTGATGGAGTTCCTGCCTCTTTGCCAGGTGCTGCACAGTCTATGGCAATGGGTAAGGTGCTTGTTGAGATGGAGAGAGATGGTGCAAAGGCCATCACATCTATCATTGGACATGCATATCTTGGGCTATCTGTCATTGATGATGACAGAGGTGTACTCATTAAATCAACCACATAAAAAAGATTTTATCTTTCTGACTAAGGGGCTGACTTTTTCATGTCGGTTCCTGGTCATCCCCTTGGGCAGTTTTCCAAGGAATCGACAACCAAACCACAAATCAAAAGGAACAGACATGAAATTTGAGAATATCGCACAACCTTGGCAACAACAGCAACAGGCATCTGTTGTCATACCAACAAGATCAAACAATAGATTTTTTTACAAGCATCATCCCAAAAATTGGGAATTGTACTATTTTGATGTTGTGAACACCAAGACAAAAAAGAAAGACAAAAAACCTGTATGGCTGCCAGACTTGCAAACACATCATGAGACACCTGGTGTCAATGGCTCAAGAGGTTACAAAGCAAATCCAGACTCAGGCATGGCCAGAGTGAGATTGCAGGACAATGGCATCACTGTGCTGCATCCAAATCAACATGACTATTTGAGATCATATCCAGCAAGAGGGGGCCAGTATTGGGCCACAAAGTTTGCAAATCTTGAGAGCCTTGGTGGTGAGTTGGTGATAACATTTGACTCAGAGGCATTTGCACAATGGAGATTGGAGTTGATGCAATCAGGTGCTCTGAGAATACCACATAAACAATTTTTACAACGCAAACAAGCAGAGATACAGAGACGAATTGAGAGACACACAAGATCTCAGCACATACCTGAGATAGCAGCAAAACTCAAAGGCCTCAAAGAGTTACTCACAGATATGCAAACAGCAACAGATGATGTTGCCAAAAATGGAGCACAACACTATGAGCTATGAAAATGACAAAAAGGCATTTGACAGAACAGCAAAACGATTGATGGAACAATCTCAAAAGTCTGGCAAAAATATCTCATTTAGAGATGCACAGAATCAAGTGAGACAACACATCAAAAAATCAAATGCAAAGAAAAAGTAACTATCTTTATATATCCAACATCTTACAACAACAAAAGCCATAAATTTTAACAAATAAACTATTGGAGGTTAGCATGGCATCAGATTATAACTCAGCACAAGCATTCAAGGTTGCACGTCATTTTGAGTACAAAAATGGCATGAATATTGAGACCATCTCAGCAGACAAAGATTTAACATACAAAGATGCTCAACATCAAATCATAACAAATGATAAAGGCTCATCAGCAACAATCAAAGTGCCAGCCAAAAGAAATGGTGCTTATTTTTGGTTCAAAAATGATGCTGCCTCTGGTCATCCTTTTGTGATACAAGATGCTGAGGGCAATCCTATCATTGGTGGTGGTGGTTTGGCTGCTGGCAAGGCTGCATGTGTTGTTTGTGATGGGTCATCTTGGGCTGTTCTATTTCAACAGGCATAATAAATGGCAACAGATACACCATACACAGCAAGAGTCAGAGTCACTGAGTTGCTTGAGAGAGGCAAGGCACAAAACACTGTGCTTGAGATCTATCACAACGGTGCTCAAATAACTCCTACCTCAGCAACATACACACTGCTCAAACCAAGTGGTGGCATGGTTGTTGAGGCAGGTGCTTGCACCATTCTTGATGATGGCTCTGTGCAGTATGCACACACACCATCTCAGTTGGCATCAACTTTGGCACTTGGTGAGGGTTATGTGCAAGAGTACAATGTGACCATCTCTGGCAGTGTCTTTTTGTTCAGACGTATGGCAGCAGTTGTCTTGAGGCGTTTGTATCCTGTCATAACAGATGCAGATCTTGAGGAGGTTTATACAGATCTCTCAAATCTGAGACCATCAACATTGACATCATACCAGCAATATCTTGACTCTGCTTGGTTTACGATATTGAGGAGACTCAGGAATCAAGGCAAAGGCTATGAGTATTTGATTACATCTCCAGAGTCATTTGCAGAGAGTCACAGACATCTCACATTGTATTTGATTTTTAGAGACTTTCACTCAGGTATGTCTCAAGGTGCTGGCTCTCGATATCTGGAGCTGGCCCAAGAGCATTACCGTTTGTATCAAGATGAGTACTCAATTATCAACTTTGTTTATGATGAGGGGCATGAGGGCCAGCCAGATGATGCAGACAAACGCACAGCAGGTCAGCCAGCAATATACCTCAACAGACCAGGGCCATACATGTACAGACGTAGGAGATATAGCAGATGAGTCAATCCTTTGCACAAGTCAGATCTCTGATTGCTGCCAAGGTCTCTGCCTTGGTTGGTTTTAACTTGGTCAAAATGCCTCCTCAGTATTTTGGCAGAGTTGCAAACACATTGGCTCACAAAGGTTTTACTGTTGATATCAGATCCTCACAGGACTCAGGTGAGAGACAGAGGAGAGCAGGCACAATGATGCAAAGCATTGTCACTGTCTCTTTTGCATATCGCTTGAGGCCAAAAGATATGTACCCAACAGATTATGATGCAGCACTTGATGCTGAGGCAGATGTTATCAGAGCATGTCTGTCATCGTACAATGCAGATATCCAAATCAGATATGCAAGATCCACAAGGGTAGTGCAACAAACTTTGGAGTATGCTATACACAATATTGAATTTACAGTTTTACACACATTATCATCAACATAATATTTGGAGGCCAACATGGCATATTCAACAGCACCAAAAGTCAGACGAGATGGCAAGATCACTCTCAAAGATGGCACATCACCAACACCAATCTCTTTGGTTGTAGATTATGAAGAGGGCAACTTTTCATTTGAGCAAACCAAGGCAGACAGAACAATCATCAGAGACAGAGGCACCATCAAGAGTGTCAGAAAGGGTGACGATCAGCCATTGACTGGCTCATTCACAATCTATATGAGACAATTCACATCTGCAAGTGCTGGCTCTGTGCTTGACTTCATCAACAAAACTGGCTCATATTCTGCAAATGTATCATCATCAAGCACTGTCTCAACAGATGAGTATGCTGTAAATATTGAGTTTGAGGTTGATGGTGATGCAGTTGGTGATGATGATGGAGACACCACAGCAACATTTGACACTTGCATCTGCACAGCATCATTTGCTGAGGGTGATCCAAACACAATCACAGTATCATTTGAGTGTTTCAATGGCATAACATACGCATAATTTCTGATAAATAGGAACCGACATGACCAAAATAAATGAACAAAAACCACAAAAACCAAGATCACTGGCTGTCTGTATGCAATTTACTGCTCTTTGGGCTGGTGACTTGGATAGGGCAAGTCTGGTGCAACTGTGTGCAGCTGCAATTGGTGTATGTTACACCAGTGATCAACTGCCTCACTACAGACCATCACAAGGCAAACCTCTTGACTATGGCTTTGCTTGTCTTGAGACATTACTTGCAGATGGTTGGCCTCCAACTTTGATCTACAACAAAGGCAGTGAGTGTCTTGGCTTGATGGCATCTGCTTTGCCAAATGAGTCAGATGTTGAGAGTGCTGCAAATTTTTCCAAACCTCCAGAGGAGGACTAGAATATCTCGGCCTCAAAATATCTCACTATTGGCATCAAGAGCCATTTTGGTTTGCATCATTGGACTCATACACTCAATCATTGCTCATTGCACATTGGAGATTGGAGCATAACACTCCAAAGCAAAATAAAGACTTGAGAGCACAGGCCCAAAGCAAACAACTCAAACAGATGCAAGATGATATGATGATAAGAGAGGCATATTATGGCACAAACAAAAATCAAAGTTAAATCTGGCAATACAACAGTTGAGATGGATCCAGCTGCTACAAAGATATTTACTGATGTAATGGAAAAAGCAGCACCAGAGACAATGAGAGTCTTGAGAGAGGTTGTTGATGAGATATATGATGATGCATACAGAGTATGGCCAGTAAGACAGCCAAAACCTGTTGAGGACTTGAGTGCAGACAGCAAAGTCAGAATTGTAGCCAACAACATTGCCAAAGAAGATGCAGACAGATACACCAGAAAAAGAGCATTTGCAGCATCATACAATATGCAAGAACTTGGCACACTGATTGTGCCAACACATAAAGTGACATCAAAAGGCTCAAAAGACAAACTATATACAGAATTGACCATCCAAGGTGATGACATTTTTGCAAGAGTTGGCAACTCTGCACCATATGCATGGGCTATCAAAGTTGGAGTCAACACAGATCTACCATATTCATTGGGCACAAGTGTCTCAAATGAGTTGTTGTGGAAACCAGCAAAGCAAAAGGCTGACAGAGTTGTTGAGATATTGGCAGCAGAGATGACACAAGATATCAAGAGGGCAAAGTAAATGGCTGATGTAAACAAGAGTATTGAAATATCATACAGAGCAGATCTCAAGCAGTTACTGGCAAATCTCAAGCAGATGCCAAATATGACTGAGAAACAAGCAAAGGAGATGGTGCAAGGTCTCCAAAAGCAACTGAGGCAAGCAGAAAAGGCAGCAGATAGAGCAGGCAAAAACACAGCCAAATCATTTAAACGTATGGAGACAGCAGCAAAACGCACAACAATCAATGCAAGATCTCTGAGACGTGAATTTGCAAACATTGACAGATTGACAAGTGAGGCCTCTGAGGGTTTGGGCTTGATATCCCCTGCCTTGGGTGATGCTGCAATGCAGGCATCTGTTGCTGCATCTGGTGTTGAGTCGCTTGGTCGTGCATTGATGGTCACAAATCCATTGTTTATCATTGGGGCTGTTGTTGTTGGTGGTTTGATTGCTGCTTTCTCTGCATCATCAAAGCAGGCTGAGGCATTGGCAAAGAGTGAGGAAAGACTTGCAGAGACTCTCAAAAATAGCAGCAAAGAGTTTGAGAATCTGAAAAAAGCAGCCATTGATGCAGATGCTGGCTTTGGTGCATTGATATCAGATACAAATGATTTGCGTAATGAGTTGCTATTGATGCAAGGCCAAATATCTGAGTTGGAGTTGCAATCATTGCAGAATCTGCAAGATATATATACCTTTGAGCAGCAACTCAGAGCCAATGCAGATGCAAGACTCAAGATTGAAAATGACAGCCTCAAAAACATACATGAGAGACGGCAAGCAATCAAAGATGAGATCAAGTTGCTTGAGGAGTCAAGATCATTCTTTTCCTTCAATGTTGATATCAACAAAAAGCAAAATGCTCTCAAACGTCAATCTGTTGAGTTGGGTTTGCAAGAGAGAGATATTGAGACAGGCATTGGCAAACTCAGATCTTCACAGCAAGAAGATATTGCAAGATCTATTGAGGAAAGAACCAAAGTAGTTGAGGCCTTGCAAGAAGAGAGAGAAAAACAAGAGGCAATCAGAAAGGCTGAGGAGAGGAGACGAGCAGCAGCCAAAGCAGCTGCAGAGGCAGAAAAGGAAAGACTTGCAGTATTAAAAGAGCAAGAAAAAGTATTTAACAAGATCAATGATAGTCTCAAAGCATCTCAATCAAGTCAGGAATCTGCAAAAACTGAGTTGCTTGATTTGTTGGCCAAGCAAGATGGCAAAGAGGCAGAGATACAAAGAAAGATGCACAAGCAGACAGATGCCATCAATGACCAAATCAAAGCTGCACAGCAAAGATTGATGATTGCACAGTTGGAGGCTGAGACAGATGAGCAGATATTTGCTGCACAAGAGTTGGAAAAGGCCACACTTGTTGAGATTGAGGCACTTGAGGTATTGAGACATGAGAAGAGACTTGCAATGGAAAAAGAATTATCAGATCTCAAAGAGGCAAATGCACACAAAGAGGCAGAGACCAAAAAGAAACTCAATGATCAAGAGTTAGCAAATGTACAATCATTGTTTAATTCATCTGTTGAGATTACCAATGCACTCACTGAGTTGAACGAGAAAAAAGGCATGGCAGCCAGAGCACAAGCATTGAGATTGTTTAGATTTAATCAAGCAGCTGCAATTGCCAATATCGGCTTTGCTATTGCTGAGGGTTTGGCTGAGAGTGCTGGCCAGCCTCTCAAGACTGCTGCTGTCATTGCTGCTGGTGTTGCATCAACAGCAAAAGTGTTGGCCCAAAAACCTCCTACGGCTGATATGGGTATGATTGGCAACAATGACCCATTGAGACCAGATGAGACAACAACAAGAGTCTTGAGGGGTGAGGCAGTGATTGACAGAGCAACTGTCAACAGGCTTGGTGGTGAGCAGGGAGTGAGAGCATTGCAAGAGGGTGGTGCTGTTGGTGGTGGTGGTGTCGTAGTTGTGCAGCCATTCAAACACTTTGACAGATTTATCAAACAAGCATCTCAACAAGGTGCTATATTTAGACAAACAAAACCAGTGAGTTACTAGATGAGTACAGAGAGCACACCAGACCACATCAGAGCCTTTGTGATACCTCATGACATTGATCATGAGAGTATCAATGAGAGTGAGTCTGCATATAGTCAAGCAGGCAACAGAGCAGGTGACCCAATACCACAGCAAGCATCTGCACTGGTATTGAGAGCAACTGGAGAGCAAGCACCAGACTCAGATTTGCAGATCAAAACTGTGAGATCTGGCCATGCTGGTGCACATGGTGAGTTTGTTTGGACTGACAATGCAGCCTCATCAGATGATTTTGGTAGAGACATACCTGCTCACATTACAGGCTATGATGTTGTCAAATATGGCACATCTGCAAACAAATATCAATATCCAAACAGCATTGCTCTTGATGATGGCTCATTGTACATTGTTGTATATGCAAAAGAGTCAACATGGCTCACACCAAGAATCTATGCATACAAACGCACTGAGAGCAATGACACATACACAGCACTCAATATCTTTGCATATCCATCAACACCATCTCAGGCAATGAGGCCAGCAATCTGCAAAATGCCAAATGGCAACCTGTTGCTTGTGTTTACGATTGATGACAACCAGATTGGTGTGACAGATCCAAAACTAAATTTGAGGAGTTATATCAGCAAAGATGATGGTGTCACTTGGTCATTGTTGAGTGACAGACTGATTGACACTGACATCACACTTGGCACATCTGGCACAACATATCAGATTGCTGGTGTCAAAGTTGCTGCCATTGCTGGCCAAGTGCTTTTGCTTGTTGAGACGTTTTACAATACAGCATCAACATCTCAAAACAGACTTTGGCAATTTGCATCTATTGATGGAGGTGCCACATTTACCAGGGTAACAACCAGCAATGATTTTGACAATGGATATCACAGAGTATCATTGGCAGTCAGAAAAAACAGTTTTGTAGTCTCCTATATTGCAGATACAGATGAGAGCCATTATTTGGAGATACCTCATGCATTTTACTCCATACAGAGTGCACGCAACTCAGATCTCTATGTTGATCAAACTGGCACATCAACACTGACATCTGGATCAACAGCAGCAATGTCATCTGGTGAGATGAGCATGTGCATTGATGACAATGACAATATCTTTGTGTATTACAAACTTGCAAGTGCATCCAATCCAACAATCTTGGCCAGATACAGCACAGATGGTCTCAATTTCAATTTCTTTGGCAACAATGTTGCACAGAGTGCAGTGTTTGACATTGATGATACAACTGGCACATCAGAGATGCCAAAAGAGATCAATGTGATTGCTGTGACTGGCAGAGTGGCATTTGCTCACAATTTCAATACAGCACTGACATCTGATGAGACACTTGCTGTGATGTTTTTGGGTGGTTATAGCACACTCACAATGCCATATATGGACTCAGCAAAAAACACATATCAAAAAGCAAAATGGTCATCAACATATGTGCCATACAATGAGCCAAGTCAGATAACAGCATTTACAGTGACAGGCACAGGCTTTGACTCCATCAACATTGGCAGACTGTATGTGAGTACAACGTCAACAAACTACAAACTGTATGAGCAATCATTCACAACAACAATGGCCCAGGGTGTCATTGTGAGATTTAGATTTGATGTGTCTTTTGGAGGCAGCACCTCCAATGATGGCAGACTTGTTGACATCAAGCTTGGTGATGGTGCTCAAGAATATCACGTCAAACTGAGGATATCATCAACAAATATGCAGTTATATGATGTTCATGCAGCTGCAAATGTTGGCACAGCAATGGCAATCTCAGATATCACAGAGGTCATCATTGCAATGGCAAATAATGATATTCAAATCTGGTATTTCAATGGAGATACAGTATTTAACAGAGAGTATGAGACAGGAACAACATCAACAACTTTGAGCAATGGAGGTGCAGGCATCACAGGTGCTGAGGTTGTTTTTGGGCATGGCAATGTGGCAGCAACAGTCAGAACATATTGGCATGAGTTCCATGTTGCTGTTGGTAATAACACAGGCCAACAGATGGCAACTGGTGCACCAGATTTGAGTGCAATGTTATACCCACCAGCAGGCCAATATATATATGTTGCTGATGGTGTCAAGATCACAACTGCTGACGGGCCTGCAATAATAGATGATGAATACCAAATCAAAACAAGGTACACATTTGGCATTGACAAAGCATTTTACAAGAATCATCCAAGCACACAAACAGGCTGGAGATCTGCAAGTGTGTCATCTGGTGCAATACCTGCTCAGGAGATTGTTTTTGATAGCCTCACAGATATGCAAGGCTCACCATTTGCAAATTATGCTGGCATTGGTATACATATGCAAGGCCTCAATGCTGGTCAATTCAAGATCTACAGCAAAGAGGGAGCTGGCAGTTGGACTCTGAGAGCAACAGTTGACACCAGAATACAATTTTATTACTCAGAGCAAGCAGGTGCATTGATTGTCTCTGAGTTCACTCAAAGTGGTGAGTATATCAATTTCAATGAGTGCAAAGGCTGGCCCATTGAGATAACTGATGACACAGCTGCTGTGACAACATACACCAAAGTAGTCACAAACACTGAGGGTGCACTCACTAGAGATGGCACAAGAATACCAAAGACACCAGTGTTTTATGTTGAGGATACATTCTCAAATACAGATCCAGACACATCAGATCAATTTGCAAGGTTGATACCTCCAAACATCACTATTGTGATGAATATGACAGGCCAGCCAACATATGACATGCTCAAGATTGAGTTTGTCACAAGAGAAAACAAAGATAAATATTTCAGTTGCTCACATATTAGCATTGGGCCTGTTGTTGTTCCTGGTCAACAATATGGCAGAGGCAGAACAATATCAAGAGACTCAGGCACAGTGAGTGAGGAGTTGCTCAATGGTACAATATACAGCAGGAATCTCAGAGACTCCAAACGCACAATCAGAGTCAGTTGGAGTGATCCCATTGATATCAGAACATTATCAGGCACCAGTGTTGCACCAAACTACATCAAGATTAACAGCAATCCTGTCTCAATGCCTGTGGGCACTCAATTTGATGTACCTGGCATGATGCTTGGTTTGATTACTAGATTGCAAGGCCAGATGAGACCATTGATATATTTGCCAAGCATAGACACATCAAGCACAGCAATCACACCATATGCAGTGACATACACCAGAGATGAGAGCCAGATGCTTGCAGTGTTGCAAGGCGATATCTCAACAGAGTCTGTGATTGGTGATGAGTTGATTGATGAGGCCTTTAGAGTGAGCACCATAGTACTGAGAGAGGTGTAATATGTCAGAGTATCGTGACAGATGGCTTGGCAATCAGCCAATATTTTTGCTCAGTGTGACATGGGGCGGCTTTGTATATCGCTTTGCCACCAAACCAGTTGCATTGACAACATCAAGCACTGTGCTCAACTTTGATGGTCACCTCAATGATCCAGAATACACCCAAAAGAGTAGAGTGTTAGGTGCAGATTATGAGAGTCTCTCTGTGCCATTTGCATTGTTTTTTGATGGCATCAATATTGCAGATGAATACAAAAAGGGCAATGTGCTTGATGGTGCACCATGTGAGTTGGCATATGTGCTTGATGGTGAGACAGATTATGATGAGAGAGTCATCTTGGCAACTGGCAAAGTGTCTCAGCCAATTTTTGGATATCCAGAGAGGTCAAAATCATATGTGGAGTTTGCTCTTGAGTCAGACTCCTTTGTCATTACTAGAACATTGATTGATGGAGTCAACAAGACACACATTATTGATGAGGGTTTGCTTGGTTTTACTGAGGCAGGTTTTGCATCACTCGACCAGAGAAATTTTGGCAAGACAATACCTGTTGTATTTGGCAGGCTCAAAACAGTTGACAGTGTTGATGTGCACCCAGTGCCATTGTACTACATTGGTCTTGACTCTGATTTGAGTGATTATAATTTTACTTTGGCATGTCATAAAGTGATGAGCACATCTGTTGAGTGCAAAGATGGCAACACAGAGACTGACACAGGTGATGTGCTTGATGCTGAAAACTTGTACAGTGATTTTTTAAAGAGTGGTTTTTTGCAAAAGATAAATGAGAGGTCAACATCATATATTGCTGTTGATAGCAGCTACTTTGGTGGCAATATTACAGATCCATTGACAGATGACCAGCTTGAGTATTGGGGCCAGTGTGAGAAGGGCCTCAAATCTCCTTTTGGTGATGATGTGCTTGAGGGTGGTGGAGATGTTTGCATGTGGGCTTTGACATCAAGCAATGCAAATATTGACTATGCAGCATGGTACAACCTGAGACAATATCTCAATCAGTACAAATTTGCAGGTGTTATCAATGATGAGACCATCACTGGCCTTGCTTGGTTACAAGAGCACATATTGCCATATCTACCAGTTGAGATCATATTGTCAAAAGATGGCCTTGCACCAAGGCTCAACATGATGGCCTTGGGTGTTGATGTGCCTGTTGCTGATGTGATTGAGGCAGGTGCTGTCTTTTACAGGCTCGGGCCTTTGACTCCAATGTCAGAGCCAAGTGATATCATCAATGAGGTAACAGTGCGTTTTGCTTGGGATGGTGCAAGGCAATCATATATCTCAAAGGCAGTGGTACAAGCAAATATACCTGAGTACTCATCTAGTTTTGGCTTTTTAGGCACTCCAATTGCAATCACAGCATCACAGTATGCAGTTGTATCACAGCAGGTCTATGGTGCAAAGACAGCAACATTTGATTTGGCATATGTATATGATAGAGTAACAGCATTTAAGATTGCACTTGATATGATACGTTTTAAGTCAATGCCAACATATGTGGCACAATATGCAGCATCTCCAGAATATGGCTTTTTGCAGTTGGGTGATGTGATTGAGTTGACAGATCTTGATATCTCGATTGACCAGCAAAAGGCTCAAGTGATTGCAAAGAGATGGAATGTGACTCATTGGGTATTTGATTTGAAAATAGAACATAACCACATAGCAAATGTGAAACAGTTGTAATGTGTTACAATGTGCACAAGAGGTGAGTATGCTGCCAAATATATTGCAGAGAGTCAAAGAGCTTGGTCATCAAGTCTTTGAGGGTGACAATTTTGATCTCAACATCATTGGTGAGAGATGCCAGTTGGATACCAATGCATTTGATGATGTTTTGCATGTTGTTTACAAGGTCAGTGGACTTTGGCAACATGAGCAATTCAAATGCACAACAGATCCAGGCTTTTATTATTTGCAAAATCCCTCGAGGGTCAAAGGCACTGCAATACTCATGCCAGGGCAATACAAATCATCTCATACAATAGGACTCCACAAAGGCAAATACACAGCACTTGTGCAGAGAGCACCTGTCAAAGTGTACAGAGACCCAACAAGAGACAACAGGCATGATGTAGATGCCAGTGTTGTTGAGGAGGGTCTATTTGGCATCAATATACACAAGGCAGGTACAGACAGCACAAGAGTTGATAAATGGTCTGCTGGCTGCACTGTGATTGCAAATGCAGCTCATTATGAGAGATTTATCAATCTGTGTGATGCACAAGTTGCTGTCAATGGCTGGAGAGAGTTCACATACACTCTCATTGTGAGAGACCAATGATGGAGATGATCACAGATATTTTGCTCAATGCAGGGCCAATTGGAGCCTTGGCATTGTATATGATGTACTTGAATAACAAGCAAGAAAACAAGCATGATGCACAGCAAATGCAGTATCTCAA
>Ga0208898_1000963_pt1 | contig 20358 bp, 2 predicted proteins | sample VirMetDEL_Mar_4_FD_184513 | JGI IMG/M metagenome (GOLD analysis project Ga0208898, IMG submission 184513) | Aqueous microbial communities from the Delaware River and Bay under freshwater to marine salinity gradient to study organic matter... | ecosystem: Environmental > Aquatic > Marine > Coastal...
CCAGTGTGGTTTCACGAATCTGACACCAGACTGGAACACCAGATGTATCCTTCTCGTGGAAGAAGACATCGACCTTGGTTACAAAGATTCCACTGTCCTCATCAACCATGAAGGTTTGTGCCAGAGGATCGTGATAGTTGGAAGTTTGTGTTGTAACTGTCTGAGTTTCAGTGAACTCTTCAAACTCAACATCAGCGTTTCTAACTGAAAGTGTTTGTTCCTGAACTGTGTCCATCTGACCTTCAGAGTAGAAGATCTGTTCACCAGATGTGGTTGTGGTTCCAGGAATCTGATTATTGATCGCGCTGCTTGTCAGTCGGAATGTTGATCTACCCGTTTCGAAAGATGGATTGGTTTCATTCTCAGTGTCGGGAACACGGAAGGAACCAATCAATGTTCCTTGCTTATCAGTCAGAAGTCTTACATTAGTAACTCTTGCCTGTGCTCCACTGGATTGACCAACCAGAAGCATTCCAGTTGCAGCATAACCAAAGAACTCAGGATTGTCCTCTGACTGGAGACTAAATGTGTCAACATTCAGAATGGTTGAGGTTTCAGAATAAGTGCTTGATGGGATTCCAGCATCTCTGTCGTAGGGATTGGAATCATAAACATCACCAGGGTTATTGTAAGCACCATACTTATGGTTTGCTTGAGCAACTCTGAAGGTGAGTGATGCAACAGCAGCTTCTGTCAGTTCTTCAACTTGTTCTGCTGAAGGCATTGTTCCGATAACAGTTTCAGAAACCTCAAAGGTTCCACTCACCATCTCAATTTCAATCAGTTTGTTGATACAGAACTTGGTAACATCAACACTATCAAAGAATGCATAAACCTGAGTAAATGGTTTGAGACTCTTACCAGTAAACTCAATGTTACGGGATCTCATCACATGGATGAACTCTCTGCTGACAATTCTGTCACCCAGAGACTCAGTATCAATTCTTTCAGTGATAATTGCCTGAGAACCAGTTCTCTCTTGTTCAGAGGTTGTTGTTGTCCAATCCAACCAACCGTGTCCTTGTCTGTTTGAACCACTAGAAGATGTGGAACTTGTGGTCTGCCAGGATTCCCAGATAGTTGGACCAACACCAACTCTATTTCCATTCTCATCAACAGTAACTTCAGCACCATGCTCTTTGATGGTAGCATTGAAGTCACCCTCAATCAGAGTGTCATTTGCTTCAATTCTGTTCTGCTCAACCCAGATATCAACATCGGGTTCCAACAGGATTTTACCATCCCAGAAGGTAACCAGGAATGGTGTGACACTTTCAGATCTGGTTGCATATGGGTTCTTAACAAACTCAACCTCTGTATAGTCCAGGGTAACAATCTGACCAGTTCTCTTAATTCCAGTTCCCTGAATTGCAGCAAATCTCTCATCCTCATTTGGATCAGTTGTAGTTCCAATTCCAGAGATGGCAGTTGTTCCCAACTGCATTGAGAGTGCTGTGGTGTAGTGAGCAGGTCTCAGAACCTGACTAACACGATCAATGGAGTTTTTGATTCCAACTGCAAGATCCTGTGGTTGTTTGGATGAGAAGTTATCAACAAACACACCAGACTTGAATCTGTTCAATCCATTAGCATCTGGAACAAAGGAGTTGACAGTTGCGGTCTCAAGTGAATTGAGTGATGAATAGTACTCAAGATTGCCAATTCTCAGTTCGAGTTTGGCGATATCAGACATCTGATATCTCTTATGCTCAACAAACTCAACTCTTGCGTCCTCTGTGTTGTAGAGATAAGCAGGAAGGAAAACATTAGCGATATTCATCGCTCCACTAATGTTCTCTGGGAGTTGAGGGTTGTCAGAAGGTGCACCCTGAACAATGGTGATGAAACCTTCTTTATCGATACAAACTTTATCTGCTCTTGGCAGATAATAATCATAACTCAGTGAAACAGACTCATCAGAAGCAAGAACAAACTTGGAACTGTGTTGTCCATTTGCTCCACCATCAAAGTCTCTTCCAGAGAATTCAAAGGGTGACAGTGCCCCAGAAGTTACAGTGTATTCTTTAACTCTTGGTCTTGCATCTAAAAGATCAGTAAGTCTGTAGTTATCATAACTTACAATCTCTGACCCATAGTCAAACTGAATGTAGGAGTTGACTGTGGTGATATCTCCAGTGTCAGAGGAATCATATTGTGCTTTTCCAAAGTAAACTCTCAGTTTTCTAACTGGAGCTGGAGCATCTGCTCTTCTTACAATTCTACTGTAATCATAGAATGTTCCTCTTTGTCCATCTTGGAACTCAAAGGAGTTGGTGATATTCTTGGAAGGTGTAACAACATTGGTTGCGATAGCACTTACACCCGATTGTGAGAAGGTCACAACCTCACCAGGTTCAAAAACAACATTATTCAGATAAGAGAAGTTGATGGTTACATCATTCTTTCTTACCAAATAGATTGCCTTTGCTCCACTGATGGTTCCAGTGATTGTTTCACCAATAATCAGATCATTCGTGGTGGCAGTTGGACCATCCATCGAAGCAGTGGTGAAGTAAGGTGCTTCTGGATCTGAAGTGTCCTTAGACTCATAAATGCCGTGAATTCCAAAGGCATCAGGAACATTCAGGCAAATGCTGCTATCCTGAACTCTGGTTCCAAATGGGAAGTCTCCATAAGTCAATCCATCATTCAGTGTGGTTCCGCCAATACCAGATGCTGATACTGCGCTCTTATTGATGAGAACATTAGTGGAAATGACCTTTGTTTTGACTTTATTGGTAACATTTCCTTTTCTGAGGGTCGCAATCAGGATTGTTCCAGAATCTGTGGTTCCTGAGAGACCAACAAACTGAATTGAGGTTGAACCATTGGTCAACTTAACTTTATCTGATGTCAGAACCTCTGTGGTTCCATCAGATCTCATCAGAATGTATCTTTCTTCATCAAATGGGAGGAAAGTCTCATTTGGATCAGCATTGATGACTGGAGTTGCATTACTTGCAATTGAAGTATCAAATTGTCTGCGAATGATCAGTGATGAACCTGTCAGATCAACAGATTCAACATTATTTCTTGGGAAAACACTGAAAATTGCTTCATTTGTTGCTCTGTTGCCAGATCCAGTGTTATCTTGGATTTTGGTCTGTAAAACTCTAAAATTGGATGGAGTTTCATCAGATGTTGGAAGAACTCCATTATTAACACCAGAAACAGTCTCAACTGCTTCCACAACCAGATTACTTGTGTTTACGGTTGTAACTCGTGCATAAGATACATCAGTGAGAGATGATCTTTGGTAAGAGACGATGTTCCCTGTGGTGACAATCCCTGGGAAAACAGCACCAGCAACTGTAACGGTCGAAACACCACCGCTGGCACCTGTGATTGTTGCAGTTCCGTATTCATAGAAATTCCTCTGAACAAGGTCAGCACTGAAGGTGGAAGCAGATCCAACAATTCCGAAAACTGACTTAATATCAGAATTTTCCCAGTTTCTGATTCCAGTGACATATCTGCTGTCATCTGCTACTCCATTGAAGAGTAATCTCTCTCCATTGAAGAAATCACCCTGAACATCATAAGCAGTGAAGGCAGTTCCAGCAGAAACACCATATTTGAGGAAGGCACTTGCTCCACTGGACTCACCAGTGATGTGAACAGGGGTAGAAAGTGTTACTGCCTCATTTACAGTGAAATCTGAGTAGTTTTGGACATCCCAAAGTGACAAATCCCACTTATTTGCATCAGGATTGGTGGAATCATAAGAACCTGACTCCAAAGCGAAGTCATAGATACGAGCAACACCAATTTCCTTACCTGCTCTTGCTTCTGGGTCAGATCCAACTCTCTCATCTCTCAAACTGAGAGTGTTTGAGGTGTTGAATCCGATAGTTGCTGAACCATGGACATTATTGACTTCAAAGGTGGGTCCAAACCCAAAATTGATAGCTTGATTCTCTAAAGTTTTGGTTGTTCTGGGTTTTGGAACATCAACAAGGGTCGAGGAACGAATATCAACCTCATATCCCCTTACATATGCTTTACCTGGGGAGATTTTATAGACTGCGAGATCATCTGAAGGGACATTTCCATCATAAGTGGTCTGTCCAGGGTTATAAATGCCTCTATTTCCTTCACCATTGTTCAAACAGTCACGAACAGTGGTCAGAAGCTCTTTTACATAGTAATGACCCGACTCATCGAAGGTTCTGCGGGCAAATTCATCACCAATAAAGTTATAATCTGTGTTTTCAGTGACTCTGCGGAGTCTTCCACCTTGAATTTCCGCCAATTGGACGAAATTTTGGTCATCGAAGTCGTTTAGAGGCTTCGCAAACAGTGTTGCAGTGATTTTTAGGCGATCTGCACCTGGTGCAGTGTAATTATTGAATCCTTTTGCGTTATCGTTCAGTGATGGGTCGGTTTCAGAGGTAATAATCTCCTCCAAAACATTCAAACCAACCCTCAGATCAGGTGTGGTGGAATATTGACTCAAAATGAGGATTTGGTCCTCTACATCTACAAAATAACCTCTGAGGAAGAAAACACCATTACTCAGAGTGAAAGCAGAACCCGTAATTGGAGCATTTTGGGGTACTGTAGAGGCAAAACCTTCACCTGCAGAGATGAAAGTGGTTGCATAAGTGATTGTTGTGTTGGTGAGAAGAACTTCACCACTCAAAAATGTCTGTGTTGCAGCGTCTGTTGCTGCAGAATTCTTATAATTCAGATAAAGAGTGAAATTGCCTCTCTCTGACTGTTCATTCGTGATGTATGCAACAACTGTAGCCGTTACACCAGAGGTTGCACCCGTGATTGTCTTTCCAACAATCTGATCAAGGTAAAGTTGAACAGGAACTCCAAGATATTCTGCTTGGATTTGGACACCGTAGAAGTATTGCTCATAAGACGTACCACCAGGGATGACTGCAGCACCCTCTTTGAAGAGGTGATTGCCCACATCTTCAATCTGGTTCTGAAGAATTGACTGTAAAGTCGTTAATTCTCGTGCCTGAACAGGATATCCAGGTTTGAACAGAACCTTATAATAGTTACTCTGGGGTTCAAAGTCGTCAAAATAAGGAGCAACGTTGAGATTAGTTTCCTGTGGCATGATTTTTTAGAACTGCAAGATGATTTTAACGTCTTCTTTCTGAGAGGCAGATCTGGTTACAGATGGCCTGTTGTCAACATAAACAATGTTTCCAGAGTATTTCTTGGATTCTGGTTCAGCAAGTCCAGACTCAAACGTCTGACCAAGGTAGTATGTTCTGTTATTTATTACCGTAGATACACCTTGGAAACCAGTGTCGATGCCCAAATTGACGCTTCCACCACGAACTGTCAAATCACCACTATTTGGTGTAGCAGTGAGACGATTTTCTCTGAAACCATAAATGGGACTTGTGTTTTGAGTGCCATCAGAATTGAATCCACAGTTGGTTCTGTCCTGCCAATATTTCAAAACACCCGTTGTTTGGTCATAAGAAACGACTCTTCCAACCGCAGTTGAACCAACACCAACAGTTTGAGTGATATATGAGTCTGCAGTGAAGGTTGCTTCACTGTATCCGGCACCAGTGAGACGAACAGCGTAAGTTGCAGCTGCTTTATCACTTGTCAAGAGGTCATCTGAACCCTCTGCTTGAGGATTTTCAACCAATCCGACCCTTGCAAACTGATTTCCAGTGATAAAATCAGGATTTTCGGTGTCATTTTCGAATCTGGCATATGTCAGAACGTTAAATGCACCCAATTCGCGGTAAATATCAGCTCCGTGACCCCCATTTGGGGGAATAATGACGTTAAAAACAGGTGCTGTGGTTCCTGTTGGGACTCCACCAGCTACCAAATCCAGTGTTCCAAAGGTATATCCTGATCCACCATCAGAAATGGTCACAGAATCCACTTTTGAGTCATTATCAATGACCACAGTTGCTCTCGCACCCGATCCATCACCCAAAACTGGGACATTTACATAAGTAGAATTAGCAGTTCCAAGTCCAACACCACGATTTCTGATGATAATGACCTTCAATTGTCCACTCGTTCCAGCATTTCTTCTTACGGAAGCATTTGTTGTGCTGGTTTCCCAATCATTTGGGACAGGAATGTAGTTTGTGGAGTCAAATTTGATCGCTTGAGATGGTTGGATGGTGTAAAGGTACTTCCAAATGTAACCATCACCACTCGAACCAGCAGATCTTGGTTCCAAATCAGTAAAAGTTGGTTCATCCAGTGAAGGACCACCCTGATAATTGTTCTCTGGAGTGGCATTATTGTACAAACAGATGTAAACTCTGAAATCAGAGTTCATTACATAGAAGTTCGCGTCATAAATGTCAAAAGAACCTGATGGTTCTGAGGGATTAGAACGACTAATGTCGTTTCTCCACATGTCATAAGTGGTTCCAGATGACCAGGTAATCTTTCTCACAACCTGAGCAACATCACTTGTGCCAATTTTCTTAAGGGCCAGCATCGTGTCCCAATAATCATTGGACTGATCCAGATTATCTTTTGGAGCAGGTGGATCTGAATCCCAAGTTGACGAATAATCCGTCGCATTGGGAAGACCAATGAATGTGTAATAAGAATTTGAAGTGGACTGAACTCCAGCAACAAAATTCTTAGCATTCAAAATACGAAGTTGGTCAGTAATTATTGCTGCCATTTGTGGAAAGTTTTTCTTTATTTAGTGGTGTTTTAGACGGTTGTGTAACCAACTGCCTTGAGTGGGTTATAACGAGCGATCACACCTGAAGTCGAAACTCCGGTTACACCATTGTCACCATAGAAACTGAAGGTTTGTGGGTCAATCCTGTTAGGAATTGTGATCTTACCCCAACTGAAATCACCCATATAAGGTGCAGTTGTATAACCAATGCTTCCAGAGTTGTCAACATTTACGAAGATTCTTCTCAAAGTGGTTGTAAATCCAACCAATGAACCCTGATGGATGATTTGATCATTGTCTTCGAAGGACTCAACCTGGTAAACACAATCCAAAGCAGTGGTTGCGAGACCAACGTGACCACCTGCGGTGTTGCGCGAGGCAAATGTTCCACCAACGGAGAGGTTTGTGTTAGTAATAACTAGGTAATCACCAGTCGAAATTCCACTAATTGAGGTTGAACCTAATCCAACATAGGTGTAATCACGAATCACAGAGTCAAGTGGGATGAAGGTGTCAAAGTAAATTTGACTGTCTGAACCAGAAGTTGTAGTTCCCACCCCAACAATGATACCAAAATCACCGGCATATTCAGTTGGAACTGAAGTCTCAATGACTGAAACAGGTGGTTCGATAAGAACCTCAGGAACGGAGGTTCCTGTGTAACCAGTTCCAGGTGCAGTGACGGTGATTGAGGAAACAGTTGATCCACTTAGAACAGCAGTTCCTGTTGCTCTTTGTGTTGTTCCAAGTCCAACTGGTGTTTGAACGGTAACAGCAGGTGCAACTGTGTAACCAAAACCAGCAGTTGTAACATCGAAAGAACTAATTGTGCCAGCAGTTGAGACAATTGCGGTTGCGGCCGCTGCTGTCAGAGTGTCTTGCGAGGTGATGTTGATCTTTCTTTGATATTTGCCAAGATCTGCCTCTGCCAATTCATTGAACTGGTCAAAGATTGGGGTGACATTATCAACATAAACGATTGTAGAACCAACTCCAACAGGTTGTAGGAGATAAGCAACACCAAAGATGTTAGGTTCATAGTTATCTCTGTTCTTACCAATAGGTTCACCATTAATAATCTTATCAACGGTCTGACGACACCAAGTAACAGGTCTCAGAAGAGTTGCGTCCTGAGTGACACCAGGTCCACCATAAGGATTAGTTTCAACCAAATCAGATGTAACAACCTTTGAAACTGTTCTTGGATCTTGATCCAAATCCTTACTTTGACCTCTCGAAACATCGTGATTGAGTTCCAAAGTGTCACCCCGCTTCACATTCTTGATGATCTCAACATCAACGATATCGACATCTTCAGTTCCTCTGTAGAAGAGGATCTTAGATGTGTCACCTAGTTGAGGTGCTTCAGAGAATGTGATTTGTGAACCACCACTAAACTGATAAGCAGAAGTAGGTTCTTGTAGAATGTCATTGATGTAAACAATCAGGTTTTCTTCAATGTTGACTGGAGAACCAACAGAGGTCAGGAATGATTTCTCAACACCATCAATGGTGAGTGTAAATCTCTGTGTCTCTCCATCAAATTTGGAATCCAAAGAATCAATAACCTGAAGTGAACCAAAGTTCCAACCACTGAACGAATCACTACCCAGAGATTGGATAGTCAACTCAAAGTTTGCGAATGTTTTTGTGGTGTCTGTAGGAATTCCAGTTGTTCCACCAACCTCAATTGTGAGAGTCTCATCATTACCGTAATTGAATCCAGGTTGAGAAACAACAAAGTTAGTAACACTCGATGCTTGACCAACAATGATGTCAACCTGACCACCAGTTCCTACACCACTCGAACCAGAGGTGTAAACCAAAGGAATGTTGGTGTAACTCAGTGGAGCATCAAAGTAAACTTCTGGTGGGTTAGTTGAGGTGTAACCAGTTCCGGGGTTTGTAATTGCGATGCTAACGATGTGTCCACCACTGATGGCAGCAGTTCCAATAAATTCAAGATTGGGAACACCATCACTGTAGGTTTGAACACCAACGTTCACAGTCTGGATTCCAGATCTGTAACCAGAACCTGTATTTCCAATGCTAATGGATGTGATTGTTCCAGCAGCAGACACATTTGCTGTTCCTCCCGCTGAAACCAAGGGTTGATAACCAAATCCCTGTACAGAAGTTACAGAAACAATCTTACCTCTCAATGGGAGATTGGTTTTGTTGGGATCATAACCATCCTGAACTCCAGTTCCCTGGAATGTGATGGATGTGATTCCACTTGCTTCACTCAGATCATAACCACCAATTGTTGAGGTGGAGTTGGGTTGTTGGAAAACACCATTGTAAAGAATACAAGCATTGTAAGTGGAGAATCCAACAACATTGCTGTCATCTTCCAGAAGTGTGAATACACTTGTAATTCCAGTAAATTGATCTGAGATGTCATCAAACACATAGTTGTTAGTGTAAGTCTCATCAACAGAGTTTGATGCAGCATTTCTGGTGAATACTCTTCCTTGGAATGTGGAGTGAGTTGTGATTCCAGCGTAATCTGCTTGATTTGGATTTGAGGTGGTGCTCAGTGGTGTTTGACCATAAGGTGCATCCACAAAGACCAAACTGTTACCAACAATGTTATATTGACCAACAAATTTGGTAATTGTGGCAGAAACTGTGTGTGGAACAGCCAAGGTTCCAAGTTGTCCTCTCAAAACCTGAAGGTCAGTTGCATTGTTGCCACCAAGACCTGTTACAGTCATAAACTCATCATCAACCTTAATTACATCTCCAGGGAAGAATGAAGTAATACCAGATGTTTCAAGAACTTGATCAAGAATAACACTTGCACTCAATGTGGAAGTTATCTTGGTTTTTGAAACAGGCGATTGAATCATATTGTCAATTGCCAACAAAGTTTTGGAGTTTTGATTCTTTGCTGTAATGCTGTGAGATGTTCCAATACCAACAGAGTTGATTTCCAAAACAACTGGAACTTCCTTGAGAGCGTTTTCTGCAGTTGATGCAAACTTCAGAGTGCTGTCATCAATCTTGACCACAAAAAGATCATTAGGAAGTTTATCGGTAGATCCAATTGAAGGAACTGTTGCTGTGACGATACCAATCGCACCACCTGATGGGTGACCATAATTTACATTTTCACCAGTTACAAAGAAATGATCTGGAAGAGAAACTGTGTTGAATGAAGTGTTGGCAATTGCGGCATCACTACCGTCGAAGGATCTTCTAAAGATTTCCAAACCATTGTTTTTCAATCCAAATGTGTTTTGGAGGTCCAATTTGGTACCAACATAAGAACCATTTCCTGAGTTGATCTGAAGTGTTTCTAGATCAATGTTGGTTGGTTCGCCATTTCCATCAAATATTTGGATTGGCATTCCAAATGTTCTAACCTGAACTGCCGAGTTTGCATTTGGTGTAAATGTGATGTCAATTTGAGTTCCAACAGTTTGGGCAACTCCAACTGTTCCCGTGCTGTTGTCGGTTGGTGTTTCACCAAACTGAACAAAGAATTGATTGGAACTTGAATTAAGAACAACAAACTCAATAAGTTCATATTTACTATTTGTGGTGTCTTCGACAGACAACAGATAGTAAGCAGCTTTATATGGATCATCATAAGAAGCCACTGTGACTGCATATGGTGAAGTTTCTGAAGGAATTGACTTGTAAGAAGAATTAAGTTGACCTGTTTCTAGATCTGTGCTTCCCGTGTTTGTTGAAGTGCTGGCAATTGCAATAATTGAAGAATAAGTGGTAACAGTTTCAACACCAACATTTGGTGTGTAGTTTACATTCAGATTTGAACCAACAATCTCAGCACCAAAAGTTCCAATTCCAGAGAAGAGAGGTGCTCCATCTGACATCAGATTTCCATATTCAAGGATGGTGACTGTTGTTCCATCATGAACCAAATTGAGTTCCGTTCCTGTTGCCTCATTGTTTTGGTCTTTGACCAAAACTAAAACTTTAGCACTTCTGTAAGTGGTTCCGATAGAAACAATGGATTGTGTTGTTCCAGTTCCAACAGTTGTGGTTGCACTTGAAACATTTACAATGCTTCCAAAATTAGTGCTGCTAATTCCGGCATTATCAGCAATGTTGAATGCCAAAGTACTAACATCATAACTGTCATAAGCAAACTGAACTGGATTGAACGTCAGATCCCAACCAGCAAGAGTATCAATAACATCAAATGTTCCAAGAGGAGTATTCGATTCTACGGTTGCATACTCATTAATGTAACCAATACCATTTTCTTGAAGAAGTGATAGGATAGATGCTTGTCTGTTATCTGATGTGGTTTTATCTTGTACCAGAGTGAGGATTTTGTTGAAAATTTCATTATCATCAAACTGAGAAACAGTAACATAAGGTGTTGTTCTTTCAACACTGTTGAATGTTGAACTGAAATCATCAATTCTTAGAACTCTGTTACCAACAGACTCTTCATAATCTGTCAGAATCTTGTCATTGAAGACAATCTCTTTAGAAATGACATCATTTCCAAGAACCACGGTTGTTTCTGAAGCAAGTGCCCAATCATATTCACAGTTCAGACTTGCTTCTCCAACCAAATCGTGAATCCTTTCAACATTAGAATTGAATGTTTGGACGATTGATGTAGTTGATTCCTCTTTACTGATGATTTCCAAATCAGCAAACTTAGCAAATCCAGCAGTATGGTCCAAAGAACTTACTGGATCATTCCAAGTCTGATAAGGAATTGTAGAATCCAATGAATAAGAGAAGTTTTGATAATATTCATTATTTGGAAGTTTTTGCAGGTTGTCATTCAAGAAACCAGAATCAGTTTGCCATCCGTCAATAACAGTTGACCCAGCACCTGTTGTGATTTGGGAATTGAAATTAACCTTAGATTGAACAACAGAACGAGTGTCAGAGGAACGACCAATGATAGTGTCCCCAACGTTGAATTCACCACCGGAGGAAACAATAAGTTGTTCAGTTGTATTGTTCCATCTCTCAACTCTACCAACAACACCAGAGCCATTGGTAACATTTTCACCATTGAAATAATTATTGGTTTTCAGTGTAGGAACATAAATTGGGAAATCTTTTTGATTGATGACACGACCATAAGAGTTCACTTCATCATAATTTCCAGGGAAATCACCTTCTGGAAGAACATCACTCAATCTATATTCAATATAACCACCAGTTGAATCGAGTTTCTTGTCAAGGTCACTAACTTCAAACAGGGTGTAATTATAATCAGAAGAGTTATAACCAGTTCCTGTGCTTCCAACACCAACACTCACATTTTCAACAAGAATTGTGTCACCAACACTGAAGTTGAATTGAGATGCTTCAGCAGTTGTGAAGTTTCTGTCAATATATGCTCTTGCTGTCTTTGTGGAAGAATCAAATGTTACTGATGAAATTCCAAGACCATTAGAATTGTTGACTGGTAGGATTGTTGGAGGAACATTGTAGATGCCAGTGACATTAGTGATGATTGTGACTTCCTCATCTCCCAGATGATAAGCAAGATCCAAACCAGAAACAACATTGTTGGTAAATCCATCCAGAACCACCAAATTTGGTGCTACCAAATAGTTTCTTCCCTGTGATGCAATGCCGATAGTGTCAAAGGATGACAAAGACTCAACTTTGAGAATTTCTGGAAGATTAGCAACAGGTCTTACAGTAAAATCTGAGGGATAATCAAATCCAATATTATTGAGTTGTGATTCAAGAACTCTACCAATATTTGTGCTTTGAGGTTGAACAATCGCACCACTACCACGAGAACTTCTTACTGAAGTGATTCCAGGGAGTGTTTTGTATCCAACTCCAGGACCATCAATCTTAAACTTACTGATTGGTCCAGTTACATTTGTAGAATTGGTTTCATATTCTGGAACAGAGTTGACAAAATTGTATTGAGTGGTTGTTGGAACTGTTGGAATATCATATGTAAATGAAGTTGATCCAATTCCTGTAATTATTTGTTGTCCATCATATGGTGACAGAACAACATTCAGTTGATTATTATTTGGAACAGTTGTGTCAATTGAGATCTCTTTCTTGACATCAGTGATGATGCTTTCATTGTCCAGATCAAAACGATAGAACAGTTGATCAGGAATATCATCACTAAACTCTAGTTGCAGATATGCATCAGAATCAATTCCAGGTCTTCCGTTCTTGATTACTTCAAATTTAGTGGAATTGGGAGTCTTGACAAACAGATTCACAAAATTCACATCTGAATACAGATTCATATCAAAAGCGGAATATGTAATTCCATTAACAACAAATGACAATGAAGAATCAGAAAGATCAAATTTGATAGTGTTGTTTTTAGTAACCTGAACCGCTGGATTGATTTTGGAAAGAGTTCCAGTAGAAGCACTTGTTAGATTTACAAATTTGGGATCTAATGCTGACAATTCAAACTTATCTGCAACCAAACGAATTCTGTTGGCATCGTAAGGGATAACATAATACATACCTTCATCAACCAAACCACCAGATGGTGAAGTTGACGTATGAATAACACGATCACCAAACTGGAATGGGTTATTGGAAATTTGAATTGTATTGAGCGTGGTGTCTACATCACCAGCAACAAAATCCTTGGGATCAAATACAATTCTTCTATTGTAATTGTCATACTTGACTGTAATGGTAGAAACACCAACTGGTTTGATGGTCACATAAACAAAATCACCAGTTTGGAGTGTATGTGTGGTTGCTGTAGAAACAGTAACAATGTTTCTTGATACCTTACCAGACAACACACCAGTAAGATTTGTGGTGAAACTGTGAGTGTTACCAGTTCCAACTGAAGTGAAGTAAAGAAGACCACTATCTGTTCCAACACCCACATATCCACCTGTGGAATTGAGACCGACTTTATTAGTTCCAAATCCAACAAAATTCTCAGTGAATGGAACAGCATAGAGTGGCGAAAAATCACTCAAATCAGCATAATCAGTTCCAGATACTCCATTCCAAACTTGAATGGGATTACCACCATTGGTTTCATAAACAACCTTTTCGTTCAGTTTCAGTCTATGACCAGGATAATAGAATTGTTGTGGTTGAATGAAAATGTTTGTTCTACCAACACCTGGATCAGAGAAAGTAACAGTGCTTCCAATTCCAGTTCCTGTGACGGTTCCAATAGCAACTGATTCTGCAGGATCAAAATAAAGTTCTCTGTTGATTGGGAAGGAGTAGTCAGTCTTGATCAAACCAACATTAACATAGAACTTTCTGGGATCCTCATAAAGAACTCCACCACTGGTGTAAGCATAACCAGCAGCAGTGGTTCCCTCTTCCTCACGACGAACTCTCAGTCTTCCAGTTCTGGCATCAATGTTCAGAACTTTAACTTTTTCAGACTCAATCTGAAGAATGTCATTCTCTCTGACGTGAGAGTTGTCAAATGCACCAGAAACATAGAAATAAGTGACAATTCCAGTTACACCAGTAGTCTGAACACCCAGTGTCAGAACAAAATTATCACTTCTAACTCCAACAGGATAACTGCCTTCAAATCCACTATAAAAAGTAGACACTCCACTGATGTTTACAACATCTCCATTGAGATAATTATGAGGAGCAGTCGTAAATCCAATGAATCTATTTGAGTTGACTGTATTTCTTGTGAATTCTACATTTTCAAATGATGTTGAGGATGCACTAACTGTGTTGATTGTGTTTCCAGCAACTCTTGATACTTTTGCAGTAGCAAGTCTTCCGCCACTACCTTCATTGTTGAAGATAACTTTATCTCCAACTTTATAATTCTGACCACCTGTAACTATTCCAATATTTTCAATTGTTCCAGCAGAAGTCGCTGTTATTTCAGCATACTGTGTTGTTACTTTTGAGGAGTCAAACAGATAATTATAACCACTGTAACTTCCGTCAGTGTGATATGGGGTTGTTTCTCTAAACCAACCATCTCCTTCAATATCATAATCAGTTTGATTAGAAACTGATCTAAAGTTAAAATTGTTTGGTTTTGATTGATAAGAATTACCAATCAAATATGGGAAAGCGGGTCTTCTGAATCCTTCAAACGGACCAAAGGAATCAACGGTGCTGTTAATTGTGGTGAAGTAAGCATAAACACCCTGTGGATAGTCTGGTGTAATGCAGAATCTTCCATTATGTTGATCCAGATCACCATTACCAGTGTAAATGAAGTCTTCAACGAAGAATCCGTTTGACCAAGTTGTTAGTGGTGGAGAATTATCTCTGCTTGTGATGGATCCCAACTCATAACTGGAAACCATTCTTCTGATGGCACCTGTTCCATCCACATTGGCAAATCCATAAGGACCATAGATTGGATTGCCATCATATGCCCAACCAATGATTGGAGAGTGGAAGTCACTGTCAACTTCAACATTTCCACTAATGGTAAGGTCAGCAGATCCATAAACCGTATTGTCCTCATTGGTTCCACTTATGCCATAAACAGATTCTCTCAATGGACGGGGAGCGTACATTGCAGAATATTGAAGGGATGAATCATTCACATTTTGTGTAATGAACCCATCATCTGGTTTGATGTTTGCAAATCTTTCAGCAAAAAGATTAACAGTCCAGTTTCTTACTTTGGCAACCGTTCTTGCACCTTGACCTGCAGGTGTTACTGTGACTGAGGTGTTAGATGATTCATAACCAGCGCCACCTTTAATAACTTTAACTTCGACCAACTTGCCATCATTGACAATTGGAGTCAGAACAGCAAAGTTGCCAGTGTTACTGCTAATTGTCAGATTTGGTGGAGAGTTGTAACCATATCCTTTACTTCCAACAACAACTTCTACAATTTTACCGTTGCTGATAATTGGTGTGACTGCTGCATCAGCACCACTGACGAATGTGATGTCTGGTTGTCTGTCGAAGTTGAGAATCTCAGATGATCCATAACCAACACCTGTAGATGAAACATCAATGGAACTGATCTCACCTCTAAAGATTGGTTGAACTACAGCGTTGAAGTCTTGTCCAGTTCGAGTAGAAACTCCTGTTACACCATCAACCGTAACCGTGATGGGTTTGTAATTAAACGATCCACTTCCTTCATTCTCAACATTAGTGAGAATGTTATTATCATAAAAGTAATCAACTGCTGTTGACCCAACACCAACTTCTGTCAAAGAGAATTCATCTGCATTGACCTTTACAACATAATATTCTTTAGTTGACGAAAGACCAATAACACTGGTTCCTGATGGAGTGTATTTGACGATCTCTTTGTTGGAGTAACCATGATCAGGAATGATAAACCGATTCAGTGCCGTGTTGATACCCGTCAGTGATGGAATATTTCTTTGCTTATTTTCATATCCACTTCCAGAGTTAGAAACGACAATATCAGAAACAATTCTCTTCAGTAACTGCGATCTGAAGAAGTGAGTTCCAGATCCATAAGAAGTCAGGTTGACAGTGTTGACTCCAAGAACCGAATCGGACTCTGTAATGTGCAGTTTGATTGTGCTTGAATCTTGAACCGCAACATAATAACGAGATCCAGTGCTCAATCCACCAACATTAGTGCCACCTTGAGTGTAGTAAGTTACAATCTCATTGTCTCTAAATTTGTGGAAAGTGGCAAAACCAACAGTGTCATTGGTCAGGTTGACATCATATGAACCCGAGTCTGCGTTGAAGAACACATTATGTGTAACGGAGATCATGTTTGCTTTCGCCACAGCACCTTTTCCATTACCACCAAGAATGTTTACTTCTGGTGTTCCTTGATAATCAAATCCAGAATCAACGATTTCAACCCTTTGGAGAGATCCATCAACACTACAAGTACCTGTTGCACCAGTTCCAACTTCATCGGAGATGTGAAGTACAGGAGGAGTGATTACATCATATCCTGAACCACCACTGGAAACATCAATATTTTTGATTTCACCATATCTAACAGAATCTCTCGATTTGTAGTTGATGACCTCTACACCATTAATAAGAATGCCAGTGTGACCAAATTCAGTGTTGAATGTTTCATGTCTGTTGCTCTCACTTACTGGAGTGGTAAACTCTCTGTAAATGGGTTGTTCTTCAATGTTCTTTTGATAAAAATCAAAAAGTGTAATCGTATTGTTTTCAACACTTCCAGTCAGAAGAATTAGTTTACCAGCAAAGATGTCTGATTTACTTCTTGCGAGGTTGAAGGTTGTCTCATTGACACGCTTTACATAATAAACACCAGCATCTACACCATTGAATTTGCTTTCTGTCTCTGTAACGACCTCAATGCCGTCTGGAGTAGTTGTTGTGGTTTTAGTAACACCAGGTTGGTAATAAATCGATTGCCCACTGTAGAAACCATGGTTATCTACAACAATGTCATAAGTGTTATAAAAATCACCACTAAAGTTTACAGATCTTGAGTATGGATTTGTTTCTTTGTTTGAATATCGTGCGATCGAATTGGATGCGACCAAAACATCACCATTAAACTTGGTGTAAGTGTTTTGGATGTTAGCAAAGAAATCATTCAGTTGTGGGTATGAAGTTGAATTACCTTTGAGGATTTGATTTTCAACTTTATAAGGATCACCAATGGAAATAAGATCATTAGATCTTATAACAAAAGAAGTTGATGAGGTTGATCTCAGAACAGTGGCAGGCAATTTAACTTTCGTAATTCCATTGATCAGATTAACAACATATCCAGGTTTGAAGAACTGATCATCAAAAGTTCCAATCTCATAAGTGTTTTCTGTAAGGTCAACAACAGTAATTGTTTCGACATCCCAAGAGGTCTTGACATTAACAAGCCAGTTCTTAGATTTCTCTTCTGGGGATTGATAACCAAGAGATTGAATGTTTACGATGTCACCTTTCAGATATCCATAAGTCTCGCTTTGGGGTACCAGACCTTTAAGAGAAGCAGCAATGCGAACTCTAATCTCATCTGAGGTGCTAATTCCAACATAAGCATACGAATAATCATCGATGCGGATGTCTGTTTGCTCATTGATGCTATAATCAACTCCACTTACATTCAGGAGTTGTGTGTTTGTCTTTCCATTGTAGGAAAGGTAAATGATGTTTTCATCGACATCAGTAGTAATCAGATCTCCAGACTCTGGGAAATCAACAGCGGAATCAACATCAAGAATTGTGGTTCCTGCTCCAACACTGTTCAGCAGTTTGGTCTTTGGATTTACTTTGAACTCACCAAAGATGGTACCCTGAACATCAATGTCTCTTTGATATCCAGTGTCAATGCTGATCTGATAATATTGTCCTTCATCATAATCGATGGGAGCAACATTGGTGACAGAACCTCTTGCTCCTGTTGACTTCTGGAACAGTGTCAGGTTTTGCAGGTCAAGTGGATTGCCTTGGATGGTCTCAACAACAAAATCCAGAGTTACCTTGTAATCTGCATTGGATGGACGCAGCAAAAACTGACTTGGGCGAATGACATTTACATCCACACCATAAAGTGCTTGGAACAGAATCTTGAATGACTCGTCTGTTCCCTTTGAGTTATAGAAACTATCCAGACCGAAGACAAAGTTTCTTTGGTCCAGTCCCGAATAAAGTGTTCTCTCCGTAAAACCTGGAGCGAACTGATACTTGATTTTCTTGAAGAACTCCTGAAGGAACAGAATGTTCAGATTGCTGATTGTAGCGCCAGCAGTGTGCTTATCTGCTTCCGTTTCTTCAAATACCAGCTGGTCAGGGGTGTTAGACCCAGTGTAACTTGTAACCCCACTGAAACCCCTTGTGCACCCCTCAAAAGTTGAATCTGTCTTGTACTCATAAGCAATGATCTCATTATCAATTTTGATCAGACCATTAGTTTCAGGAAACCCATAAGTAAAATTACCAGACACATCAGCAGTGATGGTTCTGTCTGTGTAAGAAAGGTTGGAAGCAAGAACAGTTTCGGTGGTGAGTTGAAACAACTCATCGACCTTTACATATTGATCCAGATTTTGAACCAGATCATATGTTGCTCCCTCAAATTCTTGAGAGATGTAATATTGTTGTAAGAACTCGGCAAGCAGTGGGAAATCCTCCCTAACATATGTGGGAAGTTGACTCGCAACAATATCCTGAATCTTTACTCTATCTGCTGCCATTTCTTACTTGAATGGTTTTTATTATTTACTATGGTTTTTAATAGGTTGTTGTGGAAGTTTGAACTCCCCCAGGAACCGATAATGTCGTTGTGGCACCAGTTGTGGTGGTCTCAGTCGTAGTGGTTGTTGTCTCAATTTGAATTGGACCTCTTACCAGACTTCCATTGCTGTAACTGGAGGAAACAATGTAGTTGCTTCCAGAAACATCTTCACCGGAATCAATTCCGTCAATGATCATATTGACTGTTACATTAGAAGTATCAAGTTGAAGATAAAGATCTTGAAGACCAATCACATCATTAGAATAAGGAGTCGCTGAGATCTCAATTACTGGTTGTCCTTTATTGATAACCGTGGAGAGAATCTTGATTGGGTTGAGTTTGATCTCACCTTTGATGTAATCAATTGTTCCAATCCCACTCTTGAGAATAACAGGTTCAGTTGGAGACTTCAGTTTGAACAGGAAGATGGTTCCTGTTTTCTGGTCCATGTTTGGATTATCACCAAAGTAAACAGTCTCACTGAAACCACTTACCTTGAAACCAGACGACTTAATGTTGTAACCAATAATCTTTCCATTAGCAACGGCAGAGTGTCCGTGGTTCTTGATGTGGAATCTGTTACCATAACAAATCTCATACTCAGCAAACTGATTCAGTTGTGCTGCCATGTCTCTTCTCATGTTAACAGTTGTGATGTTAGAGGTGATGGCCTCATGACTGTTGTCAATCACATTCTGATACTTGGAGTACTTGAATCTCGCACCAAACTTATTCAGTTGTGACGAGTTAGCATAGTTGACAATGTTCTCTGAAACGATTGATTTCACAGCACTTCCAGAGGAAACAAGATTGCTGTTATAATAAACACGACTGTCTGACTCAAGATAAAGATACTTGAGGTCAATGATTTCGGTAACGATACCAGCAACAGAATATTGTCTTAGTTGTCTCTGAAGATTCTGTTTGATGTCGCTGGCAAGATAAACACCATTGTAAGGTTTGATGCTAACAAACACCTTACCATAAGCAGGTGGACTTAGTTCTTCACCACCAAAAGCAGAAACAGATTCTGCTTCAGGATAAACCTGAGGAACAACCGCTTCATAATCAGCAGCGGTGACTGCTCTATTCTGTGAAGCGTAAATCTGTGGAGCATACTTTCTTACAGAGTCTGAACTCTCAATCGCTGCTCCACCTTGAGCAGCGGAGTTAGTTGAGAGAAGTGATACTCCCCTGGTAACCACTCTGCCTTCATTATCAAGGAGTCTTCCAGCATAAGTGAATGCTGAGATACCATTTGCATCTGCACCATTACATGTGATGTAATTTGCGGTCACATAATTAGGTTCTTGTAATGCTGCACCAAATACACCGTCACCAAAAAGAAGCTCATATCTCTCTCCAGGAGACTCCTGAAGGTAGTAGATAGTACTTGTAGGGGTCACACCCACCAAAGAACTGAATTGTGAGTAAGTACGACTTACAGTGGACTGCTCTGACTCACGAACTGTAACTTTGAGTCTGGATGTGTCAATTCCACTATTGGTTAGATAGTATCTTTGATTTGGATTACGGGAACTCACTGACCAGTTTTGAGTTACATAAGTTCCCTCATAGATGTTGACATTATTGAAGAAAGCAATTC
>Ga0208898_1000965_pt1 | contig 20264 bp, 32 predicted proteins | sample VirMetDEL_Mar_4_FD_184513 | JGI IMG/M metagenome (GOLD analysis project Ga0208898, IMG submission 184513) | Aqueous microbial communities from the Delaware River and Bay under freshwater to marine salinity gradient to study organic matter... | ecosystem: Environmental > Aquatic > Marine >...
AACGAAGACTCTTTGTTCCCCGCCAGTGCGTTCATGAGCGCACTGCTCTGCTGCACGTCCACCTTGATGGCAGGGGTAAAGACCCCCAACTTTGCCGAAAACACACCTAGGGTAGTCGGCTCTACGAACTCGTTACCTAGCACCTGCACAGGTGCGGGCTCGCCCTTGTAGTTGTGAGTGCCCGGGACCCTCAGCACTCGCGCTGCGTCCGAGGTCACTGCCGGGTCGGCATGTAACTTCTTGGCTTCACAGGCCTTCTTCAGCCGCTCCGCCACACCGCGCCACTCCTCTACCGAGACAGATTCGGCGAGGGGCCAGTACGCATGGATGCCGCGACCCGAGTTGACGAGCTGAGGCTTAGGTAGGTCTAACTGCCCACAGAACTTCTTGAGAGCATCCAGTGCTTCCCGCTGACTGGGGTAGTCCTTGGTAGGCCCGCAATCCAGATCAACAAACATTGCCCGCATGGATAGGGCGTTGTCTGCACGGCGACGGTCCTCAGAGCCAAAGGTTGCCAGCCCATAAAACACGTCGTACCCATCTGCGTCTAACTCGTATGCTCGGTCCAGTAAATCATCAACGGAGGTGTGGAACTCTTGCTTCCTGCTATCGTCGCTCTTCCTGACGGCGAAAGTGCAGTAGCGTCCATCTCCCCCTAATACACGCTGCAAAAATTGTTTTGTGTCCATATCCCACCTGATTGATAGAGACACCGCGACAGGGGCGCTGCAGTACCCTTTTCGGTATTAACCTAGTCGCGGTGCTGGGGGACTCTTAGTCGTCCCAGAGTGAATCAACGATGTCGCCGAGGTCGTCTTCCGCAGGTGGCGGCTCGGTCTTCTTAGCCACCTTCTTCGGTTCCTCGACAGGCTCGTCTTCCACTTCTGCTTTGATCGCGTTTACACGCTTCTTGGGAGCGGGCTTCGGTGCTTCTTCTTGCACCGTCACCTTCTGGACACCATCGGTCTGTGCGACAGTCATGGTGATGGCCCGCTTCGTGTCTTGATGCTCGCGCATCTCGATAGCTTTTTCCAGCTCCTCTTCGGTCAGAGGACGCACGGGCTTGAAGAACAGCTTCGGAACTTCACTGTTTTCGTCGAAATACATCTCGGTGACGATAGCTACGGCGGGCATATCGTTGGCACGAAGGAACTTGGCGTATGCCTGCATGGGCATCTTGCCGTTCTCTGCGTCACCGAAGATAGACGTGGCAGGAAGTTGTAACTGATACACCTCATCCAATTTCTGAGGAAAGGCGATGGCGAGCCGCTGTGAGAAACGACATGCACGACCTTGACCGGCACCCGAACCCTTAATGTTCTGCGGGCAGTCCATGCAGCGGGTAGCTTGGCGCTGATCTTCCGGCACATCTGCTGCTGGGGCGTTGGTATCCGCAGACCAGCACACGGGCGGCTCGGGGTTCTTGGGATCGTAGGTACCCTTGTAGTAGGTCCGAGCGATCTTGGCTGCGTCGATGATGACCATCTCCATGGAGTCGTTCTTGCTGACCCGCATCTCGTCACCGTTCACCACCTGACGGAACTTGCCACCACGCAGACTGATTCGGCGATTTTGCGAACCGCTACCAGCCCCGCCGGACAGGTTGTCGTTGAGGTCTTTCAGCTTGGCAAACAGATCGCTGCTGACCAGCGAGTTGCCCTTGAACATATCTACTTCACTCATGATGTTCTCCTAGTTAAACATCTTCGTCGGCATCGAAGGGCGATGTTGCCGCCTCTTCTGGCATTTCCAACGGCAGCTCTAGCTGCTCGGGGGCGCCTTCTTCGGGCACCTTTGGGGCGGTGATGAACGCCTGCTCCATGAAATACTGCTCAATTTCCTTGAGCTTGAAGCGGTAGGTCTGGCCCATCTTGACTACGGTACCCATGGGGAAAACGTTCCCCCTGCGTATCCATCCCCCTACAGTGTGCGGGGAGACGCCAAAATGGCTCGCTAGCTCCTCCCGTGTGCAATACCCTGAACTCATACAGTTACCCTCACTTTTTTCGCACAAACACGGTGTACTCAGACTCGACATTCAGACCCGGCGGAACCTTGTCTGGGTTTTCTTCCAAGAACTGCCTCACGTTTGACTGGTTCAGACGCTTGTCAAAGAACTCAGGCAGGTTGTTGTCCATGATGAACTGATACATGGACTCCCAGTCACTGGTCCAATAACGGCTCTTCACCTGCCGGTAGAAGACACCCTCGGAAGTTTTCACGCTCTCGACGTTATGCTCCTTGCAGTGATCTAGCAGGGCGTGTTTGATCTTGTCCTGCTTCTCACGCAGCTCGCCGTCTTGAGCCTTGAACTCAGCGGCCAGCTTCGACCGCATATCGCGTAACTTGATGTACGCTCTAGTCAGTTTTTCCAGCGGAATGCTAGTTTCCATGAGCTTCTCCTCTCTTGGAGAAGCTACAATATCGTACAAAATAGTCCTAGTCAAGCAAATCTTTGTATAAATCGACAATCTTAGTGTGTACGTTGATTCTGTTATCTAATAAGTTATATACACGCTTTTCGACACTCGATCCTTGAAGCTGGACCACCGTGCACTTATGCTTCTGCCCTGAGCGGTGCACCCGGGCATTGGCCTGAGCATAGGTCTCCAGCGAACTCGTCGGCCCCCACCACACGACGGTGTTGGCAGCGGTCAGCGTCACCCCATGGGCCGCAGCTTGCGGCTGAATAACGAGCACTCGGGGGTCATCTTGGGTCTGGAACCGCTTGAATATCTCCGTACGCTTACCTGCCGATACGTCGCCGGATATGAACTCGGCGGTAATCCCGTCCCTGCGAAGTCGCTCGACTAGGATTTTGATGGTGTGCCGGAACGGTACGAAGATGAGCACCTTCTGGCTGGACTCGTCGATAACCTCTCTGAGCACGTTGTAGCGGTTCTTGATGTCGAACTCGATGGTCTCATGGTCGTCGGAGTACACGGCCCCACAACTGATCTGCATCAGCTTGTTCATCATGATGGCGGCGTTGGCGGCAGTGATCTCTTCTCCGTCCGCACGCACCAGCATCTGGTCGTGGAGCTGCTGGTAATACTTTTTCTGTTGGGCTGTGAGGGGTACCTCACGTTTGACGTAGGTCATCTCCGGCAGGTCAAGGCACTGGTCCTTGGTGAAGCGGATGGCAGGTTGCAACGCCTTGAACACCGTCTCGGTGGCGTCTTCCTTGGGCACCCACTTGAACCGGGTCACCTGCCACATAACCTGCTGGCGGAACGTGCCGAAGAACTTGGGCACTGAGTTGGGGTTAACCATCTTGGCTATGCCGTAGGCATCGAGGGGGCTCTGGGCAGCAGGGGTGCCGGTCATCATCCACAGCCAAGTGTTCGGCTTGAGCAAGCTGTTCAGCACCTTCCAGCGGTTGGTCTGCGGGTTCTTATAGTGCGTCGCCTCATCCACGATGATGAGATCAAAGTTGTTTTCTGCAACGATGTCGGCCACGACCTCAACACCGTCGTAATTAATTATCACGAACTCGGCGTCGCTCTCGATAACTTTGCGGCGCTTGTCCTTGGACCCATGGGCGATGTCTACCCGGCGGTGCATGGCGAACTCAAACAGGTCTGACCGCCACGCCGAATCCATAATGGATAGGGGGCACACGACCAGCACTCGGTTCACCTTCCCTTGCTTCATGAGAAAGTCCGCCGCCCAGATGGCTGAGGCTGTCTTGCCGGTACCCTGCTCGTTGAAGCAGAACGCCCGCTTGTGCATGGTCAGGAACGCAGCCGTGGTCTTCTGATGCGCGAAGGGTTTGTGCTTACCGGGCCAGTTGTACTGCCCTTCGATGGGGGAGGGCACCCGAATGTTTAGGTTCTTGAGGACGTGTGCCTCGTCGATCCCCCACTTCACCACCACCTTGTTGTCATCAAGAGATTTAGACTTCGGTATAACGGTAGTCACTTTCTGAGGGTGACGTAGATTCAGTAGGATTGCTGCGTTGTTGATTACTTTCATAGTTTCCTAAACCGCTCCATGGGGATATAGACACACTCCTCAATATCCCTGCTGTCGTTGCGGTCATAGCGACCGCCCTCTCCCGTTTGTTCGTTATCCTCTAAGCGCGTAATGAACACCCCGTCAGTGAACCGCACAAAGAGCAGAGCCCGTAGCTGGTGCGCCTTAGCGGTCGCCAGCATCGCCCGTACCTTACTGGCACTTATCATGTACGTCGGGTACGCATCACTAGCGTTCCGTCGGTTCTTGATCTCCACCAGTGCGAAGGGGGTGCCATCTAGCCGCGCCATATACCCGTCGAACGATGCAAGAGGTACGGTCTCGATGTACAGGAACTTGTACCCTTTGCGCTGAAGGTACTCCACCACACCTAACTCTCTAGCTTTGTCGGCTTTCGTCTCGTATATGGGGCGCATAACTATTTCTTTTTCTTATAATTCCTGCTGCGATTCTTACTGCGGCTCTCGATCTTGTAACCGTCCTTGTTGCTGCCACCGCGACTCAGAGGTTTGTTATGGCTAACATCCTTGCCCTCACGCTTGTCGGCTTTACCGTTCTTGTTGCGGTCCACACCTTTCTTGTCCACAGCCCGCCGCGCACGTTGGCGCTCCATGCGGTCCTCATGCTCACCGCGAGCCTTCTGCTGCTCGTATTCTTTCTTGTACGGACGCTTCTTGTTCACATACGGCATCTCAATTCCTCCCGTTGTGCGGGCATGCGAGCACCGCACAGTGACGACGACACAGGCCACTCGGATTAGGGTTCCAGACATCGACCTCAAACGCCTTCTTCATGCGCCCAAAGTCCCCCAACCACTTGGCCCACAGCTTGCCTTCCTGATCGCGCCCGTAGCTGTCCTTAATCATCTTCTTCGCTATGGCAAACAGCAGGCCACCTCGGACCTTCTGCACCTGCGGGAAGTGCTTAAACACTGCAAGCGCCATCAACTCTAGCTGGCCCGTATCTGCGTACCGGGTGTTACGACCCGTCTTGTAGTCGATCACCCATGCTGTCTCACCGTCCAAGATGATGAGGTCAGCGATACCTCGGAACCACACGTTGTCGTCCTTGAAGCCGCATGGCTCTAAATTCTCTGTCAGTCCCAGCTCGTACTCGCACAGCTTCTCACCGGGCTTGGCGAGCAGTGCGTCTAGCATGGGCCTTGCAAACTCAAACTTGGGGTCTAGCTCCGCGCCGTCCCGAATGTACACCTCGCATGCTTCATGAAACGCGGTGCCGTACAGCATGGCCTCCGTCTCCGGCTCCTTGTAGTCCTTCACCACCTTCAGGTGATAGAACTGCCTCGGACACTTCTCAAAGGCTTTGATCTTACTGAACGACCACGGAGCTACGCTCATTCACACTCCCCGTAACTTCTTCCTATGCCGGACTCGCAGTCGATGGGTAGGCCATTGGCCCAGTCAGGCACCCACCTCATGCAGGCCTCGACGTACGCTTGTGCCTCCTGCACCTTGTCTTCAGGGACGCAGCAGACGATGGAGTCATGCACTGTCAGGACTACGCGGTACCGCTTAGAAATGCGTAGCATCTGTTCCCCGATAATACACCGTGCAACCGCCTGACAAACGTTTTCCGTCAGTTTTCCACCATATAGACGGGTTCGGCCTCGTCGGGTCTTGTAGCTGTACTCAGGGCCCTTCTCGCCCGGCTCAAAGCCCAGCTCGTCGTAGCGCATGAGTAGACCGGAGGGTAGGCGGATAGCGGACTCAGGCCCCACAGCTTCTAGCAGGCCATTGACCCCAAAGGCTGCGGACTGCCCCCGTTGCAGGCCCTCGATGATGTGCTGCGCTTCGCGCCAGAACTGACTGATACGCCCATTCGATCTGCGGTATACCTCGATAACCCGGCGGCACTCGTCAAGGTCCATGTCGTAGCCAAAGGTCTTGAGCTGAGCTTGGAACTTCACCGCACCCATGCCGTAGCCCGCACCGAGGATCGTGGTCTTACCCACGAAGCGTTCGTCCTTGCTGATCTCGTCAACGGGTTTGTCGTAGATGCGTGAGGCCATCTGCTTATACACGTCGTCTTTGTTAAAGAACGCTTGCACAAGGTCCTTTTGCCCCGCCAGCCACGCCAGCACCCGGGCTTCGATCTGAGCAGAGTCAGCGTCGATCAAGAGGTGCCCCTTCGGTGCTATGATGCTGCCCTTCAACTTCTTAGCGTTAGGCCCCCGAGAGGGTAGGTTCTGCATGTTGATCTTGTCGTCCCCACCCCAGCGACCAGTATGCGCGGCGTAATACCGCACCGGCACAGGCAGGAGTCCCCGCTTAGCGATGTCGATGAACCGCTGGGTCCGAGTCTCCTCAAGGGTACTTTTTGTACCCAAACGCGCCGTCACAAGAGCTTGAACGCGATCATCTTCGTGTTCCTGCAGCGCCTTGAACTCTTCATCTGACTTGGCGAAGGCGTAGGTTTCTTTCCCCGTGGTAAGGCTAATCTTCATGGGAGGCTCTACGCCGAGGTTGCGTAGTAGGTCAGCGAACTTCGGGTTGGACATCAGCTCCTTCTTATCCACCCCCACGCTTTCCAGCAGCTCTTCCTTGCGCTGCTTCACCTGATAAAGATGTTGCTCCAAAAGCTCTAGGTCCAGATCGAGCTTCGGTTCGATGAACATCCGCAGGGTGAGATCAATGAGCTTCAGCTCTTGCTTGGGGAAGTCACGGCCCATCTTCTTAAAGAGCGCGTAGGTCAGGTCTACGTCATTGACGCAGTAGTCCCCGTAACGGTCTAGCTCTTCTTCGGTAAAATCGTTACGCCGCTTGCCCTTGGCATTTAGGACTTCGGTACCCTTCTCTCCGATGCCGTAGCGTTCGGCCATTGCTTTGAGGCTTCCGCCCACTTCCACGCCGTGTAGAGCACGGCCCATGCACAGAGTGTCAAGCCACAGGCGAGGGCGAATATCAAAACACCAAGATAATATAGCGCCGTCAAACATAGTGTTGTGAGCCAGTACAGCAGACCCTGCCCAGTCATACCCCTTAAGGAACTTCTCAATCTGTTCAGGTGTTCCACTGGCCCACTCCGTCTCACCATCGTTGACCTTGATCCCCAGCCCGATAACTTCGAACTGGGGATCGCGGATATATTCCTCGGTGGTCAGCTTACTCAATGAGAAGTCCTGATCGTAGAACGTCTCAAAGTCCACCGTGATTAAATCCATCAGGCCCGCGCCTCCGTGTCAGCCTCGACCAGCTTCATCAGGTGGTGCATGGCCTTCTCAACATCTTGGGTGCCACCCTTCTTCCGCTCCCGGGCAAGATAGGCGATGGCAACACCTTTCTGGTAGCCCCGGAACTCTTCCGGCGTAAGCCACGCAGAGAGCGCGTCCCAAGGCTGCACCGCCATGCTGCGGTAGTGCTCGCCGCCAACTTGAAGCTCATTTGCTTTCTTCAGCTCCGGCTCTGCCACAGGGGCAGGAACTGGTATCGACTCCTTTTTCGCAGCGGAGCGGAGCGTGTAGACATAGGCCGGCCTGCAGCCGACGGCCTTTGCAATCTCAGCAGGCTTAGCGTTCGGGTGCTTAGCCATGTAGGCCTCGACCTTCTGACGCAGCACGGGGGCACGTCCGCGAGTTTTAGTTTTCATTAGCTTCTTTCTCCATCTGACGCAGTTTAGATTTAACGTCGTCAAAGCCTTGCGTCTCGACCTTGGCGTCGTACCAGCCGGCAAGCCACTCCATGCGGGAGCGAAGCTCGCCCATTCCATAGGGGTTGTTATGCTCTTCGTCTTTCATAAAGAAGGACGCCCTACCTTCCTTGTAGCAAGGCGATTCCTTTGGGTTCAGCATCCTCTCCTTCCTCGTCATCGTATTCTTCATCTTCAACGTCCCCCTCGATCTCATCTAACATGTCCTCCAGTGCATATAGAAAGGCTTCCTGCAAACGAATTATTTCCTTCAGCATGTTCGCTGCTTGGCTCATCGGTTTTCCTCTTCAATAAACTCCTCGTCAATTTTATGCGTACGCTTTGTGCACATGACTGATTCTCTCGCCATCACTGGGTAGTGTTTCTTTGAGTGAAAAATCCCAGCCCATGTTTCGCTTCGGTATTGCAGAGTGATACCTCGACGTAAGTTGCGAAGAAGCTCGTCCGCGAAGTCCATAACTCATGACTCCCTCATCTCCAAAACGTCTTGCGGTGTGATGTACATAGCTCGGGGCCAGTAGTAATGCCGTTCGGCCAAGGTGAGCTGGTCATAGCCCGGACGGTCTCGGTCTAACTGACTGCGCTTCGGTGCGTTCTCCGGGTCCGTCATGGCTAAATGTGTTTGTATGGTGCGGGCGATTTCGGCGGGGCTCATTTTGTCTCCTTCTGGGCTACAAACTTCCGCAATTTGAAAGCCTCTTGTGTCCATCAAGACCCCTTAACGGGGTTAGCGAACCTTTAAGTATCCCTTACAAGTTGCACTTTTCTGCGGGTTGTTTCCGCGCTTCGGCACACTTTTCTGCGCATCAAAGGTATACCGGCAATATGTCCCACGTTGCGGGTAGCGGGAGGTAGCCGTCCGCCCTTGAGACCACCTCCTGCTTCCACTTAACTCGTTCTTCGTACTGGTTCTGGTACGGGTCGCCGTTCTTTAGGTGGCGAATCCACTCAAGGCGTCGGTGCTGTAGGTCCATGCCGAGGGCTAGGTATCGCTGCAGCTCCACCTCAAAGCTCACGACTCAACCACCTACACGCAGGTAGTAGTGACGCTCCCCCCACAAAGCTTGTAGGTCATCAGGGCGTGAGCCATGGGTACGCTTGTAATAGACAGCAGCTTCGATCTCGTGCTTACCGCAGGTGCGGGTACGGTTGAAGCGGATATATTGGAGGGACATTCCACGGGACAGGTATGCGCGCAGTTCATCTGCGAAAGTCATGGCGTTCTCCTCAATTCAGCGTAAAGCACAACACCCTGAGGTTGCTCTCTGGGTTCTCCCGTGTGCGTCACACTATTGTTTTACTCTTCTTTATCCTTTTTGCCAATAGGCACGGCGCGTAAATCTTTTTCGTGACTGACTAGGCTGCGCATCGCTTGGCGCATTCTTGTTTTTAATATGTTGTCGTCAGTGATAACAATTAAAGAGAAGGACGTGCAGCCATCATCGTCCTCGTCCTGCTCCTCCCACTCGATCCTATTCATGGTAGATCGCTCGGTTCAGCAGCACGTTGAGGGCGTGGTTGAGATGCGCATCGGTCCTAATCTCAAACACGTCACCAGCATGCTTGCGCCCCTCGTGCACCGTGATCCGGTAGCAGTTCTCGCCGTAACCGGGAGTGTGCTGCACGTCCACCTTCTGGTACTCAGCTACCCTGCGAATGCTTCCGGCCATGTTGCCGTAGTTGTTCATATCAAATGTCCCTGTCGTCTTAGCGTGTTGACGTAATCACTCAAGGCCTCGACCGCCAGCCGGTAGTCCCGATGCGTGTACAGACTGAGGCCCTTGCTCACTTGCTCCTGCATTTTATCAACGGAGCGTCGTAGCTGCTGTAGCCGCCCCTCTTGCTGTGCTGATAGCGTCATGGCGTCCCCTCCTAATTTGGGTGCCCCCGCAATGGCGCGACGGGGGACTAGCGTCTCGTGCTTCTCCGGCAAGGTCACATGAGAGGGAAATATTGGGTGCGTACACCACGGAGCCCATGCCCTTGCTGCGGCGGATATTTAATGGCCTCTCACCGCTTAGCCAATGCTGCTTCGATGTCATGCCAGAAGGTGTTCATGTTCTGCTCGTTGACGACTAGAGCGCACCCCCCGGCCCTCAGAATATCTTCAATGTTCTTGTCTTGTAGAGCCGTCGTCTTGTTTTTTCCCGCTTTGCATTCAATACCAAAGAACAGTCCGTTTATGCAACCGATAATGTCAGGTACACCACTCTTACCGTACCCGCCGGTCACGGGGTAAAAGTAATAGGCCCCTCGCTCCTTAAGTTGCGCCGTGACAACCTTCTTTACCTTTGCCTCGGGGGTCAGGGCCATTACTTATACTCCTATGGGTATATCCAAAAGATGTTTCTAGCTATGCGACGACCGACACCCTCGATGGGCACGGTAGCCTCCTTGGTGATGTTGTTGTCTGGGGTCATCATAAGCAGGGCCAGCTTCTCCTGCACCCACATCGGCAGGTCCCCTATGCACTTATAGGTCCCTTCCATGGGGTCTTCAGTTTCGACACCGACCAGACCAACAGTCATCACGTCCACATGCCCAAGGGTAGGGTCTAGGCTCACTCGGAACACTACTCCCGGCTCACTCACCGGCAACCTCAGGCTCCGGGTAGACAAAGAACTCGTCGTCGCTTGCCTTGTAGCCTACACCGGGCTCGCCCTGTTCAGGCTGTAACATGGACAAGACACTTACACGTCCAATCAAGTTGTCACCTAGCTTCTCGATGGGCACCCCCTCCACTTGCTCGGACCTGTCCATGTAGAACTGGGACGAGTACTTGTATTGCAACGTCTTGGCTAGGTCATGGGGCACGGTGGCGATGTCTGCAAGTTGTTGATCGTTATGCACATAGACTCGCAGGTACACCATGTCGTGCTTCATGTTGCTGGCCTGCTCGTGCAGGTCCTTGGTCTGGAAATACGCAGCGATGTTTTTACCCAGCTCGGGGTTCATGAAGCTGTGCCCTGACCGGACAAGGTGTCGAAGCTCTGCCTCAAAGTCGTTACTGCCAAGGTTGCGGTTGTAGCTCCCGGTCACTTCCCGTGCCAGATCAGTCTGCTTGCTCCGCAGCTCGTCGGCCTGTTTCTCCACAAAGCCCCAAAGCTCAGAGCCATGCCGATGTGCCAGCTCCACGGGCTTGTAGGGACGCAGGTTAGCCACGGCCAGCTTGACGGCCTTCTTCATATCCGAACTGCTTCGGGTGTTACGCTCGGCGTTGTACTCCGCATAGCGTTTGTTCTCGATGGTGCGGCTGTAGACGCCGTATTGCATACGCAGGTGGTCCGCAGGAACCGCATCGTGTCGCACGTGCAACGTGCCCAAAACGTATTTGTCGTGGGGGCGGTACACGTTCACCGCGTAGTTACCTGACTGAGCGAAGCGCAGATCACCTAGCCGCGCTGCCTTCTTTACCGCAAAGGCGAACTCGTCCAAGTTGTGGACCATGACACTCCAATCCTCGGGAGTCTTCAGCTCTCGATCCTGTACTGCACTAACAAGTTTATGTCCGTAGCTCATGATGTTTCTCCGTGGTTTTATAGGTCTCGATAAACTTCAGTCCAAGATACTGTCTACTATTACCTTCGTTGCGAACACATGCTCAAGAAACAAAAACATGCTTTGTGAATGGTCGTAAGGACCAGTGGCGTAGGACGTTTTTATCCCCTCAAAGTCTGGCGAGTAGGCGTACTCAAAAGTTTTCCACGCCCAAGGCATATGGCGGCTCAAGCCAAAGTCCCCGACTAACACCCGCATGTAAGCCACGGCGTCAGCAATGGCGGTATAAGTTAGGCCATGCCTTTTACCCTCATCTCTGAAAGCTTCCACGTCTTGATAAGTTGTTTCCGCAGTTAGCACGGCCCAGCTCGTGTCGTACCCCGAGGGCACCTTATGCACCTCCCATCGCTCCGCCATGCGCGTTAACTGCACCACATTATCCATGGCGTACACGGGCATAATTTCCTGCACGAACTTCTTGGGAACAACCGCCGTAGCCATGCGCCATTGATTGCGCCGTGTGATGTTCAGCTCCATGTCACAGTGCCTCGCTCTTAATGTGGATAGCTTTGCCGGTGTCGGGCTTGCGGCGCTCGTTGTCCAAGATGCACCAGAGCACGGGGCAGGACCACTGACCCCACCCGGCGTACAGGTCACCGTCAGTCAGCACCACAACAGCTTGAGGCTTGATGCCATGCTCGGTCATGTATGCCGTCACGCAGTTAACGTCAGTGCCGCCGCCACCCACCGGCTTGGTGGATTGGGCCAGTGTCTGCATATTATGTTCCTCGTAGCACTCGTCCCCGGCCACGCTACTGTCCCAGTAGAGCAGGCGAACCCGGCTTGGCTTGACGCTCTCACAGATACCCGTCAGCTCGGACAGGAACAGGGTGAGTTGTTGCTGCCTGATAGACCCGGAAGTGTCGATAGCTACCACAAGCTCCTCGACGCGCTCCGAAATCGGCGATGGCATGTACACCCCTGCACCCAAGAACCGGCGGTTCGGTTTGGCCCAAGTCCCGAAGTCATTGCCCGCACACGTTGTACTCACGAACTCCCTGAGGGCGTCGCGCCAGTTGACCTGTGGCTGTAGCAGGGCCTCGATGTCCCGTCCCACGTTGCCGTCCATCTTGCCTGCCACCAGCGCACCCTGACGGATCGCCTCGTCGATCTGCTTGCCTAGCTCTTTCTTCTCCTCTGCTGATAACTCCTCAGCACCGTCCCAGTCGTGCTCGTCTAGGGGTTGACCACCGCTACCGCCCCCGCCGTTCTCGTCCTGCTGCTGTTGCAAGTCGTGGAACACCTTGGCTGCGTCCCACTTGTCGTCGTACTTGGGGTCATAGCACCCGTCGATCAGGGGTCCACTCATGAGGGCGAACTTGTCCTGATCATGCAGACGCCGAAGCTTGCCGTTGATAACGTAGTCGCAGGCCATGTTGGCGAGGTGTGCATCCTTGTCGTAAAGGTGTTTCCACGTTGTCAGGTGCTTGAACAGCTTGTGGTAGCACTCGTGCAGCATGAGAAAGCGCAGCTCGGCATCGGTCAGGGAGTCCACAAAGGTCCGCCCGTAGTACTCGTCCCGCCCGTTGGTCGCTGCCGTTGGTACGTCATCGCGTACGGTTTTAGTCCCGATCATCAGCACCCCGGCCAGAGCTACATGCTGGGGGTGATTCATTATTGCCGTGGTCGCCTTGGTCAGGCGCTGCTCAGCAGTTAGGTTTACGTTTAGTGCCAACATGTTATTTCCCTCGTTGTTTCACAGAGTTTTTCGTCCCAATCCCTACGTTGCCGGAGGTGTCGATACTCATTGCTTGTCAGCGGTGAACATGTAGTTGTTCGCCATGGCCCACGCCGTGAACTTCTTGTTGGTCATGACCAGCCCACGCTTTGAGTACTTCTCCGCACGGACACCGTTAGCGAACAGGCCTTGGGCCTCGGCATCGAGCCGTCCCATGTAGTCCATCCATGAGTCCACAAAGTCAGCGGTCATGGACGAGAGGGCCCGGTACACCACCATGCAGACGGCTGCGGCGGAGTCAGGGAGCGTGGCGTTCATGGGGTCCTTCAAGATTTCTTCACGCTTGGGTAACTGATTAGCAAGTTTTATGTAGGCCGCCATGTCCATCGCTGCACGCGCACCCACGGTACCGATCAGGGCAGAAGTCACGGTGTCGTCGTCCAGCCCCGGGGTATTCAGCACGTCCGACGCAGCGTGTAGAGAGCGCGGAGTCACAAAGGCCTCACGGCCCACGGCACGAGGGTGAAAGATGTAGGGGTTCTCCTCCGGGTCCTGCACCTCAGTGAAAGACTGCATCACCTGAGGGTTGTCCTTGACCCAGCCCAGCACGGTTGAGTGCACGTCGTTGTTGATACCCCACTCGATCCACTCGGTGGCGGACGGCTTGCGCATGCGGACCACGGTCACCCGGTTGCGAGTATGGGCAGCGAGCAAGTCACCCACACCCTCGGCGCCCAGATTAGTGGTCGCAAACACGATAGACCCCTCAGGCAGAGGTGTTGCACCCACGGTGCGCTCCAGCAGGGTCCGGGTAGTGGCCTGCTTCACCGCCGGGTTGGCCTTGCCCAGCTCGTCGAACATGAGAATGACAGGCTTGCCATGGTGCAGCCCGAACTCCTCGTTGGGTACAAATCCCACATACGCTCCGGTTTCGGCATCGCTGATGCGTGGGATAAACATGTCCCCCACGTCCTTGGTGGTGCAGTCGAAGTACGCAGCGTGGTGGTCGGGTAGCTCCTTCTTGAGAAGCTTGAGCAGCGTTGACTTGCCGATGCCCATGTCACCCTCGATCAGCACGGAACGTTTTGTGCCCAAACCCTTGAGCAGGCTGACGAGTTGGTCGATACCTTGTGCGTACATTGCTTGTGCGTTTTGCATGGTCGTTCTCCGTGATGTTGAGTTGTAGGCCCAGCTCGCTGGGCCTTGTTAGGGAATTCCCTAACCTACCAGTCAAGGGAAGGCAGAGCCTTGATGGCCTGCTCTAGTTGCTGCTTCTTCTCCGCCCGCAGGGCATGGTCAGACTTGATGGCGTCTAGGCTCACCCCGTCCATGACCGTAGCAAGTTGTTTACGCAGGGCCTCCATGGTGGTGTCTCCGGTCAGGTTGAAGTCCTGCATGATGTCCACCAGCTCACACACGGAGTCGAAGGTGCTCTCATACATGCGCTTGGGCTTCTCGCCCTCGGTCCAGTCCATGGAGTTGACAAGTCGGGTGATGGCCTCGCTGCACCGCCGGTACACGTCCGCCGTGGCTTGCTTGAGCCGGTCCCCGATGTACTGCTCGTACTGCTCCTTGAGTTGTCGCTGGGCCTCGGTGCCGATATCTACGCGCCAGTCTCCCGCCTCGGGCATGGGTATATAGCTCACCCGGAAGGCAAACTTATTACGCAGAGAGTCAATGGACGGGTAGTCGTCCCGATGGAACATGGCGCCCAGTGAGGCTTGGGCCTTGTCTACCTCCCACTGATAAGCTGACAGGAAGTCGTTGACCAGCCGCTCAAACTCGTTCTGGAGCTGGGTGATCTGCTGGTGGTAGGCAAAGTATTTCGCCGTGGTGGTGCAGCGTATGCCCGTGTCGGTCCACGGCAGGGTGGCGGAGTAATGGAAGGTCCGCACGTTGGCTGCAAACTTCTGTATGGCGTCCAGCTCAGCGCACTCGGCCATGAGTTTCTTGTTCACCGCAGCGACACCGCTCTTGGCATGATTTGTCGCGGTCACGTCCGCCGTGGCGCGCTTGTCCTTCTTGCGCCCGGTCCACACGCTGATGGACAGCTCGACCAGCATGGCTGCCGACGAGAGAGAAGGCGTTGAGAAGTTGGGGCCAGCGTCGTGCGACGTGGTTGGGTTGTTGGCGTTGTCGCTGCCCGTGTCGGCGTTTGAGTCGTTCGTGTTACGCAACAGGCTGTTAAGGGAAAGAATGCTCATGATGTTTCTCCGTGGTTTGGGGTTAGGGAATTCCCTAACATTTCTCAAAAGCTTGTGCTCTTGGGAGCGCCGGGGCGGTATGCCCCAGCTATGTTTATCATTATACAGTAAAACGTATTAAAGTCAAGTAAATCACAGTAGAACCTAGCGATACAGTCCTCCCTTGTTATTGAGCCCGCGCAGGTCCGCACGGTTTGTGACTACAATGTAGTTGCTCTTGTGCAGCGGGGCGACGGTGTGCACACGCTGGCGGGCGATGCGCTCCCCACAGGGCAGGCACACGTTATAGCCAATGGCTACGCGAGCCGGGGCCACTACCCCTCCACATTCGGCACAGTTACGCTTCATCACTCGTCCTCCTCAAAATTCATTACCGCGAACAGGTCGCTGTCCTGCATGAGCATCCACAGGTTCCCGTCGCCGTCACGCCATTCGGCGTTGGTCAGCACCTCGTCCCACACGTCCCAATAAAGGTCGGCGGCGCCGTTCAGGCCCGGGCCCTCACGCAAGATGTCTGCTTGCTCCGCAGTCACGCCCCAGTCCGCCGTGGGGAAGTTGCGCGCAAAGATTTGTGGGATATAGATGCCGTGGTGCCCGTCGATCAGGCAGCGCATGGTTTCGCTCCCGTCGGGGAAGTAGTACACGTTTTGGTTTTTCATCGTGCCACCCTCGCTACCGGCTCGGCGTCGTCGTACTGGTACAGGCTCCCTTCAAGGGTCGCCACCCATGAGTCCTCATTGAGGTCCCCGAAACCGGATAGGCTCAGGCCCCACCACTTGGCTGCACAGAGCGCAGCGAACTCTTGCGCTTGCTGACGGTGGTCCTTGCTGCCGTCGATGGTCTGCATGCCCCGTAATGTTCCGCCGGGGGTCGTGGCTTTAAGCACGGGGCCGAAGTGCTCGCCGGTGCTCCGCAGGGTGATCTTGATTATTTGCATGGTTGCTTCTCCGTGGTGTGTTAGTCAGTTAGGGAATTCCCTAACAAGGGGTGGTGCTAAAAAGTTCATATAAAGTTGTTACTACCATTTATAGAGCCCAGTATAACACAAAAACCTAGTGAAGTCAAGTAAATCATAGTAGAACCTAGTAGATGTGTAATGTTCGTAATGTTCCAAATGTTCCATTTTGGTTTTTGGCAAGTGCTTGATTTACAAGGAATGTTCCAATGTTCTAATGTTCCATTTTTGTAAGGTTGGGGGGAGCGAAGAAACGGGGTGAGGGTGAAGCGCAAAAAGGCAGGGGGGAGTGCGGCATGGGCCATACTCTTTTTTTCGAAAATGGAACATTATAAAGTTAGGATAAAAGTACCTTACTTACTTACTTACTACTACTACTATCTACTATATTTTACTAACCTCGAAAACCTACTAGCTCGTGCAAAAACCTAGTAGAAATGTAATGTTCCAGACCCCCCCAAAATTCTGGAACATTAGGGGAACATTTGGAACATTAGGCCCCTAAAATGGAACATTGTACAATTTTTGAACAATTTGAGGCGCTCCGCTACCAAAAGAACTGGTTTCACTAACATTTACTTGTTTTTACTAACTCTCCTACTTGTATCAATACCTAGCAGAAACGTGTTAGGGAATTCCCTAACAGCAAAACCGTGCAGATACTACGATCCGCTCCGCTCCCGCGAGGCGCACCGCTACCAAGAGAACTGGTTTCAACAGGCAATAAAAAAGGGGGCCCTTTCGGACCCCCTTACTGGGAAGGCAACGGGCCGGAAACCGTCCCAGCCCGTATAGTGTAAAGAAGTTAGGATAAGAAAAGGAAGGTGGTGAAAGCGTAGAAAAGGAAGAGCCCAAAACTTGCGGCGACGCTGGCGACGGTGAGGACAAGGGTCCAGCCGACAATGGGGACTAGGAAATCGTAAAGGCGATCTTTAGTCATTGTAGTACCCCCTTGCGGCTGCGTGCTCTGCCTTCCTGCGTGCGTCCTCCAACGTGCGTACGGAACTGTAATAGTCCCCGCCCTCGCTGCCGTATCGGACGCAGTAGTGAGTCTCGCCGGTGATGCACTTGTAAACGTGTATATCGCAGCCCGCGTGGGACTCGATGAAATTCTCTTTCGGGTGTTCGCAATGGTTTGTGTGAAGCATGGTTATTCCCCTCAGGTGAGGCCCCCTTGCGGGGGCCGTGGTGGTTACTTGCCAGCCTTGGCGATGAAGGTGAGGGCCTGCCGGATAAACTCCGCCGGAGCCTCAGGGTTGAAGGCAATGTCCTCAGCTTCGCGCATCAGGCGCAGAGCGTCGTTCAGGTGACCGATCACCTTTTGCTCGACCGTCTTGCCAGATGCCGGAGCCGGGGGCTTGCCTTCGGCCTTAGCCTTCGCCGCCTCAGCGTTCGCCTCGCGGCGCTTGAACGCGTTCTTAATATCCTTGATGCGAGAGCCCAGCTTTTGCCGTGCCTCGCGCTTCGCCTCGCGCTGGCCCGGGTTTAGGGCCTCGTTCGGCGTGTCCAGATACTTCACTTCCTGACGCGTCAGGTGCGCCTTGCTGGCCCAGTCTAGGATCACTGCCCAGCTTTCCTCAGTGTTAAGCGAGCCCTCAGTCTTAGGGCTGATGAAGTTCGCCCAGCGAATCCCTTCGGCATAGGCCCGATCAGCAAACTCCGAGAAGGCCTTACGCGCTGACGTATCCGCGCGCCCATACTTGACCCAAGCCTCGCCCGTAGCGTCACTCATGAAAACCACGTGTAGATTGTTCATTGTGTATTTCCCTTTGATAGTCGACGGCACCGCGCCGCCGATGTGTGTATAAGAACATAATGGGACGCCGGAGTCTATACATTCTCAGCGTTTTGCTATGTTTTGCTAGGTTCTGTTAGGGAATTCCCTAACAAGCTGGGGGGGTCTAGGTACTTTGCCCAGCGCCGACCCCTACCCGGGGGGCACCCCAGCCGCGCACTACTTGGTTCCATGACTACATATGTATTAATAATCTCCACGCGAAAATCACTTTTTTCTTGAGTTCAAAGCCTGTTTTTTCCTAGGCCGACCCCCACCCCCTCAATATAGGAAGACCCCCCGGGTAGGAGTCCCAACCTCCCCTGCCAAAAAATTATTTTTACTACCCATGCAGTTGCGGCGGCGTTGTGTAGTTATTTGTTAATGTGATATACAGCGCCTACCGGTGTTACATGGCACCTGCGATGAGTTTGAAGATAGAACCTGAACTTGGGGTGCAGCTAACCCCCGAGGTGCGGACTTTGGATTTATCCGTCCGTGCAACTGCCATGGCAAACACCGTTGCAGACCTAGCCGATCACGGGCTAGAGCTACGTCCAAACAAAGAGGACGAAGGTGTGGCGACAACCCTAGCTATGGCCTATGCCGAAGACCCAGAAAAGACCTCAAAGACCGTGACCCACAAGCGCGCTGCAAAGTTGACGCCTCCGTCCCTCGTGCTAACAGATAGCATCCTGCAGAACTTCGGCCATAGCGTTGCCGAATCTGCTACCCAGATACGTCACCTTGTAACAAATAAGTTAATCGAAGAGACGGAGAACCCTGACCCCCGGGTGCGTATCCGTGCCTTGGAGCTACTGGGCAAGATTTCCGACGTGGGGCTCTTCGCCGAGAAGACCGAGGTGACCATCACTCACCAGACCACCGACGACATCAAGGAACGGCTCCGGGCTAAGCTCACAAAGCTCGTGAACCCCGAGGACGACGTTGAGGACGCGGTGGTGATTGATGGAGAAACCATCGACATCGACGCAGAGTTCGGCCTAGATGAGCTGCCCAAGGTGGGCGACGAGGTGGAGGAGGGGGAAACGTCCTTTGATGACGACCCCGATGCCATAGAACCGCAGGCACCCATGCCTCAGAACATGGACGTGAACCTTGCGGAAGCCATGAAAGAGGTACTGGACGACGATCTGGTGCAGGAGAACGACCCGAAATGGGGGCAGTAGCTGCGCAACCCGCCCTAGACTTCACCGAAGAGGAGCTAAATACGCTCCTCGCTAACCTCGACGGCTGCACGCCCGAGGAAATTGCCGAAATTGACCGTATGGTGGACGAATTAGCCACCAGAAAGGCTAATGATGCGTCCTATAACGACCTGATTGCCTTCTGTAAGCGCATGCAGCCGGACTATATCGTCGGTTCACACCATAGAATCCTTGCAGATATGCTTATGGCGATTGAAAGGGGCGATAAGGACCGGATTTGCGTCAACATTCCCCCTCGTCACGGCAAGTCTCAGCTCGTCTCAACGTATTTTCCTGCGTGGTTCTTAGGCCGCAATCCTAACAAGAAGGTCATGATGGTCTCCCATACCACTGATTTGGCTGTGGATTTTGGCCGAAAGGTGCGGAACCTCATCTTGAGCGATGAATACGCAGAGATATTTCCGACCGTGCGCATCGCTACCGACTCAAAGTCCGCCGGACGGTGGAATACCAACAGCGGTGGGGAGTACTACGCCTGCGGTATCGGGTCATCTATTGCTGGTCGAGGTGCAGACCTCCTCCTTGTTGATGACCCCCACTCCGAGCAGGACGTGCTGAACGGCAATTTTGAGGTCTTTGAGAAGGCCTACGAGTGGTTCACCTTCGGGGCCCGGACGCGACTTATGCCCGGAGGGCGCGTAGCCATCATACAAACACGTTGGCACATGGACGACCTGACCGGGCGCGTGACCCGGGATATGGCACAAAATGCCATGGCCGACCAGTACGAGATCGTGGAGTTTCCGGCGATCCTGCAGGTAGAGGACAAGGCCACCGGTAAGCCGAAAGAGAAGCCCCTATGGCCCCAGTTCTTTGACCTCGCCGCCCTGCACCGCACCAAGGCCTCCATGCCCGTGTTCCAGTGGAACGCCCAGTACCAGCAGAAGCCCACCGCCGAAGAAGCATCCATAGTAAAACGCGAGTGGTGGAACGATTGGACCCGGGAGGACCCGCCCTCCTGCGAATATCTAATTATGTCTCTGGACGCCGCCGCCGAAACTCACAACCGGGCGGACTATACCGGCCTAACAACGTGGGGCGTCTTCTATAACGAGGAGACAAGCGAGCACAACATCATCCTGCTGAACTCCATCAAGGAGCGCTACGAGTTTCCCGAGCTTAAGCGCCTGTGCCTTGAGGAGTACGAGGAGTGGCAGCCGGACTCCTTCATTGTAGAAAAGAAGTCAGCAGGAACGGCTATCTACCAAGAGATGCGGCGCATGGG
>Ga0208898_1000966_pt1 | contig 20244 bp, 13 predicted proteins | sample VirMetDEL_Mar_4_FD_184513 | JGI IMG/M metagenome (GOLD analysis project Ga0208898, IMG submission 184513) | Aqueous microbial communities from the Delaware River and Bay under freshwater to marine salinity gradient to study organic matter... | ecosystem: Environmental > Aquatic > Marine >...
GGACCCAGATCAACTACCAGAGGATGATGAAGAACTTTCGCTATACATGCAGCTTAAGTATAAGCCAAGCATAGAGATAGCTGAAGAGGTAGCTATAGACACGATATTCAAGATGTCAGACTACCCAGAGATTAAGAAACTTTTTGATTACGACGTCACGACCATAGGTGTTGGTGTTATGAAGCACGAGTTCCTTGTGAATGACGGTGTAAATATAGAGTATGTAGATCCAGCAAACTGGATACACAGCTACACAGAGAAGGAGGACTTCTCTGACTGCTACTACTTCGGAGAGGTAAAGCAGGTTCACTATACTGAACTATTGAAGATAAATCCAGACCTTACAGACGAGCAACTTACAGAGATCAAGAACGCTAGCTCTGCATGGTATGAATACTTCCCTATAGTTAGAAACTATCAGGACGATACATTTTTGAATGAGGTTGTTACACTTCTATACTTCAACTACAAGACCACAAAGAGATTTGTTTGGAAGAAGAAGTTGTTGGAGAATGGAGGGGAGAGAGTAATACGTAAAGGAGATACGTTCTTCCCACCAATGGGAGAGGGCGTACCATTTGAGGTTATAGAGGCACCAAGAGAGGTGTGGTATGACGGTATACTTGTAGGTGGATCTAACATACTACTGAAGTGGGAGATGATGCGTAACATGGTTAGACCTAAGTCCGCATCTCAGAAGGCTATGCCAAACTATGTTGCACATGCACCTAGGATGTACAAGGGTAACATTGAGTCATTGGTTAGACGTATGGTTCCATTTGCGGATCAGATACAGCTGACACACCTGAAGCTACAGCAGGTTATGTCTAGGGTTGTGCCTGACGGTGTATTTATAGATGCCGATGGACTGAATGAGGTAGACCTTGGAAACGGTGCTGCATATAATCCTGAGGATGCGTTGAAGTTATACTTCCAGACAGGTAGTGTTGTCGGTAGGAGTTACACGCAGGATGGAGACTTTAATAATGCAAGGGTTCCAATACAGGAGCTAAACTCAAACAGTGGACAGTCTAAGATGTCTGCACTCATAGCAAACTACAATCACTACCTAAACATGATTAGGGACGTGACGGGTATCAATGAGGCTAGGGATGCATCTACACCAAACCCAGACGCACTGGTAGGAGTTCAGAAGCTTGCGGCATTAAATTCAAACACTGCGACTAGACATATATTAAACTCAGGTCTCAATGTTACAAAGAGGATGGCTGAGAGTGTATCTCTAAGGGTTGCAGACATACTTGAGTATGCAGACTTCAGGGAGGAGTTTGCAATGCAGATAGGTAAGTATAATATAGCCATACTTGATGATGTAAGGGATCTTTACCTTCATGACTTTGGTATATTTATAGAATTGTCTCCAGACGAGGAGCAGCAGCAAGCACTTGAGGCAAATATATCCATAGCACTGCAGCAGCAGACTATAGACCTTGAGGACGCTATAGATATAAGAAACATAAACAATATCAAGCTCGCAAACGAGATGCTTAAGGTTAAGCGTAGAAGACGTATGGAGCAGCAGCAGAAGCAGAAGCAGCAAGAGGTTCAGATGCAGCTTCAGTCTAATTTACAGACACAGCAGTCTGCGGCAGAGCAGAAGGCTCAGATTATACAGCTTGAGGCTCAGGCTAAGGCACAGGTTAAGCAGGCCGAGTCTATGTATGAGATAGAGAGGATGAGGGCTGAGGTTGAGGCCAAGAGAGAGCTGATGGATTTAGAGTTCCAGTACAATATGCAGCTTAAGGGTATAGAGGTAGAGGGCCTTATGGATAGAGAGAGTAAGAAGGAGAAGGCTAAGGATGACCGTATAGACAAGCAGGCCAGTAGGCAGTCCGCACTTATAACTCAAAGAAAGAACAACCTACCTACACAAAATTTTGAAAGCACTGAAGACACTCTAGATGGTTTTGACTTAGAGTCGTTTGGTCCTAAATAGGATATAAATATAATTAGTAACTTTGTAAAAAATATAATTAAATGGAAATTAAAGTAAAAGCAGTTGACTTTGAAGAGAAGTCGACACAAGAGATTGAGAAGGAGTTATTAGACAAAGTAGAAAATGAAAACTCTGGAGAAGACGAAGCTAACGTGGACAGAGTGGAAGAAAGCACTGAGAGTGCCTCCGCCCCACAAGAGCAAGAAGATATACAGCCGCAAGGCGAAGCACAAGAATTGTCAATAAAAGACGAAGACGTTCTTTCATATATTGGTAAAAGGTACGACAGGGAGATAAACTCCTTGGACGAGCTATTCGAACAGCGTAATGCTAATGAAGAGCTTCCTGAGGATGTTTCTGCATTCCTGAAGTACAAAAAGGAGACAGGCCGTGGTATAAATGACTTCATTAAGATCAATAAGGATTATAATGATGTTGACGACGACCAGCTACTACGTGAATACTATCTCGACCAGAACAAGGATCTAGACTTAGAGGATGTTCAGTTTGAGATAGAGGACAGGTTCCACTATGACGAGGATCTCGATGAAGAGAGAGATATCAGATTAAAAAAGGTAGCAAAAAAGAAAGAGCTTGCTAAGGCAAGAGACCACTTCAATCAGTTGAAGGAGCAGTACAAGGTTCCACTTGAGTCAAGGGAAGGCTTTGCTTCTGAGAAGGATATGGAGGAGTTTAATGCCTACAAGAAAGAAAAAGAGGCAGCGACTGCAAACGATCAGGAGCTTGCTAAGAGGGCTCAATACTTTTCAAGTAAGACGGGAGAGTTATTTTCTGAGAATTTCGAAGGTTTCGGATTCAATGTATCGGAGGATAAGAAGCTTGTCTATAAGCCAGCTGACAGCAAGACCTTGCTTAATGAACAGTCTGATCTTAATAACTTTGTTAATAAGTTTACAGGTGACGACGGTTTTATTAAAGATATCGAGGGATTCCATCGTTCTATAGCTGTGGCTTCAAACCCTGAAAAGTTTGCCAAGTATTTCTACGAGAAGGGTATGGCAGATGCGGTAAGTGATGTGGCTAAGGAGTCTAAAAACATTGACATGACTCGTAAGTCTACACAGGTTATCAAAAAGGAAGGGTTTCAGGTCAGAAACATAGACGCAGATCGCAGCAATAGATTAATTATTAAAAAACGTAAAAATTAGAAAAAATGGCTGGATCATTACAAACGAGTCCAGGTGTAGCTATAACACCTAGCTCGGTAAAGGCAACATTGCCTACGAATTATATCACCAATTTCGACTTCTTGACACAGTATCTTCCTGATACTTATGAAGCTGAATTTGAGCGATATGGAAACAGATCAATCTCATCATTCTTGAGAATGGTCGGTGCAGAACTTCCTACAAACTCTGACTTAATTAAATGGGCAGAGCAAGGACGTTTACATACTAAATACCAAGGATTAACTCCTGGTGCTTTCTCTGCAGGTGTTCAAACATTCACACTTGCATCTGGTGCTTGTGTATTTAGAGTTAATCAGACAGTTTTATTGTCTGACGAAAGTGCTTCTGTAGCTAAAAAAGGTTTAGTTACTGCAGTTGCTTCTGATGGATCTACATTTGATGTAGCTTACTACAGTGTTGAAGCATCTAACCCTTTTGGATCAAACACTGTAACTGCATTTGTTTACGGTTCTGAGTTCAAAAAAGGATCTGCAGGAATGTCAGGATCTTTAGAGGCTGAGGACGATATCTTCGAGTGTAAACCAATCATCATCAAAGACAACTACGAAGTGTCAGGATCTGACATGGCTCAAGTTGGATGGGTTGAGGTTACAACTGAGAACGGTGCGACTGGATACCTTTGGTACTTGAAGTCAGAGCACGAGACTCGTCTACGATTTGAGGACTACTTAGAGATGGCTATGGTAGAAGGTGTTCCTGCTGCGGTAGGATCTGCTGCTGAAAGTCAGCTGTCTGATAACTCTGCTGCTGGTGTTGTTAACGCTGGTACTCAGGGTATGTTTGACACTATCGAGGATAGAGGTAACGTATGGTCAGGTGGTAACCCATCTGCATTGGCTGACTTTGATACTATTGTACAACGTCTTGACAAGCAGGGAGCTATCGCTGAGAACGTATTGTTCTTGAACCGTCAGTTCTCTTTCGATATCGATGACATGTTGGCTGCTCAAAACTCTTACGGAGCTGGTGGTACATCTTACGGATTGTTTGACAACTCTGAGGAGATGGCACTTAACCTTGGATTCTCTGGATTCAAGAGAGGGTATGAGTTCTATAAGACTGACTGGAAATACTTAAACGATGCTACGCTTCGTGGAGGTTTAGTTGGTGGAGCTATCAACGGTGTACTTGTGCCTGCTGGTACAACTACAGTTTACGATCAAGTTCTTGGTAAGAACGCTAAACGTCCATTCTTACATGTACGTTACCGAGCTTCTGAGGCTGAAGATCGTCGATACAAAACTTGGATGACAGGTTCTGCAGGTGGTGCGATGACTAACGACATCGACAAAATGCAGGTTAACTTCTTGTCAGAAAGAGCACTTTGTGTTATGGGAGCTAATAACTTCGTATTATTCAAAGGATAATATAGACTATTAATATACCAGGGGTTTCGGCCCCTGGTTTTTATTGTTAAATTAAAATAAAATAAAATGCAAAAGAGAAAATCAATACTAGAGCCCAAGGATAGAATATATCTATTAAAGGGAGAGAAGCAACCACTTTCATACTTTATTGCTTCTAAAGACACACCAAGAAAAAGATTACTGTACTACGATGAGGAGAATAATATGAGTAGACCTCTTCGTTACGCACGTAACTCAAACTCACCATTCGTTGATGAGCAGGATAAGAATGTAATTCTTGAGCCTGTTGTTTTTGAGGACGGAGTATTAAGGGTTCCAAAGACAAATCCAGTTCTACAGGAGTTCTTGCACTACCATCCAGAGAATGGTATAGAGTTCTATGAGTTTGACAATGAGAAGGATGCACAGGAGGATGTAGATTTTATGTATAGCGAGCTTGACGCTCAGTTGATGGCTAGGGATATGGACTTCGGAATGATGGAGGCTGTGGCACAAGTGTTACTTGGAGGCAAGGTTTCAAAGATGACAAGTGCCGAGATCAAGAGAGATATTATGCTTTATGCCAAGAGATATCCACAGGACTTTATGGAGACAGTTAATGATCCATCTCTACGTGTAAACAACATAGCATCTAGAGCTATATCTGACGGATACCTGTCACTAAGAAATAACAAGAAGGATATATACTTCAATTTGAAGGAGAACAAGAAGAAGCTTATGACTATACCTTTTGGAGAGGATCCAGTATATGTATTGGCCTCATACCTACAGTCTAATGATGGACTTGAGCTGTTCAAGTTCTTGGATGAAAAGATATCAGATAATTAGTATATTTGTGGTATTATTAACCCATTAAATTTTTTAACAATGGCAAAGTTTTTATCTATACCTGTAACAGGTGAAGGGAATCAATTAGTTTCTGCAGATGGCATTAAACTTATCGAGCAGGCATCTACAACTACAGTGACAATCACTTACGGTGGTGCTGCTGCACAAGATGTTATTACTATTACTCATGCTGCAGTTGCTGCAGGATCTGAAGAGATGAGAGACGTTATTCAAAACGCAGTTGTTGACGCACACAGCTCTGTGTGGCACAATGTTGTTACTTCTGTTTCTCCTTCTAAAGCAGTAAGCGGAATTGCTATCGCATAAGATTATCTTTAACGATCAAGATGAGGCACTTTTTAATCGAAGTGCCTTTTTTTATTTATCTTTGTTAAAACGACACGGATGATTAACGAAGTAAGAAATACCGTACTATCTATAATAAGCAAGGACAACAGGGGATACATTACTCCATTTGAGTTCAATCTGTTTGCAAAGCAGGCACAGCTTGAGATATTTGAGCAGTACATATACTCCTATAGCAATGCTATAGTTAAGGAGAATGCTAGGCTTCATGGAGAGGGATATGCAGACATACCTAAAAAGATATCAGACGTATTAGACACATTCTTTATAAATGCAAGTCTTACGTATTCTGGATCTGAGTTTACTCCACCGACAGACTATTACTTTGTAGATAAGTTGATATACAACAACTCTGTAGAGATAGAGGAGGTGAGTCATAGAAAGATATTAAACCTAATATCATCAAACCTTACTGCACCTACGGTTGCATACCCAGTATACACGCTTGACAATAATGGCTTCAATGTGTACCCTACAAGTATAACATCAAACGTGCAGATAGACTACATAAGGTATCCATTGGATCCTAAGTGGACGTATATAGCTACAAGTGCTACAGACTCTGACCCCTTGTTCTACCCGTCCGCACCTGACTATCAGGACTTTGAGTTACCTAAGAGTGACTTTTCAAACCTAGTTATAAAGATATTACAATACTCTGGAGTTTCTATAAGAGAGGATGACATTATAAAGGCAGCTAAATCTGAAGAGCTTCAGGACGCACAACAAAAACAATAGACAATGGGATACATTACTAACTATCAGTACTATACAAATGGTGGGGTTATACCTGAAGACAGCAACTGGGGTTCATATCAGTATGTCTCAATGTCTGACATAGTGAACAACTTCATGCTGATGTATGTAGGTAACGACAAGCTTGTAAATAATGTCGACAGATATACCGTTATATTTCATGCAAAGAGAGCGATACAGGAGCTCAACTATGACGCACTTAGAAACATAAAGGTCATAGAGCAGGAGATGGGTGACGAGCTAAAGATGGTCATGCCTCCAGACTATATAAACTATGTGAGAATATCTGTACTTAGTGGAAACCTTTTACTTCCATTGACAGAGAACAGGAGACCTATGTCTGCCACAGGATATCTTCAGGACAATAACCTGGACATTATATTTGACGCAGATGGAGAGATAGTTACAGGTGACTCAAAGGTAGATATACTTAGACAGGACAAAACCTTATACACTGGAGGTGGTATATATAGCGGATGCTATGGATGGAACTACAACGGTGACTGGTACTTTGGTTACACTATGGGAGGGCGTTATGGCTTGGATCCAGAGGATGCCAATAACAATCCTAAGTTCAGTATAAACAAGGCAGCAGGGGTTATAGACTTCTCATCTGGGATAGAGAACAAGCACATAGTTCTTGAGTATATATCTGACGGTATGGAGAACGGTGACGACTCCAAGATAAGCGTTAACAAGCTTGCTGAGGAGTACATATACAGTTACCTAAAGTGGGCACTACTTAACAATAAGTATGGGGTTCAGGAGTACATCATAAACAGGGTTAGGAAGGAGAAGATAGCAACCCTAAGGAATGCAAAGATTAGACTAAGCAATCTACACCCTTCAAGACTTTTAATGAGCTTGAGAGGTAGAGCTAAATGGATTAAATAGGTATGGAATTAAAGAAGACTTTCCTTGCAGGTAAGATGAACAAGGACCTTGACGAGAGACTTCTGTCTGGAGGTCAGTACGAGGATGCCTTAAACATCACGATAGACACGTCTGAGGGATCAAACATAGGGTCTATAACAAACTCACTTGGTAATACTGTGGTTGGGAATATAACGACAATCCTAAACACATACTCAATAGGATCGACAAACGCAAGAGCTATAGGTGCGGTTGCATACGAGCCACTGAACCTTATATATTGGTTTGTAGCTGCAGATGAGTATGACGCAATATTTGAGTACAGCGAGATAACGAACACCTTGGAAGAGGTACTTATATGTACAAAGGCCACAGCAAGCACGCCAAGTAAGCTGAACCTAAGTAAGGAGCACCTTATAACAGGGGTAAACTACCTACCTAGTCACAAGGACAATGGTGCACTTTTACTTTGGACAGACAACTACAACCCACCTAGAAAAATAAACATAAAGAGAGCCAAGAGTTACTCGGTTGACGACAGTCGTATAGATATAGATATTGACGTGATACTGAGACCGCCATTAAAGGCTCCAGTGATATATCCAGTGAAGAGTGATGAGGTCCTTTCCAACAACATGGAGGAGAGATTCCTGTACTTTGCATATAGGTACAAGTATGTAGATAACGAGTACAGCTCGATGTCTCCATTTTCAGCCGTAGCATTCAAACCTTCAGACTACAGTATAGATTTCTTGGCTGGGATAAACAAGGCCATGATCAATGAGTACAATCAGTGTAGGATAGTCTTTGAGACTGGTAATGAGTTTGTTAAGGAAATTCAACTTCTTGCATTTGACACCAGAAGTCTAAATGTAAAGATAATCAAGTCTGTAGACAAGGACGGTGACAATAACAACCTTATAGAGTCCAACAGCGTGTCTGACTATGTGTTTGACAATAACAAGATATATGCACCCCTAACGTCTGATCAGGTTACCAGACTGTTTGACAATGTACCTCTTCTTGCTAAGTCACAGGAACTTATAGGGAACAGGCTTGTATATGGAAACTATACTCAGTTTAGAGATATCATTGACACTGACGGTAATAATATAGACATGGACTTTAGCGTGGACTATGTATCAACATCCACAACAGAGAATACCCCGATACAGACATTCAGAACGGACAGAGATTATGAGGTTGGTATCATATATGGAGATGACTACGGTAGGATGACCACGGCTCTAATAAGTGACCAAAACTCTATATATATCCCTAGCTCTGAATCTGCAAAAGGGAACAGTTTAAAGGTTAACATAAAGAATAATCCTCCTCAATGGGCTACAAACTACAGACTGGTCATAAAGCAGGCTAAGAAGGAGTACTACAATATATTTCCCATATGGTTTTATGCAGATGGTTCATATAGATATTTTAGAATAAATGAATCAGACAGAGATAAGTTTGCGGTAGGAGACTATGTTATATTTAAGGCTGACGGTACAGGTCCTACATTTTCAAATAAAAAATATAAAATACTTGAGTTTGAATTTAAGTCTACTGGATTTTTAAACAATGAAGAGGTATCAGGATTATATTTTAAGATTAAGGTTGATAGTACATCTGAATTTAATTATGAATTACTTTCAAATGAAGGATGGGAAGGAGAAAACTTCTCAACTTTACCACCTATATGGGATAAACTCTTCATAGGTTTAGATAAGGTTATATTCTATGGAGAGGGAAGTGCAAATGCTATGGTGGCTTCTCAAATTGGGAACGTCCCTGGACAGGGATTATTAAGACATGATAAAAGGTATACCGTAGAGATTATTGATAAGGATGAGTTTAATACTGGTGATGTTCGTTTTAGAATTACAGATTCATTAGATCTATCATATTGGAATGATAATGTGTTATTAAACGCTGGTGATACATATACTGTAAATACATTAGAATGGCTTAATTCTTCAGGAAGTTCTCAAGCTGTACAGTTATTTACTATACAGTTTCCAATTTCATTTAATTCCTCAACAGGTGAATATATATCTCCAGATGTAAGGGTTGGAGACAAATGGAAGGTAATGGTTAGAGCTTTTGACGGTAACTTTCCAGATACATTTGGTTACTTTACTCAAAACACATACCCTGCAGAATCTGTTTTTCATACGCCACCTCAGTATGATACAGATTTTCCATATTCAAGTCAGTTAAGTGAAATAGATGGAAATTTAAATGGTGCATTATATAGTGGAATGGCCGTAGTAAATGGAGGAGAGCAAGAGACTAATAGTAATGGAGATGAGATAGATAGAATAATACAGCCAGGTGCTCAAATAACTATAAAGTTATGGAGAGATTCAAATAATCAGAATGCATATACAGAGGAGCAATCATTTATATCTCCAGAGAGGTATGAAAATATAGAGGAATGGTTTGTGGAGTCTGGGGCTTATAAAAATTTTATACAGCACGATCATAATGGTAATGATATAGGGTCACAAGGTATAACATTTAGAAGGGCAAAATATGAAGTAGTGCAACCAGGTGTAGATCATAGGACTGGATATCCTAATGGATTACCATTTATAGATCTAGCTACAACTCAAAGAAATTATCCTGTAAGAATGATAATTCAAGGATTTGGTTTTAATAGTATAAACAATCCTGGAAACTGGGTAGGGACAAAATTTACACTAAGGCAAGTCGAAAAACCATTGGTTTGTGAAACAGACGCTAAGGAAGAAGATTTAGAGGTTTACCACGAGGTAACAGACTCTTACGACATCACAAACAACCTTCATAAAGTTGGATGGGACTATGCAGACTTTACATACTCTACAGATGTATTTCCTACGGTACCAGTAGGTTTGGGATACACGGTTTTAGGGCCACTAGATCCTAATAATCCTCAATCTACCGACAGCCCTCATTCTTTCTGTGTGGGTCAGAGTGTGTACGCATCTGGAACATCTAGCGTACCTCAAGGGTATTATACAGTCTTAGCTGTGCCAAATCAGTATTCTATAATTATAGACCTTGCATGGCCAGGATCTGCACCATCAGAGCCAGCAACAGTATTTAAAGAGGATTGGGAGCAGGATCAGTCTGCTAATAACAATGGTGCTATTATAGAGATAAATGACACCACAAGCTATAACTCTCAATACAACTCATTTGCATTCGGTAATGGTGTTGAGTCTTACAGGATAAAGGATGACTTTAATGATCCACAGATGAAATACAGTCCAAGAGTGACAAGTATTATTGAGGACTACGAGAATGAAAGAAAGGAGGCCTCTCTTACATACAGCGGTGTTTTTAGGGGCGACACCTCTATAAACAGACTTAATGAGTTTAACCTATCTCTTGCAAACTTTAAGGATCTAGATCGAGATTTTGGACCTATCGAAAAGCTTTACTCAAGGGAGAGAGATATATTTGTATTTCACCAGGACAAGATAAACAAGGTGATGTTCGGAAAGAATGTATTGTATGACGCTGTAGGTGGAGGTACGGTTGCCTCTATACCAGAAGTTTTAGGTAGTGAGATTCCGTTCCCTGTGGACTATGGTATAAGTAACAACCCAGAGAGTTTTGCCACGAATGCTGGAAACATGTATTTCACAGACGCAAGGAGGGGTGCCGTTGTAGGTATGGAGAAGGGTAATGTATCTGAGATATCGTCCCTAGGTATGACAGACTATTTTAGAGATGAGTTCAAAGGTAGTCCAAATGCACAGAAGCTAGGTGCCTATGACCCATACTCAAACAGGTATACTGTAGCGACTGAGAATACAAGAAACATAAATCCATGCACGCTATCTATAAGACCTTCATCTAGAAACGTGACAAGTAATTCAGGTGGGTTATCATTCTTTATGTTTAACATAGACACTCAGCAGCCATGGACTATAACTCTTGTAGACACAGGAGATGGCACGGATTGGGTAAGTCCTGTTACAACATCTGGAAATGGTTCGGCTAATATTTATGCAAATATTGCAAACAATACCACAGGTTCCACAAGAAGTGTTAATTTTGTTGTTACATACTGCACATCGATCACGCAGATATTTACACTTACACAGTCTGTAGGTAGACCTATAATTGTGAGACCTATTGTTATAAATAAACCGACTAAAAAATGAAATTAAAGCAGTCATACGAGTATACAGGAAGTGGGGAGTTTACATATGATAATGTCTTACTTAGTTCTAATGGTATAGCACTATTTGATAAGGTCACTGGACTTGGCGGTATAGGATATGTTCCGTATGATGGATCTACAGTAACAGTAAAGGCAGGAGATCCTTCATCAGAATACCTAGATTTCGAGCCAGGACTAAACAATACTATATATTACCTAGTAAGTGATCAAGAATACACAGAGAAGGATAGTGCTACGATAAAATCTTTAGCGACACCTATACCTGTATATTTTAATGGTACAGACTTTGAAGGTCAGTTTGTATTTAATAACCCAAACAACTATGAAAACCTATACCTAATGTGGGACTATGAGGATAGCATAGGTACAGGCACAGTATCGTACAACGGTATATCTAAAGAAAGATCGATAGCCTTAAATTTAGGTAGTGATATAGGTCTTGCAGGTGTATCTCATCAGGTTATAGATGAACCCACAAGGTTTAAGGTGGAGTGGAATGGAGCTGTAATCTTAGACACTGGATATATAGGTCTAAACTCTGTAGCTAACTATAATGCACTTATAGCTGCTGGGGTGAGTGAGGATGATATAAGCCTACACAAGCCTCTTGATGGATTGGTAAATAATGGAAATGGAAGTTTATTGTTTGATAAGTATTCATCTGTTGATGACGCAAGAGTTATTGTAGACTCTCCATTAGCAAACACTATATGGATATTAAATAGAGTTAGTCCAAGCTTAAAACCTTTTTATATTGATACAGTAGACGCTGACACAAAGGCTAATGCTTGTACACAGTGTCCAACAAGACAGTACTATCATAATGGTATAGGTGTTCTTCCAGCTGTTAATGATAGGATATATATTACTTCAGATGGGTCTCAGATATATAATGGTAATAATTCATTGCATATGATAGATACTGCTTTATGTACTGTTCCAACATCTGCAGGAAAGTCTTTTGTAGGTGTAGACACATCTGGAAATGTGGTATCTATAAATCCATGTGACTGCTTTGAGTATGCAGAGCCATTTATATATCAAGAAAATATATCCATAGATTCTTTAAATCCTGTAAATATTCCAATACAGACACTTGGTAATCCTGAGTCATTTAGTGTTGTATCCAACTGTGTTGAATATATTGTAAATGGAGGTACAACATCTACATTAATAACATATACAGACTGTAATTCTAACGCTGTCACTTTAACTGTTGGTGCTACATTGGTAAGAAATATATGTGCACTATCAACACCCATAATAGTTAGGGGTGATGGATCTGTCGTTTCAAACGGAACATGTCTTTCACATATATTCCCAGAAGGTATTAGTTTTTCAGAGGGAGCTATAATTGGAAATCCAGTGGAGGAGTTATCATTCTCTTTCACAATCAACGCAACCAATTGCTTTGGAACAAGTCCAGACAGAACTATAAATGTGGATATAAAATCCTCTTCAGATTACAAGCCATTCCTTGTGGATGTTAAGAACTTTAAGACTCAGTCTTCTGATGCATGCAGTATAAGTCCAGTATCCAGTATTGAGTTTACGACAATGTATTTCAATGGTCCTAACCCTGTACCTACATTAAGGGATAGGATATATTCAGATCAAGATGGTAGGAGTGTATTTTCAGGTGGAGATAAGTGGTACTTTGTAGACAACTCACAGGAGGTTATTAAGATAGATAAAAACGGATATGTGGCAGAGGTTTATGCATGTCCAGGTACTACAACCACAACCACAAGTACCACGACTACAACAGTACCAGCTGTCGGTAACTATTACACGGCAAGGACATGTGTTACGCCTTCAACTCAGGTTGTTCTTTTAGATACAACACTTTCAGCTATAGTTCCAGGTAATATTGTAAAGACGGACGATGGGAACTGTTTTGAGATCAGCGGAACAACTACAGGATCATACCCATATTATCTAATCGAAAACCCCGTCGTTATATATGCAGACTGCACAACTTGTACTGGAACAACTACAACCACAACAACTACAACGACTACTACAGCACCCGTTATCTCAGCATTCAGTATGGATCCAAGTGCCCAGTCGTCAGATTTTAATGCATGTTCACTTACCCCCTCTCTTTCAACATACTACCACAACGGCAGTGGTTCGATTCCTGCCGTTAACGATTTCGTTTACACAGACGCATTAGGTGCAAACCTGTTTGACGGGGTCTTCAAGTGGTACTATGTAGATGACGGTGGTACTGCGTACACCATACATATATCACACACAGGTCAGGTTCTAAATGTAAGGGCGTGTGCTGGTGTGACAACCACTACCACAACCACAACCCTACCTGTAAACTACTATACATTCACAGACTGTAATGATGTCCCTGTCATAGGAAAGGCTTTTCTTGCTGGTGATACAGTACTAGCAGTTGGTACGCCATTTAAGGGTTTATATGGAGGTATATATGGGTGTTATAAGGTTAGCGGAACAACTACTCCAGGAGGACCTCTTCTGGTTGAAATTACATTTATATATAATTCATGCTTCGACTGTCAAAAAACACTCCCCTAAGATTTATATCTGCACAGCCAGCCACTGACTACTACGCATGGCAGGTTGAGGTCTACATAAACAACTTCATACGGAACGGATACACAGATATAGATGTGGTGTCAGGATTTCAAGGAAAGATACCTGAATCCTGGGGCAAGCTGGTGTCAAGGTATGGTAATGTGGTTGACTTTCACTTCTATGAGGATACAATGGGAGAGGTTAAGTATATACCTGCGATACAGGCACACCTGCTAAAGAAACACTTCGACGAGAACCCTAACAATGGGGCTTTCTTCTTCCATGACGCTGACTTTATATTCACAAGACCACTAGACTTCACGCCATACCTTAACGACCACAACTGGTACTTTTCAGACACCATAAGCTATATCGGTCATGACTACATAGTTAGTAAAGGAGAGGAGGTGCTGGATGCTATGTGTAAGGTTGTGGGTATAGATAAGTCTGTTGTTAAGGCAAACCAAGAGAACAGCGGTGGTGCACAGAAGCTGATGAAGGGACTTACATCTCAGTACTGGGAGAAGGTAGAGAGGGACGGTATAATGCTGTACGACACCATGACAAAACTTCAACATGTAAAGAGGGAGGGAGACCCTTACGGTATACAGGCATGGACAGCAAGCATGTGGGCAGAGCTTTGGAACGGCTGGCTGTCAGGCCGAAATATTGTCGTACCTAGAGAGTTTGATTTCTGTTGGGCTACATGTCCGATAGAGAGATGGAAAGACATGTATTTCTTTCATAATGCTGGCGTGCCCAATATGAATCAACGAATGTTCTACAAGGCTGCATATGCACATAAACTTCCGTATATGGAGGATTTAGACATATCGGACCAGAGATGTTCTTACATGTACTACATGGAGATGAAGTCTGTCGACAGCTGTTTGCTTTAAAATTAGTAAATTTGTATTATGGCGACTATAACATACTCAATATGGAGCAAGGGTTGGACGTCCTTCTGGTCGTATCAGCCAGACTGGATGATCGGCCTGAATAGTAGCTTCTATACATTCAAGGATGGATCTATATGGAAGCACAATACAAACAGCACCAGGAATAACTTTTATGGGACTCAGTATAAGTCAACTATCACGACTATATTCAACGATGAGCCAACCCAGATGAAGATGTTCAAGACGCTGGCACTGGACTCAAATAGGCCATGGAAGGCAATCATAGACAGCGAGCTTAATACTGGAGAGATAGATGCCGAATACTTTGATCAGAAGGAGGACGAGTGGTTTGCATACATAAGACGTGTGGATGACACCATAGATCTGAAGGCTGTATCTACTCAGGGTATAGGGAACGCAACCAATATAGATAGCTCAGACCCAAGTGCTGTTGTATTGACATTTGCATTCAACATAAACACATCACTAAGCGTGGGAGATAAGGTATATAAATCGGCACTGGTAGGTACCTATCCAAACGTAACCGCAAGCACGACACTTGTACTGATAGGAGAGATAACAGCGATTACATCTACAACAATAACCGTAGACACAACGGCTGGAACATTACCTATAATTAGCGACTTCTTGGTCGGTGTAAAGAACAGTCAGGTTGAGTCATATGGAAGTAGAGGTTTCTATATGGAAGTTAAACTTGAGAATGAGGATACCACAGAGGTGGAGTTATTCTCTATAGGCAGTGACATATTCAAAAGTTTTCCTTAAATTTGTTATATGGAAGTACGGTTCTTGACATCTGACGATTATGAGACATTGTCGTCGTGGTGGAAGGATTGGAGATGGACAGCTCCACCTAAGGACATGCTGCCAGAGAACGGACTAGGAGGCGTCATGGTCCATAAGGACGGTAAAGAAATTTGTGCAGGATTTGTGTACTTCACAAACTCATCAGCAGCATGGCTTGAGTTTATAGTATCAAACTTTCACTATAGAGAGGACGACAGGCAGGATGCATTGAGGTTCCTGATAAATGTCCTAACTCAAATGATAAAGGACAAGGGTTCTTACAAGTATATTTATACCTCTCTAAAGAGCCATAGCTTGATAGAAAGGTACAGCGAGTGCGGATTCGAGATGGGCAGCACAAACTGTAATGAAATGATAAAGGTATTATAATATGGCAGCAATAACATCGACAGTAGTAGCCTTAGGTGGCGTAGGAGTAAGTGCGATTCAGGCTATAAAGGCAGGTAATGATCAAAAGAAGGCAGACGCTGCAGCTTTACAGGCAGAGCAGGCGATGCGTAATGTTAGGGAGGAGAACGTGATGAAGCAGGTTCAGGTCCCAACACTTGGATATGACCTTGCACAGGAGGCACAGGCACAGAGAGATGTATCTCAGATAGCGGCACTTCAGGGTGCTGGTGCGGCAGGAGTTATAGGTGGTATCGGTAAGGTCGCTCAGGCTGGTGCGGCTGCAGACCTACAGTTAGCAGCAAAGGCAGATCAGGCTCAGTATCAGAGAGATCTAGCTGTAGCACAGGCAGGTCAAGGTATCGAGCAGAGACGTGCGACAAGAGAGTTTAATATAGAGGGTGCAGCATTGGCTGGAGCACAACGTGCATCTCAGGAGGCACAGCTTAGAAAGCAGCAGGCTGCTCAGGGAATATTTTCAGGACTTCTTGGTGCGGCAGGATCTGGACAGCTTGCAGGTCAAGCTTTAGAGCAAGTTGGAGGATTCAAAGGTATGGGCAATGGTGCCTATTTAGAAGCACTTCAAGGTATACAAGGAACAAATATGCTTTATCAGGCAGGAACTCAACCAAAACCATAACAAATGGCAGAAAAAAGTTACATAGGATATCAGCCAACTCCAGGGATCGATTGGGGTAAACTCACATCTGAATTCTCTCAGGGACTTCTTGAGATAGGGGGGAGACGTGCGGCACAGAACATATACTTCGACAACCTCTACAAGGAGAACATGAACGCTGTAAAGGAGGTAGAGAGGTCAAACGATCAAGACCTCAATACAATCATACAGGGGGCTATGAGTCAGGTAAAGGATAATGCCTTTGACATGAACAACCTTGTGAAGTCTGGCAGTATGAACCACAATGAATACAGAAACTTTGTAAACAACACAAACAACTCCATAACATCATTCGCCAAGACAGCGAAAGGACTTGATGCAACGATACAGGAAAACATCAAGAGACAGCAATTGGATGAGAATGGTAAACCTCAAGGATCTGAGTATGAGGAGTATCTTACAGAGAGCTATTCTAAGCTTCTTGATCTAAGGAACAAGACCATGTATCAAGATCCACAAACAGGTAAGATGTTCTTAGCCACACTAGGGCCAGATGGTCTTGCAGACATGAACACAATACAGGACGCATCTGCCTTAAACAAACCGATGAATATTAGAGATAACTATGTCGACTATAATCAGGTTATAAATAACAAGATAAAGACATTCGGAGAGATTAAGATTGAAGAAAGACTGCCAGATGGTAGTACGACAATAAGGAGTGGTATATCTAAGATGGTTGATGTTAAGGATAAGGACGGTAAAGTTATAGGACAAAGACAGGCACTCAATAAGAATGTCTCTGACGGTATAGCGACAACTCAGAACGAGATAACTAGCAACCCTAGGTCTACATACAACATACTTAAGATGATGGACGACAGGTTCGATTCATATCAAGACGATAAAGAGTACAGGTCCAAGATGTCAAGGCTTATAGATATAGAGAACCAGTCCAGAGTAAATCAAGGTCAGCCTGCTATGAATGAAAGTGAGACCGAGAGATATGTATCTGAGGCTGATATGTTTATGATACCTAGCAGACCAGACTCAAAGAGTGAGCTTCAACCTCAGCCTAGTGCAGATCAGGTACAGATGGCTAAGGACTGGATCAAGGACACCTTCTACATGCAGATGGACTACAGTGAGACACTTAAAGCTGCACCTAGGAAAGCTAAAGTAGGAGGAGGAAGATCTGGATCTGGATCTGGAATCACAAATGAAGAGGCAGATATGCTTTACGAACAAATAAGAGGTGCATGGGATATGATAGGCACAAATAATGCAGAAGCTGTAGCTATACTTGAAAATCAGTCCACTGATGGTTCTAAGTTCACTGTAAAAGATGATGGATATCTTTACAAGCTAGAACAAAGAAAAGAGTATGATCCAGCAGAGGGTAAAGAAGTGACAAAAGAAAGATTAGTTGGTCCAATTAAGAACCTTCAAGATATATCTACATCGTTCTTTGGGGTAACTAAAGGTAAGGGTGCCCCTGGTGCAAACAAACTATATAGAGGAGCTGAGGATAGGTACATGAAAAAAACAGGTAGCGAAAAAGCTATAATGGCTGCTATGATGGAAGAAGAGATTCAACAAGCTCCTGAAGAGCAACCAAGGCGTGGTTTTTTTAGCAGATTCCTTCCAGGAAATAACGTAACATAATATGGCTGAAGATAATCCAATAGAAGGCTTAGATCCAAATCAGTCGGTCTTTGACCCGTTGATGGATCAGACAATGCCAGAGAGCGTTGAAGGTATGAGAACAACCACAACGACCACCATGTACATATCTGGTGATGAGAATGCATTAGAGATGCAAAAACTTCAAGAGCCAGTAGAGTCAAAGCCAGATGATCCATTTGGAATACTTCAGGCTATAGATAATTTTAGATTATATCAGTCTCAGAATAATATAAAGCCAAATGTTGGAGACATAAATAAATTATTTCCTACAGCTACAGTAGAACAAAAGAGACAGATAATATCTTTATATCCAGATCAGTTCAAGGAGGACCTTGTATACAACCAGAATATTCAAGACACATATAACAGGCTCAAGTCTGAAGGTAAGTCAACATCAGATATAATTAAAGATCTTGAGGATAGAGAAATAGGAGCAAGGTCAGGTCTTATGGCTAGATTCCCAGACCTTTTTAATGAGAAAGAGATACAAAAGGATCAGGTAAAGAACATAGAAGATCAAAAACTTACAGCACAATACAATAAAGATCAAGAAAGATTAGAGAAGCTAAAGAAACAGAGAGAGTCTGGTGTAGATTTTCTAGGTAATAAATTAAGCTTTGATAGGATTAGAAAGATAGATCAAGAAATATCAGAGTTAGAAAGAGATGTAGATATACTTGGTAGAAAAGCCACAGAAAGGGATTATGATACATCTAAAGACTTCGAACCATTTGGAAGAAAGATAGTTGAATCTAGACCAGAGCTTTCTGAGAAAGATATAGCCGATATATCTAAGAAGATAGATCCAAACTATGTGACACCTATAATTAGAAATGTAGAGGAGAAGAGCGTGTTTGATATGGCAAACACTCTTGTTCAGTCAGCTAAAGGTATAGGTATAGATGATGAAGACTTTATAGAGGTATACAAGAAGGGTAATTATGATCCTGAAAAACATAGTCAGTACGATCAAAAGCTTTCTCAGGTTATAAATGGATTTATATCTGAAGAGATACCTGTTGAGATACATAAATCATTTTACGATAGGAATAATATATCAAAGGAGGATATAATCCTTAGAAATAAAATGATCATCAGGAATGTTCCTAACTTCAATAAGGGTAGGATATATTCGCCAGAAGAGATAGAACGACTTGAAGCACAAGCAAAAGAAAATTTGCTTAAAAATTATGGAGATGTAGAGTTTGATGAGTTAAAAAGAATACTTGGAGATAACATAAGACTTGAAGATGTATATAATAAAGATATCAGGGAGAGTATGTACACCAGGTCAAAACTTGACAATGCCATAGTTATAGATGACGAGGATGCTACGCTAAGATCTTTACAAGACTTATTTCCTGAGTCTGAGGGTGGTTTCTTTAGGTTTAGCACCAGGACAGATGGTAAGGAATCTATAATAATAAGAACATTCTTTGAGGGTGATGTAGTGAACTCTATGGAGATAAATCTATCAAAAGATAACGAGCCTATTAGAAAGATTAGAGATTTCATGGCTGGAGCTATGATACCTGCAAACGTGCAGCAAAAAATGTCAGAGTTAAACAGGGGTGAGGGTGAGTTTATAAAGCAAGATGGAAGCATAGACAAGATAAAGCTATCCCTTTACACCACAAAATATCCAGATATATTTGGTGATGCCGCTGCATATAGTGCGTATGATTTAGGTGCCGAATGGTCTAAGAGTCCGTTCATGATTAATGCGGCAGACATTAGAAAAAA
>Ga0208898_1000967_pt1 | contig 20237 bp, 30 predicted proteins | sample VirMetDEL_Mar_4_FD_184513 | JGI IMG/M metagenome (GOLD analysis project Ga0208898, IMG submission 184513) | Aqueous microbial communities from the Delaware River and Bay under freshwater to marine salinity gradient to study organic matter... | ecosystem: Environmental > Aquatic > Marine >...
GTGTTTTGTTTAGGTTTGCTGCCTGTCCTGTAAGTGCAAAAGAACCAGCAGCAAAACTTTCGCCTATGCCAAAGTCAATCTCTTGACCCGTGAGAGTAAACGACCCCGCATCAGCCGTAATATTCAGCGCCTTAACAAGATCAACATCTTGTCCAGAAAGCGTGAAGCTACCTGCATCTGCTGTAAGTTTGACTGCTTTATTTAGGTTTGCAGCCTGACCAGTTAAGGTAAACGCTCCAGCAGCAAAACTCTCGCCAATGCCGAAGTCGATCTCATTGCCCGTCAGAGTAAAGCTACCAGCCTCTGCTGATACATTTACAGTTTTCTTGAGCGTTACGTCTTGGCCCGTAGAAGCAAATGAACCAGCATCGACAGAAAGATTTACATCTTTATTTAGATCGACATCTTGACCACTTAGGGTGAAGCTACCGTTGTTTGCAGTAAGAACTTTACCCTCTACGAAACCTACAGCTTGACCACTAAGAATGAAGCCGCCAGCATTGATGGCAAGATTTATACCCTTATTAAGATTTACGTCCTGACCCGTAGAAGCAAACGATCCAGCATCTACTGAAAGGTTGATTGCTTTGGTAAGACCTACGTCTTGACCGCTAAGTGTGAAACCACCGTTGTTTGCAGCTAGGGCTTTGCCCTGCTCAAAACTTACGTCCTGACCAGCAAGAGTAAAGCTACCTACATCTACACTAAGGTTTACAACTTTCTTGAGTGTAACGTCTTGTCCTGTAAGAGCGAAAGAGCCAGCATCAACAGAAAGGTTTATACCTTTATTTAGATCGACATCTTGACCGCTAAGTGTGAAACCACCATTGTTGGCGGTAAGGACTCTGCCCTCTACGAAACCTACAGCTTGACCAGCAAGGGTGAAGGAGCCACTATCTACACTAAGGTTTACTGTTTTATTAAGGGTAGCGTCTTGTCCCGTAAGAGTAAATGTACCTGCGTCCAGAGATACATTCAGCGCCTTGTTTAAGGTTGCATCCTGACCACTTAGAGTAAAGCCACCGTTATTTGCAGCTAGGACTCTGCCTTCTAGGAAATCAACAGCCTGACCAGATAGAGCAAAGCTGCCAGCATCAACGGTAAGATTTACACTCTTAACAAGGGTTACATCTTGGCCTGTGGTTGAGAATGAACCACTATCAGCAACAAAGTTTATGCCTCTGTTGAGGTTTACATCCTGTCCACTTAATGTAAATCCACCGTTGTTTGCGGTTAGAACTTTATTAGATGCAAAGGATACGTCTTGACCAGTAAGAGTAAAGAAACCAGCGTCTACACTAAAGTTGACGCCTCTGAGTAGACCAACGTCTTGTCCAGTAGATGTAAATGAACCACTATCAACAGTAAGAACAACGGCGTTTTTAAGACCAACATCCTGACCGCTAAGGCTAAAGCCACCATTGTTTAGTGAAATGCTTTTGCCTTTGATAAGGCTTACGTCTTGACCTGTAACTGTAAAGCTGCCGCTTGGAGTAACTTCAGTAATAAGTTTTGCAGCGCCTTGCAGACTTAATGTAAATGTACCTGACGTAATAGAAAGGTTAAGGGCTTTATTAAATGTTACATCTTGACCTGTAGTGGTAAATGATCCAGCGTCAACAGATAGAACCTTGCCAAGATTTAAATCAACAGTCTGTCCACTCAAACTGAAGCTGCCACTATCAGCAGACATCTTAACCGCTTTGACTAGATTAACATCTTGTCCAGTTAAAGTGAAGCTACCATTATCAGCGGCAATATTAAGGGCTTTGAATAAATCAACAGTCTGACCAGTGAGCGAAAAAGAACCACTAGCTGAAACCAACAGAGCCTTAACAAAATTTACATCTTGGCCTGTAAGAGCGAAAGAGCCAGCATCAGCAGTAAGTTTTCTACCTACATTTAAATCTACCGCTTGACCTGTGATAGCAAAACTACCCGCATCGGCAGTCATACTATATTGAACAGACGTTACACCCGCATCTGCGAACGGAGCAGCCGCTATAGGATGTAAGCCAAACATCTAGTTACCCCTCACTTAACGCCGAAACAACATCAGTCAAACGTCTTAAATAAATTCTGTAATTGTACATGTCGTCCACGCCAGTGTCAATCAGATTTCCAATCCTTGTTGAGTAATCAAATATAGCTTGGCTTTCATAGCCCCAAAGCACCGTGTAGATGTAACCATCGTTAATGCTAAACTGCGATTTGGCTACAGACAATTTATCGCCTAAGCCTTGATCCCGATAATCAGGGTTTACAAAAACTCCGACAGGTGAAACACATTCTGAAAGAGTTATGCCGTTGTTACTTAAATACGTCCCGATTTTATCTTCAAGATACTGAGTGTTTGCGTTGGAAAAATTAAGGCTCGTTCCAACAACAGTGTCACCATCCAGCCCTGCGGCAAAACACGCATTTTGCTCTGCAAATCTTCCAACAGTTTCACTGCTATGGACACCTTGACTACAAACAAATTCACAAACTTTTTCGTACAAACTATGATCAAGTAATCGACCCGTTACAATATCGACCATCACGTCACCTCCAAGTATCCAGAGACATAGCGATTATCTGAGCTAGTGGTGCTAGACCAAGAAACATCACTAGGTGTTGCTGTACTTTGGAAATGACTGCTTCCTCGCACGTATCGAGCAACTCTAAGTGTCTGACTTAACTCAGTGTTGTATGTCGGCCCACTTCCCCATGTGTGTGTTGAGCTAGAACCCGCTGTTGCAGCAAACATAATTACACTAGAAGATGCGGCAGATGCGTTTATAGTATTGCTGCTTGCTGTACTCACATCATTAAGTGTAACAGTTGGAGAAGAAGTAGATGGTCGATAAATTTGAACCGTTGTTCTAAATCCTAAACCAGCAGTAGGAGTCCCAGTTGTACTATTTGTAAAAGTTGTATCGCCTGCCGTCAAAACTTTATAACAAACTTTTAGACCAGTATGCACAAAAAGGGTGCCTTTTGTATACGGCCCCACCACACTCCTTTGAGAAGCTGCTGCTTGGGTCCACCCACTAGGTGTATTAACAGTGAATGAAGCCGTATTGCTGCTGTCTTCAGCTACAGCTTGTATTGTTGCTATGGCAATATCTCCAGCAGAAAAAGTCGGCAGTGTAACTGTTGTGCTAGTTGAAGTACCGCTGATTTGAGCAGTTATAGTAACAAGAGCAGATGCTCCGTACCATTCATTGAAAGCCATTTGAGCACCATCGGCCTTGCTGATTAAGCCCCGAATGTCACTATCATTAATAGTTGCTTCCGTGCCTGTGGTTCCACCAGCTTCAACGTGCATTGCATTGAGATCAATTTGACCACTACTTGGCAGAGGCATTTTTCAATACCTCAATTTCAGTCTTCAAATCTTTGATTGCTTCGATAAGAATTGAGGTCAAAGCATTGTAATTTACTGAAAGGTGGGTAGAACCATCCATGCGTTTTACTGTAGAAACCGCTTGCGGCAAAACCTTTTGAACATCTTGGGCAATGACGCCAGCGCTTTTCGTGCCATCACGCTTCCAATCGAATGAAACACCATTCAGAGCCATGACACTTTGCAGACCTGCAACTGGTTCGAAATTTTGCTTTAACCCAGCGTCAGAAGCAACCGTTGTGCTGTAAGCCACAATGTTTCCATCCGCATGGAAATCTCCATCTGCTTCAAAACGAAACTCATTTGATCCGTTTATATACACATCCATCTGGGTGTCTGTAGTGAACGTAATGTAGTCACCGCTGTCTTTACCAATGTTTGTTGAGGCATATACACTGCCCGTGACATCAATGTCACCAGTGAAAGTTCCGTTAGCTAAATCACCTAAATCTCTGCTCTTGGTCATTCTTTATGCCTCTGTTGAATATTGATAAACTGTGTCGCTGTTTACTCCCACCATATACATGGTCTTACCACTGTCTCCGAAACAAATACCTCTAGCATAAATATCTTGAGAGTTTACTGAAAATGAGGTGTTAGAATACGAAGCGGTTGATACATCCCACGCTGTAGAAAGATCGTATTGGTATATTATATTTGATGTGCCTCCCAAGTAAAACATTTTTGTACCATCAGAGGAAAAATCAATCTCTTGGCTATTACCGTCTTGCGAGATCGTTGAAAAAGAAGTTGTATAAGATAAAGTGCTAATATCCCATGCGGTAGATAAACCGTACTCGTATACAGTTCCATTTTGAATAGTGTACATTTTAGTGCCATCTGTCTTAAAAGCCAGACCAAGCGAAGCTGTGTTGGCATTGCTGCTCAAAGTCCCTAAAAGAGTGCTGGCAGTTGCTGTACCTGCGGAGGAGTAATCATACGCTGTACTAAGAGGTATGCTTCGAACAGTACCTTGTATTCTATCGACAGCATAAACTTGATTTCCACTATCACCAAACCTTGCTCCGTTAGCTCGAGAATGACCAGTACTTACAGAACCCGCATGGCTTGCGGTGCTAACATCAAAAGCCGTAGATAGTGTATAAAATTGGAAGCTATCTGAGGTTTCACCTGTGACTATCATAACAGTCCCATCGGGAGATAAGTCTAGCGCTGTAGGATTAACTTCTTGGCTAGAAACACTATAACTTACACTGTCATAGGAAGCGCTTCCAAGCATCCACCCTTGAACAAGTGAAAGGTTAAGAGTGACAAAACGGGTTGTAGTTGAAATTCCGTCAGAGGCACTTAAACGTACTTTTACATTCCCAACATCAGCAGTATCTGTTGACGGATCAAAAGTATAAACACCCGTGCTTTGGTTGATCGAAGTTGCTGAAACCAATTGATTAGGCAAAGCATTGTTCGTGGTTGGATACGCAATCCCGTAAGTAATACCGAATCCCTCTGGATCATACGCTACCATCGTCACCGTAGAAGTTGATCCATCATTATTTAAATCGTGCGAAGTTGGAGGTTCAGTAGTAATGACAGGACTTTCATCGACGCCAATACTGACCCGTTTCCACGCGGAAGTCGTGCGAATGTACAACTGATCTGCCGCCAAATCGTAAGCTAAGTCGCCTTCTGATGGACTGCTTACGGCATCAATAGTAGTCTTATCTGCATAAGTCGTGACACCAGAGCCACTTCCACCACCACCAGAAGCAGCGCCAGCCACCTCTGTAACTGTAATCAAATCACCAGTTGTTGCGCCTGTCGCAAGTGTAACGGTGTTTGAAGCGGCAGAAATAGTAACATCAGTCGAGAACAATTTTGCGCCATTAAGATAAACACTGACGTTATCAGCATTCGTTATTCCACCAGTTACCGTGAAAACTGTTTGACCAGAGGTCGCCGTGAACTCTTGTTCTGCTAAAGAGACAGCCGCAATCGCAGCCCCACCAATCGTGACTGAACCGCTTGTTGCTGAGATGTCATTAGTTTGATGATTGATGGTAATTGACATAGTTTATACCGCCGTTGATCCATCCATATCGTCTTGGGTCATTACCCAAGCATAGCACTTGTCTAGGAAAGCATCGCCAGAAGATGCTTCAACATCATCTAGGTTTGCGCTGTACCGCTTGAAGTCTACCTCACGGGTATCATCAGTGGGCGTTGATGTAGCATATGCACTGAGATCAATCATTACCATAAACTTAGTGTCAGAGTCGCGCTCGCGGGTCACAGCCGCTGTTACAATACGATAGTATGCCCCATTAAAGGCGATACCATATTGGCTGTTAGCTTCTGCAATATTATGCCGTATAGCCATTGTTAGTTTCTCCTTTAGGCGTAAGTAACTTCGCTGGTTCGGATGTTTGCCACCCAGCGGATATTGTGTGCAGCTTCACCTGTACAAGTGATAGCAAGGGCATTGTTTGTATTATCTGCTGAGAGAGCCATGCCCCACCCATCTGTATTTGAAATTACTGTTGTGGCACTATTGGCGAGTGTGGTTGTGCCACCGTCATTGACCAGCAAGCCCTCTATTCTCCACGAAGCATAGGCTTGTGCGCCGTTCTGCATAGCAGTGATTGTACCGTCAAAGGTAATGCAAGTATCACTTGCTGCTACGATTTGGTTGGTAGATGACGCCGTGCCATTGTTGCTTGTCAAAACAGTTGCGGTTGCATCTGTAGTGTCTGCGACTAAAACAAATGAGCCGCCTTGAGCATCACCTATTGTACCAAAGAAAATCCCAGAAAATGCTATTTTTCCTTGCTGTTCTGCTTTTGACCTATGAATAGCTGTTGAATAAGCAGCCTGTGCATTTGCAGTAGTACCCAAAGCCAAAGCTGATCCAACGGCTGTTGTATCATAACCGACGGCGCATCCATATGTACTTGTAGCATGGCTGCTTGAGCCGATTGAGATTGACTTTACACCTTGTGCATAACCACCACTCAGAGCTATGGCTTCTGTTCCTGTGGCCTTGGCGAATGGGCCAATAGCAACACTGTTAGCGCCAGTAGCACCGTAGCTAGAAGTTCTATTACTTATAGCTGCCGCAAAACTTGTTGTACCAGACGCATAAGAAGAACCCATTGCTATTGCGTTATTACCTGTTGCAGTGACACCGCCAGCCGCAGCAAATGAACCATTGGCCCCTGCCTGTGAACCAAGCCCACCTGCTGTTTGACCAATTGCTGTAGCATAATAAGATGCGTTTGCTGTTGCACCAGAACCAAAGGCAAAGTTATAAGTACCTGTGCTTGCCTCTGAATTATAACCAATAGCTATATTATGAGTATTACTAGCATCTGCCCCAAAACCAATCGCTACACTGCTGGTCCCGCTAGATGTTGTGCTATCCCCAATAGCTATTGCATTCGTACCAGTAGCACTTGGCTGTGCTGCAGGACTGCTCTCATTAGCAGCATAAAGGTCTGCACCACCACCAGCCGCATCTGCCCATTCGCCAGCCGTGGCACCAGCGTTTACTGTGAGCACCTGTCCAGCGGTCCCCAGAGAAGCAGGGATGTTGGTAGCAATATCAACACCATCAACGGTTCCTGTGACTGTGATATTGCCTGTTATACTAGCACCCGTATTCGTCGTTGCAACCTTGGTGCTACCATTATACATCAAAGAAACAGCGCCATTGTTGACGCCGCTAATAATATCTTCTCCGATTGGACTTTGAATGCGTATATCCGCACCCATTATTCTCAAATTACCAGACTGACTTTCGGAAATATATGAGTGACCATCGCCGCCAACAAAAATTCGTAGATCACCATTGTCACCAAATTCCGCCGCTGCACCAGCAGGAAACTTCAAGTCATCCGTCGATTTATCCCAAGTAACGTTGTAAGCATCGCCAACAAGTGTAAAATCACCAGAAGCATCAAGTAAAGTTGCCTTAGACGCTGGCAAGGTAACGAAAATATCCTTACTACCAGCGCCCCAACTTACAGCAAGATCACTATTAGAGCTTTCGATAATTGTAGTTCTGGCGAGCGTTGTCCCTGTCGCAGTATAAGTACCAATACCAACTTCATAGTCTGTACCATCAGTACAGGCATAGTAAGTCGTATTACCATCGCCCACAGCCGCAAAGGACTGGAACCCAGCTTTAGCACCCGCAAGAGTATAGGTTCCAGTTCCAGTTGTGGTTGTGGTCTCTTGTACGCGATCAGCGACAACAAGCGCCATGATCTACCCCTTAAGTAAGAGTAAGGATACCGTTGGTTCCAATGTCGATAGTGAAGGTGTCACCATCGTTCAGTGTAAGGCTTGAGCCATAGTCATAGTAGCCAATGATAGGATCAGCAGGAGAGGTAGGCGTATCGTTATAAATAACGACATATCTAAATGCTGCTGCAGATCCACCAGATGCCGTGATTGTAAGGTCATCTGCTGATAGTTTGTATGTGCCACTTGTTTGTGTAGATGTTACGTTTGCCAAGGTGGGTGCTGAACCACCTATGTTGGTGTACGCAATTTCTGTGATGTTTGCTAAAACACCATTACCATCTGCTGTAGCATCTGTACCTGCAGTTGGGTCTGTGTTTGACAACGCAACCTTTAGCGTGTCACTGTCGAGGTCCATAGCGTTAGCTAAATTGACCACGAAGTCATTTACTTTCGTAAAACTTGCCATTTTGTTTACTCACTTTTCTTTGGTGGTAGCTCCGCATTAGCTAACAGAGCATTTACAATGTCATCCTGATCACTCAGGTCTATGTTAGCGCCATTCAAGTTACGTAGGTAACTACCAAGTTCTCTCAGGTCATGTGGCGCTACATCACCTGCACATATCTTTGGCATGAGGTCAAAGTTAAGACCGTTGATATGCCAAAGTGGTTCAACTAACTGCTTATTCAGTACATCAAAAATAGAATTAATATAGCTTTCCATAGAGCGTAGGAATAAGTCAGTTTTAGATTTGCTTAACGCATAAGAGCCATTCGCCCCTGCACCCAACATCAAGAACTCAGCCATAACGCTCCTAGCAATATCGTGCTGATAGCGGCTGATGATAGGATTGATATCAATGTTGCGAGAGCCATTACTTGTAATAAGCTCAATATCGACAATCCTTTGGTTGGTTGGTTTTCCATCTATATCTCTATATACATCAGAGGGCAACAAAGCATAGCCTTGCTCATTGAACTTAAGGTCTCTTAGGATCTTCTCCATCTGACCACGTACTGATACTTGATCAGCAGTTGCATCAGGAGAAAGATACTCTGCAGCAATCCTTCCAATAGGAACACCATGAAGCTCTCTCTCAACAGCTATGGCTTCCACACTCTGAAAGTTCTTTAGGTACTGATATGAAGTATAAGCGTTCCGTAAGATAGAACGACCAGAAGGGTCATTATTTATACTTGTTGTTTTATAGTGCAACAACTTATTAATTGGAATATAGGTAGTTTTAAGACCGTAGTTCTGCTCTTGCTTTACACCTAATACATCCCCTGTTGTTTTATCAACATCAAACTCTTCTATGGTCCACTGCGCCCTAGAAGCCAGCTTCCTTACGCCTATCCTACCATCAGAATATCTGCTGTAAGATTTAGGGTCTTCTGTTCTAGGTCCACGTCTACGTTTATAGACCACCTCAAACAAAGAAAACCCAAACGTCAAATGCGAAAGGGCTTCTGCAATATGATCATCAAGAGAATGTTCCATGTCCTTTAGGACACCTTCGACAAACTCTGCTTCTTTTCTACCTGCTGCTGTATCTTTAGCTGGTTCAACATAATAATCTACATCACGTAGAACCTGCTCTGTGGCGTACATAATTGCGCCAATAGTGCTATCATTGTCTCGCATCTCACGAAACTTATTGATAGCCTTCTTACCTTTGATCTCTTGCAGAAACTCATCTGCACGAATAGTACCATTGCGGGTCTGTTCCCCACCTTGGCCTAACTCTAGTTTACCTAGCTGTTCACTAATCTTCTTCATTTAGGCCACTAAACCTTTTGCGCTAGAGTAAGCAAGTCTTAAGGTAGGGGTTGGATTACCGTGGTGCATTAGGTCGGTCAATGCCCACACGCAAGCGTCTAACCTATCGGGAGATCCCAGAGAACCTAAAGGCTCCCAAGTTCTCATTTGCGTTTCCAACTCGTCAAGACCTTTAACATGCTTGACTTTATGTTTTTCATAGAGTGCAGATATAGGTTCAGCCCTAGCCATTTTTCCTCGACTAGCATGTACAAGGCGAATAGGAACTGTTTCATCTTCTGCTTCAAGTGTCCTACGGACCATTTCACCGCCTTGGTTCCTTTCGGCAACAATACGATCCGCACTATACTCCCTGTACAACGAGATAGCCTTCGCTGCCCATTGTTGAGGGCTAAATCTGTCCGTGGCATCTTCAAGTACGTATCCAATCCCGTTTACATCTACACCAGCAACAATAATACCAGTCATGTCAGATTCTGTCTTAGCTGTTACAGCAGGGTCTACAGCAACAACAATACGATTGAGTTCTGGTACTTCACTTCTTTCAATGGTACACTCGTCAAGCATTTCTGTTGTCCAGAGTGCGCCATCAGCTTCTTCCAATATCTCAGCATAAAGTTCCTGTCGCCCTAACCTTGTTCCTTCATATTCTTTTCTAACTGTATCAAGGAATGGCTTTGCCAAGTTGTCTACGTTATCAAAGGTAGATCCTCTGGTAATGTAGCTATCAGGAGAAGCAATTAAGCCCCTCATCAATTTGGTGGGCTTTGGTGTAGTTGTTACCATCACCCTTGGTTTACGACCAAGACGTAAGGTAAATTGTAGCATATCCCAAACATCTTGCTGGTTACGCCAAGCTGCAACCTCATCTGCCCAAGCTGCATGAAACTGTGGTCCACGTAAACGCTCTGGGTCTTCTGCAGAATAGAACTCTACTTTAGCTCCATTCTCCCACGTTAAGGTTCTATTGGTAGGCGACCAAACAGGAAACCCCATCTTACCGCCTCTGTGTGTCTTGTCACCCTTCCAACAAACATTAAGGAAACCAGACTCACCCTCTACCATAACCCTTCTAATATCTGAGTTTGTAGGAGCAACAGCAGCGATACGTTTCTTACCAGATTTAACTTGCTCTCTAACCCACTCAACGCCAGCCCTAGTCTTTCCCCAACCACGACCAGCAAGAGCTATCCAGACATTCCAATCACCTTCTGGCTCTAGCTGTTCTTGTCTAGCCCAGAAAGGCCACAGATACCTAAGCTCCTCAGCTTTATTCTGCCCTAGTTCAGAAAGTACCTGTTGTAATTTTTCGGGTGGCAGTGACCTAAGATCACTCGACGTTATCTTCATTTTTTCCAAGCAACGACATCAAAGTGTTTATCGCACCCTCATCAAGATCGGGGTCTTCAGACTGCTCAACCTCATTAATAGTTTGAGTAGGAGACCAACCACCCTTAGACCGTAGATAAAACTCAGCAGCTTTAAAATCGCCATCAAGTGCCTGTTGAACAACAATAGCACCAACCTGACCTATAATCTCAGCACGTTCTTCTGAGATCATCTGTCCATAGATCTTATAGAGAGTATTCGTAGAACGTGGGGCATTCTGATACTTCTGTATCGACCCCATAATGTCTTTCATCGACACACCGTTACGAATACCCTCACGGATCTTCTTTGCGACAACTTCGCTATATGGTAATGCTCTGCTATCAGTCACAATCTACGGCCCCCTGTTAGCTTACCAGCTAACGGTTAGTCGATTAAAAATCGACCATTGTTAAAATTCCCCAAGTGCATCGGCATGACTGTCTCTCAAAACAACAATACCCTAAAGATTTGTCATGGTTGACTTGGGAAAACCCTACTTAAGTATTATACTTAAGTTTATGGGATATATTATATATTAATATATATCCCATTTACTATAGTTTATATACTTAAGTATATCTCTTATGTATATATACAGGCATTTTTTGGGATTTTAGACACAATTTTTACAACTTTTTTATAAGTTATTGATAACAAACGAATCTTTTTTGTACTTTTTTTTGTTTTCGGATATGGGGTGGGTAACGCTCGGATAGCCGAATCACCCGTAGGAATATGGGGGGCCCCAACTTGGGTATGTCAAGGGGGCAAAAGGATAGGTTGACAAACGAGAAATATATACGCTCGGATAGCGAATCGGCTACCATCTAGCAGGTTTATTTCACAAGTATAATTTGACCAGATAGTAAAAGATTGACCAAACGATCAAATAATAACGTATTGAAACAATAAACAAAAAAAGGGCCGCACAATGGCGGCCTAGTTGGGGGAGTCAACTGTAAAAAGGATTAGTGCATTGCAATCTCATTAGCTTTGCGCTTGCTAACACCATGGGCAGGGAATCCGACAATTGTGTCGCGTTGTCTGGCGCATAGTTGACAGGTTGCACATGATACATTGTCTTTGATTGTGGCAGGACAGACAACGACCTTACGACCTTTGGGTGTTGTTGTGTTTGTTGTCTGCGTCTCTGGTAGCACTACCGTCACAGGAGCGATATCAAGGTCGCACAATGCGTCAGCATGTGCAAGGCTATTGCCTGACAGGTTGACAGTAAACCCTAATTCGTTAAGGCGCTCAACGACTCTCGCGTTATGCTTATCAGTTAATACATTATAGTGTGTATATGTGAATCCGCGTCTGCCCTTGTTGGCATGTGCTAATTCCTCATTGGCTGCAGCGTCGAGTCTCTTTCCGTCTCCTGCTAGATCACCAGCTTGGTTATGGCGCCACAGTTGACCAGCCTTAAACCCTTTGACCTTATCTATAAAGGTTGACCAAGAGTCGCCGCGTAGACCGTCTGTGACCTTTTGCCAATGCAGCGCCAAAGGTCCACCATCTGCATAACATCCGTTTTTCTTAAATGGGCAAGTATCGGGACAGGTCTTTGCGCTTGTTGTCGTGACAGGAATCTTGCCTGTTTTGACGTTGTTTGATTTTAGCGTGGTGTGTACTGTATAGGTCACTTCTTTGACTCCTTTGTCTCTTTTATTAGTTTAATGATAAGCAATTCGAGGTCTCTTTGCAATTCGTCGATATATGGTGTATCTGATAATTTCATTGATAGACTCCCGAATCTTCACTATTGATCAGTGAATAATGGTATCCTCCGATATTAGGGATAAAGATTCCAAAACCATCTGAATCCAATGACAAACCGTAAGAGAATTTGCCAAGCAAGAACACAACAAGCAATATTTGAAATTTGAAAATCAGTCTCAGCATTATTTCGACTCCTATACCGATAAACCATAGGCCAAAACCACAAGGCCAAAGATTGAGAATGAAAACAAGATTCCAACCATAACAGATTCAACGATAGTGCGATTGCGGCGTGCTATCTTGCGGCTTTTAATGCTTGACCTATTTCTACGTGACATATCCGACTCCGTTTGTTTTGTTGTTCCGATAACCTTTTATAGGCTGATTCGGTAGGGGGAGTCAATCCCCCATTTCGTCAATCCACTCTTTGCATTGTCTCTTTGTTGGCAGGCTCAATATCCACTCTCCATCACTGTCAATCACTCGCCAATCTAGGCCAGTATTTGCCTCATATCCGTCAACCGTGTATCCTTTGTAAGTGTAGAGGCTTTGTCCGATACGTTTCATTTTTGACTCCGTTTGTTGTCGTTTCTATGCATTATATATGCACCGATTCGCAGCAGATGTAAACTATCCTGAAGTATAATTTTATATATCTTGAAGGATAGGTTGACGCAAGTGTCCGAATCAGTGTATTCTGGAACAAATAGAGCGCAAAGCGCCGAATCGGTGGAGTCAAGGGCTAGTTGTTGAAACGCGGTCGCAAAAGGTGGAAGGATGGGCAGGTGCGAATCAGTTGCAAAAATGTCACACAGAACGAATCAGGAACAAAGAACGAATCATGAATCTGGAACGAATCAGGAACACTCGAAAATTTGGCCTGACCCCCTCCAGTGGAAATATGGAACCCCCTCCAGTGGAAATTAGGCTTGACCCCACCAGTGGAAATATGGTAGACTGATTCGTGAGAGGCCACCAGTGGAAATATAGAAAGGACCAGCAAATATGTTCAACATCAGGGTGAAATATAAAGACGAAGTGAAGTCCAGAGTAACTGCGACAGTGGGAGAATATTCAAACTACCTAGAAAATATGTTGCATGTTATGACACAAAATGCTAACATTGATTGGGTAAAAGTAGAGAGGGTATCATAATATGGCAGAGCTTGGCAAAAGAATTACTTACAAGGGACACTCAATCATTCCAGTATATTTTGAGGAGAGTAAGAAATTAGTGTTTGACTTGTATATGGGAATCACCTATACTCGTTATATAGACACTTGGAACAGTGTTGAAGAGTGTAAAGAATACGTCGATAGACCTACAAAACTTTAAGGAGAATCATAATGATGGAAGAGCGTGAAACATATTATGAGTTGTACAAAGATGGTAGTTGCCATTCATCATATATACTTTATGAGGATGCGCTTGAGCAAGCTCTACATTGTTTAGATGATGACTGTGCAGAGATATATAAAGTGGTTGTATATGAAGAGAGGGTGCTGTAATGGAAAAGATCATCAGAGATATCAAAGACATCGAAGGCGACATTGATAAATTGATCAGTCGCGCAGAGGAATATCGTAAGGATGCAGAGCGTGGCATTAACGTAAACCATACACGTGAAGGTGATATGTCGTGGACTAAACAGGACAAGATTAATAGCCTGTTCGAGTATCTGGAAGATGCAAAGAATGACATTGATCGAATGAAAGATGACCTCAAGGTCGTAAAAGATTACTTGACTAATCTGCTGGATGATGTACAATACGAATCAATCAGACAGAAAGCTACAGGAGAATCATAATGGCACACACATGGACCACAGTAGGATACAGAGGGTATGACTTGGACATTGTTGTCGAGGGAGACCAGTGTATATATGAAGGTATTTATGATAACATCAGGCTGCGTAAGAAGAGCGGAGAAGCTATGTCAGAGCGTTTAGAGAAAGCCCTGATGAAGGAATATGGGGATGATTACTTCGCAGAATATCTGTACGAGCTTGGCTCGTATGTCGATAACGAATACTAATGAAAATCCTCTTCATCATAATGTTCTCCTATATCATCATGCTGATTGTTGTCGGAATATTGGTGACAGTAGGGATGGAAAAGGAGAGCATTAACTCTATAAATATTTACTTGACGATAGTTCAAATATCGTTCATAATTGTAATCATAAAGCGAATCAAGGAGATTGCACAATGGCACTACCAGTAAACTTAATCAAAAACCTACTCAATGAACAGAAGGGTCGTTTCTTCATTGTTGATGTTGTCAAAGAGAACGGGGACAAGCGTAGACTTAACGGTAAGGTCGTAGAAATCCGCGATAATGGTTTGGTCACTATCAAACTTGGTGGAACCAAAGATCAATACCGTTCCTTCTACACTGACAAGGTGCAGCGTATCCATCAACGTAAACGTGCCATATTCTGTGTTGGAGCGTGATATGTCATACACAATGATAAAAAACTGCAAGATGGATTGGGACACAGAGATTCACAAATTCACCTTTGTCACTGGTGGATGTCCCATCGTGGCACCAGATAGCCTTGGCGATCTTATAAGCTCACTGCAAGACCTATATAAACAAATTGCAGAGGGTGGAATTTATAACCATGAACTACCAATGGAAATCAAGGTTGAAGGTGGTCAACTCTGGACGGACATTGAGTAATGATTGGTCTTGAGTGTCTAGCAGTTGCGGTTTTCTTTGAGAGCCGCAGCCAACCCATCGAAGGACAGTATGCTGTTGCTGAGGTGGTGATGAACCGTGTGGAGAGTGACAGGTGGCCCAACACTATCTGTGATGTTGTCTTCCAAGATAAACAATTCTCGTTCACACATGATGGAGCGTCAGATCATATACACAAGTACACTGACAATCCGATTGACTGGAGAGCCGCTCTAATGGCCCGTACAGTAGCCTTAGAGGTTTTTGGCAGGGGAGATACCTCAATCACCTCTACCCACTACCACAACCTCTCTGTGTCGCCCTCATGGACAAAGGAGTATTTAAAGGATGGCAGAATTGGAGACCACATATTCTATACCGCCCCTAGTGGAAAATGAGTTGATCAGGATGGGGATACTCCCCGCAACGCAATTAGAGGAACTAGAGAGAGTGTGTCCAAGGGATAGATGGGCGCATCTACCTACAGACCCCTACGATGAAAATGGAGAGATAATATTCTAATGATTAAAGCAACCCTGATGGACTACATGGGCAGTGATATTACTGTCGTTAATGCTGCGAGAGTATCTTTCGGCAAGAAGTCCAGTAACACATACACAACAGACAAGGATGAGAAGTTGATCTGGTATCTAGCAGAGCACAGGCATATGTCACCCTTTGGTCATTGCTTTGCTTCCTTCCATGTTAAGGCTCCTATCTTTGTAGCACGTCAACTTGTGAAGAATAAGTTCCTACGTTGGAATGAGGTCAGCCGCAGATATGTCGATGATGAGCCTGAGCTGTACGAAGCCCCCATCTGGCGTGGCAGGGCTGAAGATAAGAAACAGGGTAGTGAAGGTGAGGTAATAAGCAATGCAAATGTTTTCTACCACAACACACAGTCATTGATGATTTACAAGCAACTTATTAATGAAGGTGTATGCCCAGAGCAAGCACGTATGGTACTGCCACAGTCTATGATGACTGAGTGGTACTGGTCAGGTAGCCTTGATGCCTTTGCTGATATGTGTAACCTGCGTTGTGCGTCTGATACCCAAGTGGAGACACAGAATGTTGCGATACAGATTAGTCGTAAAATGCGTAGTCTATTTCCCGTATCATGGGAAGCATTAGTGAGGTAGAGGATGACAGGTATAATAGGTGTAGAAACAGTAAAAGAAAACGAGGATGGTAGTGCCGACTATGTGTTTCATTTTGATGCACATGCGCGTGGGCTTCTGGCAGAGGAAGGTTTGAAGTTGGTGCTTTACTGTGCAGCCGCCAAGATGGACATGCAGTTGGTGTATGATTTTATAGAGGATCATATTAGGTACAACAAAGATGAATGGGATGATCAAGGCAAGTCGGAGAATCTTACATGACAAAAAAACATAGTTTTGGAATCCCATTAAAAGACATCAGACCTATGACTGATGAAGAGAGGCAGAGGGCGACAGAGAAAAAGGAAACTAACAATGACAGAGCAAGAAATACTAAAAATGTGCAGAAATCTGGCAAAAAAGTACAAAAACAGGCAAGAATACGATGATTTGGTATCTGAGGGGGTTGTTAAGTGTCTTGAGGTTTTGAACAAAGGTGATGCTGATAAGGCAGCACTGAAATCTCATGCTAGGACTGCCATGCAGGATTATTACAACCACAAAAGGAAGGTTGTGCAAGTCCCTGTACATGGTCAGGCACACTCTATGTCTAGGCATCAAGAGACAAGTAGCTGGACTGCTATGGCGCTGCAAAAAGCCTTGTACACCCCTTCAGTGGAAATTAGAGAGGAAATGGCAATGGGTGAATCTCCAGAGACAATTCTGGAGCGTAAACAGTTCATCAGACATGTCTTTATGACTGCGTTTAATTGTCTTACTCACGACGAGTGGACAATTATTCGTATGCGGTATTGGGATGGTATGACACAAGATGCTGTAGGTAAGGAGATGTGCCACAACCAAAAGTGGGTATCTCGTAGGGAAAAGTCAGCGCTTGAAAAAATCTGTAACAATTTGTGATGTCTAAAATATTGAAACTTGCCTGTATCTATATACGTAAGTTTTAATCATTATGATGATAATAAACTAAAGAAGGAAACATAAGTATGGATGATGACGAATGGGAACAAAGTTTGCTTAACGCAACAAAACATGATGGTATGTTGTATCACGAGATCTGTAAGTGGTCGCCATATAAAGAAGAGACTATCGACAAGATTGCAGATAACATGGTTCGTAATGGGTATGATAAAGATCAACCTGTCGTAACATATGAGGGTGCTATTCTTGATGGTCGTCATCGTTATGTTGCAGCACAAAAGGTTGGTGTCGATCCAATTATGGTAGAGTTTAATGGCACACGACAAGAAGCCATTGATTTTGTGACAATGCGTCAAGTTGATCGTGGTCACTGGAGTAATCAAGAAAAGGAATACTTCTATGTGAAACGTGCTGAGGCTTTGGGTGTTCGTAAGCGTGAAGACAGTCTGAAGCAGAACACTGCCGATACGCCAAATGGCGCAACGGTTCCCTCTCAAGAAGAACATGCAGATGCTCTTGGGGTAGGCCACAGGACTGTTAACCGCTGGGAAAAAGACCGCAAGGAAATTATGTCTGATCCTATTTTGTCGTCAAAGACTGACACATTCGAGGGTTATAGGGAAGCAAAGCAGGAGATTAAAGAACGTAAGGCTCGTACTCTTATTGTGCCAGACTATGACATTAACGAGGCTATGGGTGCGATTAAAGGTATCGCTCAAATGTATGGTCAACAATACACTGGCGATCCAGAGGACGCCGCACAGGTGCTATTGGACAGAATAATGGAAGGATATGAAATAGATGACATAGGACTAAGTATTGCTAGAGACTATGCTAAATGGTTTCTGTCGCTAAAGAAAGTAATGGATCTTGTTGAACCAGAACTTGAAGACTTCTTAACAGATAAACCTAACCTGACCGTTGTAAACTAGGAGACCCGAAATGACATCAGCAGCAAAAGTATGGAATACAGCAAAGCAACAGTGCTTGGATTTGAATTTGAAACCAACAGTCGATAATGCAAACAAACTTATTCGACGTGGTGGATCATCTGTGAAGAATATGCGTAACTATAATGCACGTAGTGAGGTCAAAGATATTTCACAGAAACCTTACACTAATGAGTTTGGTGATCAAGAAGCATTTGGTTCTATCTGTGATCGAAATATAGAATATGCAGAACAATTCGTAGACAAGAACTATAAAAAATTCCAAGGTGGTGTAAGCAACATGACAAGTGCAGCAATGTACATTGTTCGTTGTCAACGTGAAAGGCTTAATATGTTAACAGTGGATGATGACACCCCTTTGAAATTCAAATCTTCACGTAAATCATAAATAGAAAGGAGAGTCACATGACAGAGAAAGCGCATCAACCGTGTCCCTATGTGTTGTGTGGCTCTTCTGATGCTTTCAGTTGGAACACTGGGGGTTATGGGAAGTGCCATGCTTGTGATAGGGCATATCCATCAAAAGATGAAACCTTTGAGTGGGCGCAAGAGGCTTACCCAACAAAGTATGCGGAGACTGTAGTGGAAATAAGGAAACCTGACCCCTCTAGTGGAAAATATGTACCTATGAGGGGTATCACAAAAGAGACCATGCAGGATTTCAACGTCCTGACATATGACGACAAACAAGAATACATATACCCTTCTGGGGGAATTAAGGTACGCTGTATTGCTGATAAGAAGTTCTACACCAAAGAGGGGTTCAAGGGTGACGAACTGTTTGGTATGAACCTGTTTACTGCAGGTTGTTCTAAGACTGTGACAATCACAGAGGGCGAACTGGACGCACTGTCAGTAGCACAGATGCTCAAGAGCCAGTACATCAATCCTGTTGTGTCGTTGCCCTCTGCTACCCCTTCCAAGAAAATGTGGGAGAATTGTGCAGACTGGTTAAACAGCTTTGAGCGTATTGTGTTATCTGTTGATAACGATGAAGCAGGTAATGCTGTAGCTGATCGTGTGGCACGTCTATTCCCAAACAAGGTGTATCGTGTACCACATGACAAGTACAAAGACGCTAATGATTTCTTGCGTAACAATGCAGCACAAGAGTTTAAGTCTGCTTGGTTCAAGCCTCGTAAGCATACGCCAGAGAACATCTTAAATAGCACAGAACAATTCTTGTCGCTGTATCGGGATACCCCAGAACATCAGTACGTACCCACAGGAATACAGGCACTTGATGACAAGATCCTTGGTTTGATGCAGGGACACTTCACTGTGATCAAGGCCCCCACAGGAATTGGTAAGACAGAGATCATGCGCTATCTTGAATATAACATGCTAGAGCGTAAGATACCTATTGCAGCATGGCATCTGGAAGAGACAAAGTTACGCAGTCTTCTTGGTCTTGTGTCGTATCATAGGAAAGATAATCTCACACGCAGAGACTTGATCGAAGAGAAAGGCGCAGAAGACCTTGTTGTTACCGCTATCGAAGAACTGACCAAAGATGAAAACTTCTATCAGTTTTATTTACCAGATGGTCAAGGATCTGATGAACTGTGTGATCAGATACGCTTCTTTAGCCAAGCCTGTGATTGTAAGTTTGTATTCTTTGAGCCAATACAGGACGTGGTTGCAGGTACGTCAGAAGAAAGCAAAGAGGCTATGCTTGCAGACTTGTCTATTAGACTGTCAAAGTTAGCTGCAGAATTAAACGTAGGGATCGTGACAATCGCCCATACCAATGAAAACGGAGACCCAAAGTATTGTAAGATGATTGGTCAACGCGCCTCTGTTATCATTGACCTGCAGCGTGACAAAGAGTCAGAAGACTATGATGAACGTAATACTACGTATATCAGCGTACAAAAAAACCGCCCCTGCAGCGAAGAGGGACGGGCTGGAAAGATGAAGTTTGATTCAGACAGTTTTACACTAAGAGAGGTAATATAGTGCCAGTATTTGATATTGAAACAGATGGACTAAACAGCACCAAGATACACGTATTGTCTTGGGCTGATGATAATGGTGATGTACAGCATACCCATGACTATGAGGCTATGCGTATATTCTTTACAGAAGCAAAGGTTTTGATCG
>Ga0208898_1000968_pt1 | contig 20230 bp, 20 predicted proteins | sample VirMetDEL_Mar_4_FD_184513 | JGI IMG/M metagenome (GOLD analysis project Ga0208898, IMG submission 184513) | Aqueous microbial communities from the Delaware River and Bay under freshwater to marine salinity gradient to study organic matter... | ecosystem: Environmental > Aquatic > Marine >...
CCAAACATAACTTTCTTAACCCGTGAACCGTCCTTCACATACACGACAGACTTCTTACGGCCATAACCAGGTTCACCCTTACGGATACGACGAGGAGAATCCAACTCCACGTTCTTGCCCTGATACACAGCCATGCGCTAATTGTACTACAGAATGCCAGTCTCTACCTGCGAGCGGTGGGTAGCTTTCTGCTCGATTTCCCTCGCCCCATCAATTTTGGCTGGTTGCAAACCGTCCTGTTTGAGCCGCTTATAGGCATCCATGTCTTTAGACCATTGACGTTCTGTGGCTTCAATACGATTATTTTCGATCTTTCGGGACGGCATTGATGACGCTGCGAACGAAACGCCCGCAATCCGACAGCCGAAACAGCCTTCAATATCAAGCGTTGGATGTACTTCACGATGTTTCATAGTCACGAAATATAGTCGCCGTAACCCGCAGCAGTAAGACTTGCCGCTTCGGTAGCGGAAACTTCATGGTCGTGACCCCCTTGATAGGTGTGGATAACTGTTGACATATCTGACGGTTCTGATTCTACATAGGTGCCGTCATCAAGTTTGTAGATGTTTCGTCCACGGGGGTTTGGCCGGTAGTGCTGTAGGAACCGGAACGCTAACCGTTGTTCTTCGTTCCACGGGATATCCACATCAAAATCTGAGAAGTGGTGAAGGTTGTCGGTGGGTGGTGTGAATGTTGCCATCAGGTCACATCGTATCCTGCTGCTACTAGATCTGCTTTTTCTTCTGCGGTCACAAAGTTTTCGTGTGAACCGAAATAGATTTTGACGACAGCGTTGTCGTTGCGTGGATCTATTGAGGTGTAAGTGCCGTCGCTGAGTTTGTAGACGTTAAGTCGGCGTTCGCCGGGGGTGAGTCGTGAGAACAGCCGGTTTGCTGGGGTTGCGGAATGGTAGTTTGCCCACGGGAAGTCTGCTTCGACGGGTGGCCGGAAGATAAAGCTCTTTGTCCAGGTGGCTGGGATGTCTGCTCCGTTGCCGGTGTTGCTTGCTGCACGGAACACGAAGCGTGCGCCGATGGAGGTGGCTGTGCCTGTTCCTGTTCCGGTGGCTGTGCGTGGGGCGATGTGTAGTCCGCTGGCGGTTTGGGTGCTGTCACCTGAGCCTGTAGCGGTGCGTGGAGCAATATGGACACCGATCGCAGTTGAGGTTCCTGCCCCTGTCGCACTGCCTGTAGCGAACGTGGTGCGTACCTGAACAACAGCAGAGGTTCCGTCACCTTCGCCTGTTGCTGTTCGGGGTGCGATGTGAAGTCCGGTTGCGCTGTCTCCGGTGCTTGCGCCTCCGCTGCCGTATGCGGTGCGTAATAGTTTGTGCAGGATGGCGTTGTTGGATGTGCCTGTGCCGGTGCCTGTGGCGGTGCGTGGCGCAATGTGAAGGCCGGTTGTAGCAGAGGTTCCTGTGCCTTCACCTGTGGCGGTGCGTGGCGCGACGTGTAAACCTGTTGCTGTTGAGGTGCCGGTGCCGTCACCTGTGGCGGTGCGGAACGCTATGCGAACACCTATGGTGGTGGAGCTGCCGGTGCCGGTTCCGGTTGCTGTGGTGTCGAGTGTGCGTGACCCGTTGTAGCCGGTGGTGTTTGTGGAGTAGGTCAGGGCTGTGGATGCGTAGCCTTGCGATACGTTGGCGGTGGTGCCTTCGTAGGTGAGTTGTTCCCGGTCGTATAGGTAGTCGGGGTTGTCGTAGTCTTGTTCTACGGTGTTTCCGGCGTACGTTATGTGTTCTTCGTAGTCGGTGGAGGATTCGTACAGCCGACTCATCGGTTACTCCTGCGGCGGGTCAGGGAACTCTGCTGTCTCGGATGGTGTCCAAGTTGCCGGGAAGTCACGCAACGCCTGTCGGTATGTTGCCCATGCTTGTCGTTGCTCATCGGTTAGCGGGCTGTCAGGCATCTGAGTCCAATCGCTAGCACCTAGAAATGCGTCACGGTGCCAACGCATTTCTTGTTCGTAATCTTCCGCCGTTTCGCCTTTCATGTTGCAACGTACTACCATCAGCCTGCTCCCATGTCATAGACCAGCATTTCTCCGTAGCGATAACCGCCTGCGTTGTTCATTCGTGCTGTTCCTGTTGTTGTGAACGCCATAGTGTAGACGGTGTGAGTTCCTGTGCTGAACGTTCGCCCCGTAATCACTGTCGTGTCGAAACTGTAACCCGACGACGGCACGTTGTTGTAGGTTGCGTTCCATGCGCCAGATAACGGAACTGTGTTGTCATCAGTCAGCCACACGCCCACTTGCATCGCTGACGACGTATTGTCGATCAACGGGACTACACCCATTAGCAAAATCTTTCTGCTAGTTGCAATAGTGAACGTTACGCTCATGAGCGCAACCGCCGATGTTCCAAAAGTTGCGTCGCCACTAGTTGCCGTACGAGCGAGCAGACCTCTTGGTAGCGATGTTCCTGATACCAACACATCTGTTTGGCTGTTGATGTCACCGTTCACATCCAACGTGTACGACGGTGTGGTGTCGTTGATACCGACATTGCCTGCTTCGGTGACCCGCATGATCTCGCCACCAATTTTGATGGCGAACGCCGTGTTTCCTGAACCAGAATAAGTTGGAGTCAATATGACCTGCTGATCGACATTGGCGTTATCGGTTCTGTCCAACGACAACATATCAAAAGAATCTGCTTTGATATGAAGCGGCGAAGATGGTGTCGTTGTGCCAACACCTACTCGTTCGTTAGCGTCATCAATATGTAACGGTGCGCCATCCAACAGGGCAGTCTCAATAGCCTCCACCGCATCATTCACATCCGCATGTTGAGCAGAATGCGACGGCGAAGCCATCGTCGAGCTGGATGTCGGGTTCGTAAAGTTATCTATGCTGGACGGAAAGTTGGTGGTCATCAGTTGGCCTCTGGCGGGTCAGGGAATTCTGCTGTTTCGGCAGGTGTCCAAATAGCAGGGAAGTCACGTAGGGCTTGACGATAATTGCCCCACGCAGTTTTATCTGTTGGTGCGTCACTTGTCATAGCCCAATCCGACTGAGCCAGCAAACGGTCACGTTCAACACGCATACGTTCTAGCCACACCTCATCAGGTAGGTCTGGCACCGTCAAGTCAATACCCAACTCGTCGTAGCGTTCTGGCGGTATTTCGCCAGGTTCTGTTCTGTCGTACAAATAGATAATCATATCGCCCTGTAGTATCCCTTAATGTATATGTAGTCACCTGATGCCCAAGTAGTCGGATAACTGACAGACCAATTGCTTACGCCTGTCCCGCCAACAGAACCCCAAAAACGAAGAGCAGTCTGCCCTGAAGTCTGTACCTGATACGATTGGTAAGTAACGCTACTCGAAGCATCGCGTGCGATAGCGTAAAGGTCTGTGTTTACCGAACCGTTAACGGGCAGACCGTCAATGAACATTGTTGCAGTAACTGTGCTGGTCAACTGTGCCTGTAAGTCAATGAAAACAAGGTCGTTCACTTGCACATATTTCGCACGGGAGGTGGTAGCACTGAAGTTTAGGTACGAAGGTGTCCAGTCTTGCCAAATGCCGACCGCTGTGCCACCGATGCGTAGGTCGCCTGTGGTGTTGATGTCTCCGTTGACATCCAACGTGTACGACGGCGTGGTATCGTTGATACCAACATTGCCAGACGAGTCAATAAGCATACGCGCCGAGCCGCCAGCAGTGAGTCGCATGTCGTCCCCGACAGCCGCAATAATCACTTCCGTCGCAGAAGTTGAGTCGCTATCAGAAAATGCAATACCCGCTACGGAGTCGGTAGAAGTCACATACATAGGGACGTTTACCCCACCCGCTCCATTGACATGCAAAATTGCGTCAGGGCTGGTTGTGCCAATACCGACGTTGCCAGACGAATCAACACCCATAGCGTTGATGTTCCCATTGCGAAACCCAACAAAATTAGCGTCAGGATCAAAAAAGACTTGACCTGCACGGCTTGTTCCCCCAGCCTCAGGTGCCCTCAATTCAATTCTTGCGTCCGACCCATTAGTTGTGTGCTGGAACACAGACGTATTGTCATTCGCTGAGCGGACATCAAGGGTTTCGCTAGGTGTCGCCGTACCGATACCGACACGCTCGTTATCGTCATCAATATGCAACGGGGCGCCATCCAACAACGACGTTTGCACCGCTTCCATAGCGTCATTAATATCGGCGTGCTGTTGATCGTGCGGCGGATTATCTAACGTGTCAGCCGATGTTGGGTTCGTGAACGCATCAATGCTAGAGGGGAAGTTCGTGGTCATGAGCCGCCTACATCCAAAACGATTAGTTGAGTTGGGACAGACGAATCTGCATAAATTCGCCCTGAAGTTGCTCCTCCGCCAACCTTACCTTTTAATTCAACGGTTGAGGAACCGCTTGACGGGTAAGAATAATACAACCAAGGGTTTGACGTTCCAAGGTCTAAACTGGTGCTCAGATATGCAATAGGGTTTGCTTGTCTTAACGTACCGTCAATAAAAATCCCTAATTCTTCAAAACCAACTGCGTTAATGTTGTCTGGCAAGCCGTGACCCATAATTAGATAAAGGCGCGATGAATCGGCATTAAAAGTAACAGACAAAAGTGTTGTCGAAGTTGTGTTTAAAGTAAAAGACGTAGTTCTTTGTGCTTTTGCTATCACGCCTCTTGGTAGTGCGTTCACTTTATAATCAAGCGAACTGGTTACCGCCGAACCATCAACACCAACCTTCGACTCCAAAGCCTCAACAGCATCATTCAAATTAGCGTGCTGATCTGCATGAGGAACCGTGACAGAATCCATCGCATCCGAAGCAGACGGATTCGTAAACGAATCCAAAGAACCCGGAAAATTAGTTGCCATCAGTCCAACGTCAACGTCAACGACGTAATCTGAAACGTATCACCAGCCGTCACAGCAGCAGACGAAGCCAACGCCCCAGACCACAACGGATCACCAGCCGACGGATCAGTCCACAACGACCAATGCGAATAAGTCTCAGACGCAGAAACATTCGTCCACTCAACAGTCCCAGACGAAGCCATCGAACCACCCGAAGCAGAACCAAACGACACAGCTTTCCGGGTAGCCTCCGTCGCAGCATTAGCCGTACAATCCTCACCCGGATCACCCGTATGCAACTTCAAATACGCAGCAGTCACCGAAAACGACGTGCCACCAATCGTGTCCAGCAACTTGTTCTCAGCATAATTAGAAATACTCATGTCAACTCCTAGTAGTCGTCCCTAAATAATAGCACCCCAGAAAGAGCGAAGCCCCCCGCCGAAGCAGGGGGCAACGCAACCAGGGTCAACCAGATCAGGCGTTAGCACCGATGCTGGACGATGACTCAATACGACGGAGGCTTGCCTCACGGAAGCGACCGTAACCGCCGAGCCAGTACCAACCGATTGGACGGAAACGCTCAAGGGTGTCAGTGATAGGACCACGGACAATCTTCGGAAGCGCACCGTTACCATCAACGATTGAGTGTGCCTTAGCGAGAGCCTGACGGCCCATCACCAACGTTGCGTACACATCGATGGTACCGGCTGAACCGGTTCCGTTTGATGCGTTAGCAAACAGAGGTGCGCGTGGTGTCTCAATGAAACGGACACCCTCAAAAGCACCAATCTCACCGTTGTAAATCATGTCGGTGTCAACATAGACGTGTGGGTCACGCCATGCTGCTGCGCCGGTCTCTGAACGGAGGTCATAGGAAACGTCCGGGTGGATGAATCCCATGTACAAACCGTTGAACGTTGGGACGTTCGCTGCACGCAACTGTGCGGTTGCCTTACGAATGTCGTTGGCTTCCAACTCGTCTTCCACAGCAACGGTGGTACGAGAAGTTGGGGTGGTTGCACCGCCGCCGCCATAAGCGACATTGGAACCAGCCTTCAACACGTCAGCAACAACGGTGTCAAGTGACGAACCGGCGTTGTAACCGATGACGTTCGCTGCAACAGTGTCAACGTCAAGGAACGAGGTGCCACGCAGCTTAGCGGTCGTAGCAACAGCGTTACCATATTCGTTGAGGGTCACTGTCACTTGGCTGTCGCTCATCGCAACAGCGGTAACGTCAGTGTCTTCGGTGAGGGCTGAAGTCGCTTCAGCAAGATCGTTGAAGATCGTGAACGTAACCGACGTACCAGGCATCGCCTGCTGGGTCGGCTGAACGTCTGCTACAGCGTCAAACAAAAGTTCTGAACGGAGCGCAAAATATGCGAGCCGATCAAATGCCGCCTGATCGACGGATACTGATGACTGTTGGGTATATGCCATTGGGGATCAAACCTTTCGGAAAGAGGAAGCCCCCTAACGGTTAGAAGGCTTCGGATTGTGCTTGGGCTTCGGCCAGCAACTTTTCAACTTCCGCTTGAGACTTTGCTTGCGAAATGCGTTGAACAAAATCGACAGGAGGTTCACTGTCTGAACCTGCCGCAATCTGGTTTGTCCGATTCCACGTTCCGGCTTCCTGCTTGATGCTTTCGGCCTGCGTGTCTTTCAGAAGTCCTGCTTCGATACCTGCTTCACGGATAGCGTCAGCCGACAGGTCACCGTCATACGCTTTCACGAAATATTTGGAGATCGGCAACTCAGGGTCAATACCTGCTTTGACGAACGCCAACTCTCGTGCCGCGCTAGACGCTGCGTCTGCTTGCGCTTTCAGTTCAGCATTTTCTGCTTCCAGCTGCCTCATCCGATCGCGTAACGGATTTCTGCCTTCTTGCTCTTCATCGAAGTTGCTGTCCATATGTACACTCCTTTGCCCAATCACCATCCGGAGGCAGATAGTGACGCTGCTATGTCTCCCTTGCGGGGTTCCTGCCCACCGTGGGCATCGGGACAATCATATCACAAGTTATTGTAGTCCGGTGAGTTCTGCGCCTTGACCAGCGAAACGCCCGCCCTGTTCAAACGCCGCTTGACGGCGACGGGCACGCTGACGGAGCCGTTGCTGTGCCGCACCTGACGTACCAAACACGCCAGCAATCTGCTCTTCTTGTGACAAACCAGCCATACCAGCCTGCTGTTCTTCGGTTGTCGCCTGGAACAATTCTTGTGATTGTTCAATGGCTTGGAACCCTTGCTGTGCTTGTTGCTGTGTTATGCCTTGACGTTGTAATTCTTCGGCTTGCGCCAAACTAATATCAACACCGGACTGTTGTGCTTCGCCAGCAATAATTGCTGTCTGTGCTTGTTGTTTCAAACGTTCACGGGATCGTTCGGGGTCAAGGAAGAATTGTGCAAGGTCAGATTCATTGACCCCATACAAACGTTGTAGTTCCGCAACAACTTCAGGGTCAGCGTTACGCACAGCAGAATACCCTTCGTTAATGCGCGCATAGTATTCGTCAGGCGAAACATCGTTAGCAATAAAGTTAGCGATATCAGTTTGGCTATCGTAGAAACCTTCCGGCATACCAGACAAACCACGGTAATAGCGATAAGAATTTTCTAACTCGACATACCGATCCTCGGAATACACGTTCAGTCCTGCTGCTCGGCGTTCCTCGTTACCCCTAAACCGTTCCCGATACACTTCGGTGCCACGAATCCTTGTTTTTAATTGGGCTTCGCTAACAATGTTCTGACGGAACACCAGATCGTAAACAAACTCGTCCAAACCTTGCAGATCGTATTGGCTGAGATAGCTGGCGATGATTTGTTTAGCGGAAACCTGTTCCTCTGTACCTGTCATTGACATGGCTATACCTTCCCAAAGATGTCCGCGATGGTGTTAACAGTTGCATACGCTTTGTCTTTTGCCTGCGAAGTAAACTCGTAGCCGAACGACTCGGTATTACGCAAATAATCTCCCCACTCTTGCAGGTTCATCATGCGTTGCTCACCGCTACCAGCATCAGGCTGATAAGTAATTGCTTTCGCCCAATCAGGACTCGTGAAATCAATTGAATCAGGATTGATCTCTAACGTGTTGGAAGCAATCTCACGATATCCGGCAACCACATCTTCAAACGTGCGACCCGCATCAAACTGATCTGCCAACGCAGGATACATTGTTTTGGCCTGAGCCTGCATGTAAGAATCAAACGTTGAGATTGATTCATCGCCCGTAGCGATACGTTGAACCCAAGAGTTAAACGTCGTATCTGAGGGTTTCACACCATACTTGGTGACAACCTTTTTCATTTCGTCACCGTAATAGCCTTGAACTAAGCCAGCTGTTCCTTCGTCGCCCGTCAACGAAACAGCTTTTTTGCCGATCATGTTGTCAATCGTTGTGTCATTCCAGCCTTCACGCAAACTGCGTGTAGCAATATCAGATATCTGAACTGGGTTCAACCTGACACCCATCTCTAACGCTTTTGCGGCAATCTCGGAAGCACGATTGTCAACATACGTTTGGTAGGTGGCTGGGTCTTGTGCGCTTTCCAAATCCCATTCGCGTGCTGATGCGGTGGTGTTCTGGTACCATTCTGTTGCACGCAGCGCCTGCGTGAACTTTACGCCACCAGGTTCCCAATCATTTTCGTAAGCCTGTTTGATGACTTCTTTGACTTCTTCGTTGCTTGAAATGATTGCCCAGTATTCTGGGAATAGTTGTTCTGCGGCTTCTTGCCAAGACACTGGGATGTCTTCTTCTGCGGCAGGTGCATCTGTTTGTGTTGATGCAGATGTATCTGTTTGTGTTGATGTGGTTCGGGGAGCAGACAAAAACTCTGCCTCAGCCAACGCTTCGTAATCTATATTGTCAGACATCAGACCGCCTTCAACGCTTCAGCGAAACCACCAACATGGCTCGCAAACTTAATACCCATAGCCTCAGTCGGAGCAACATTCTGAGCAAACTGTTCAGCGGCAACACTAATATCTGATGCGGCTGTCGCCACACCCCCCGCTGAAGCCTGCTGTTGCGCCTGAATCTGTTGTTGCTGATATGCCTTAACGAAATCGTTCGCTTCGGTTTCAGTGAAACCACGACCCAACGTTTGATACGCAACACTTTTTGCTACAGCTTTAATATCGTCAGGAGAAGTAACCCTATAGGTAGGTCCTGTTCCCCGTTTTTTTGCGGGGGCGTTACGTCTGTAATCTAAAACTGCTCGATCAAAACTGACACCTGAATCGTTAGCGAACTTGTACAGGTAGGTGTATCCGTCTATATAGTCGTCAATGGTTTCAATGGTGAACCCTGTGTCTCGTAACACATCTGCGATAAGTTCTCTTTGTTCGTCTGAACTGTTGTAGTAGGCGTTGAAACCTTCAACTTTAGGGTCGTAAATGTAACGTTCGCCATTTGCGTCAACAAGAAACTGTCCGTCTAAACCGACAAGTCCGGGTTCGTTTGTTTCGTAGTCGTAACCAGTTCCCCCCGTGCTGATACCAGGCACCCCGATTGTTGTTGGTGTCGGTCGATATCCTATTGGTCTGACACCGGAGTAGTTGGCTCCACGCGACGGCGGTTGGTTAAGTTTGTTTTCGTCTTCTTCGTCAACTGTCAGCGCATTAACGGTGGCCTCCACTATATCCGCTATATCATCGGCAGACAAACCAGAACCAGAACCCTGACCATCAACTTGTTGAGGAAACTTCGTCATGATAACCCTTAACTGTCAATCTCTCTAAATAATACATCGTCCCAAACCATCTGGAAAGACGGATACTGCTGAGTCAAACCAATACCATGCAACAACAACACAGACCGCAAATCAGTGTTCTCATCCGTTGACAAACCAGACCCTCTAGCATCCGCAGCTTCCAACACACGATCACGCATAGCAAAATAACTACGCAACGCAGTACCAACCTCATTATTTTGAGTCACTTCCAAACGAGAAGCCTCTTCCAACTGGGAAATTTTGCGAGGCAACTCGTTGATATCAAACGGGGCGGTCCCATAACCAGGGAAAATTTCGACAAGATTCTCACGGTAGGTTTTCAAATACTCTCTCTGCAACGGATTCGGTTCGTTATCCATAGACGCAAGAACAGACTGATACAAACGGGAACCAACAAAATACTCTGCCGATTCGCGTCGAGCCTCAGGATCTTGCCAACGTTCACGCTGACCGCTTGCGATCTGGCTTTGATACTTAGTGAAATCAATATCGGTACCTAAACGGCCAGCAAAATACGGGTACACGTCAGGAACATTTTTTACGATGTCAGGATTATCTCGTTCCCACTGGTCAAACTGTCTGGTGGCCTGCAAACCATCAATGTTCGTATAGGTTTTTCCAACCATGTAACCGATTGCGTCTTCACCAAAAAACTCTATATATTTCCTTACGGCCGTAGCAGGATCTTCTTCACGCAACAACCCTAACGCCCTAGACAAAACTGCGTTAGAAACATTTCCATTAACCATCGTTGTGATTTCGTCAATGGTTATCTGACCTTCAAACTGGGTGGGAACCATCACCTCAATCTTTGGACGCATCGGCAAAATGAACTGGCCTAGAGCGCGTTGCAGCACCATATGCTGAGCCACCTGAGCAGCATCATCCAAAAGATCGGCGTTCAGTTGCGCCTGTTCATCTGGATCACGAGTCCTTGACGTGTACTTGCCTGTCGCCCACAAAGCGTCATACGCTTGGAGTCTTGCATCAGCCACAAGGCTTGGCGTATTCGGATCACTAGAAATAATGTCAGCCATTTTCTGCGCCCAAGATGGCACAACCAAAGATTCTGCGCTTTGCTCACCGTACGGTGTCATCCACGCATAAATATCTTCAGCTTTCGGAATGACACGTCTTGTTGGCCCCCAACTCAAAAGGGCGGTAGCAGGGATCGTTAGAGCCGGTCCGCCAGAAGGCATCGCAGAAATAGCAACGTTCGCCGTTCTCAGCTGCCCGACAAGCGGAAAATCTAAATCGCTTTCCGCTGCGGCTTGCGAAGTTGAATACCCTAAATATCCGCCTGCCCCACCACCAGCAATCGCTCCAGGCAAACCGAGCATCGCTCCTCCGAGTGTTGCGCCAGCCATGCCGTACAACAAACTTGCTACGGTTTCACTACCCAACAGGCCGGTAGGATACGCATAAGACCACTGCCCTGTTGTTGGATCTCGATAAAAATATCCTTGACCGTCTTGATCTGGGTCTGCTTGTGCTAAACCTTCAAAGCCGTTGTACAAGCGTTTAGTTTCGTTGGGTTGCGACAACAACAATCGGGGCCAACGCGTCACACCGTCCTTAAAAGCGTTAGCGAACGGTTCAAGAACACTTAACGCAACAGCAAGATTACTTTGCTCTGTAGCGTTATACAGAACGGACGCTGCGTTATCTGCCGCAAAACCTCTAGCAACAGCATCAATTTCTTCAAAAGTTCGTGAACCGGTGGCTGGGACAGTTCCGTCAGCGTAACCAACAATACGATCCCATGTTTCTTTTGAACCGATCCATCTGCCAGCGCGTGCGTCAGTGAACTTAACTTTGTTATCAGCCATCGCTTTTTTAATGTTGTCAACGATTTTGGCTGCTTCGTCCTGATCTAGTTGAGGCAACAGAAGGTCTATGCCTTCGTGGTAAAACTTTCTCCAAACAACAGAACGGTTCAACGTCTTGTCCGGTCGAGTCAAAATGTTTGCAAACAGTCGTCGAGTGAAATTATCCCACGACCGCAACACAGCTTTTTGTGATTCGGGTGCTTTGGTTACTACGTTTGTAGTTCTGTTAACTCGCCCTTTAACCCACATCGGAAACGCATCAGGCGTGGTTTCCAAAATTTCTTTGACAACATCAATGAATTCGTCAGAATAATCTGCTACTGCTTCAGGACCAAACAAACCTTGCTGCAATCTTGTGAACGCGTTGACTTCTTCCGTTGCGCCAGTAGGTAGGAACTTGCCAAAATCGCCACCATTCTTAACAATGTCAACGAGTCGTGAGTCACCCACAGTGAACCTGCGGAACCGTTGCACAAAATAATCTTCAATGATGCCAACAGCGTTACTGCGAATTATGTTGCCGTTCTGGTCAAAAATTTTAAACGAACCTTTTTGAGATTGGCCTCCAAGATCAAGGAAACCTTCTCCGGCTTTGCGGGATTCAAAATCTTTTAAGGCAGATAAAATCCTTCTGTCACCGGCCTGAGCCATGTCAACAATTTGTTGCGGGGTGTTGCCTTCTGCAATTAAACGGGTGATGCGGTCGTTTGAAATCAAGTGGATATTGTCTGCAACATGGCGAACATAAAATTCTGCTTCTCTTCGAGCCGGTCGCCATGCTCCTGCCGCATACGTTGCTTTTTCTAGCACACCAGGATCTAAGTCTTTTGTAAGACCACCTTCGACAAATTCAACAGCGTCTTTGAAAGTTTCGCTAATCACTTTGTCGGCTTCTGCTTTGTTGCGAAACGTACCTAGTACATCGCTCCATTGTTCGCCGGTGACTGAACCTTTGTATTTGCCGACACGTTTGCGTCGAAACAGCAACGCCGAAGCAAGTTCAACAGGGTGAAACACCCCTGTTCTAATTCCCGGCGCAAAACTTTGGGCAAACAAACCTTCGTTTGCAATTCGCCAACCGTAACCACCCGAACCAAGAGCTGCACGTTTGAACACTTTGTTGTGAACAAAGTCCATTGCCGCGACGGGGAGCCGTGGTTTACCTAACTCTGTTAACGCATTAGGCAACGGAGGGTTAGTGATTGTTTTCCCAGCTTTGTTAACCCCCGCCCTGCTGAACATCCAGTTGTACGGTTTCGTTAAACGCTGTACTGCTCTAGGGTCAGGCATCTGAATCTTGTAACGTGCATGTTCTGAATCTAGCCAGCCCCGCTTTTTTGAACGAGTAGACATTGTGCCTGGAACAAGTTTGCCTGTTTCGTCTTGGAAAAAATAGCGTGTGGCGACAGCATTGTAAATGTCGCCCAGACCGCTGTCGTCCAAAGCGTTGAAGGCGTTCATCTCGTCGCCTTCTTTAATGCCACGCTCAAACACCTCTTCAGCAAATGCGCGTGGAACCCCAAACTTTTCCACAGCATCAGCAAAAATAGTTTTGAATTCGGTGATTGAATCCTTGATATCGCCTTTGTTATCCAACAAGGCATTAGTCAAACGGTTCAATACTGGGTTGCGTTCAGCAGGAGAACTGTAAACAATCTTCAGCCAATCCTCTGCATTTTTGACAGTTTCAGTAATTTCGGCATCGTTAGCGAAACCGAGAACCAGATTTCGTGACGGCGCACGGGTCAACTTTCTTTCAACAGACAGATACCGAGAAACAGGATTTCTCAAAACTGACGCTTTAACGTTGCTCCAGTTAGACCAATCCATTTCAGAAACATTCATCGCGCCACGCTCGGCACCCAACACTCTTTCAAGTGTCACCAATGCTTCAGTTTCATTTGTTGTTTGAACCAGATCGTTCCACACACGGGCGTTGGCGTTCGGCAACAAACGTCGAGCATCAGAAATGTCTTTGATGCCAGCAACGTTCCTAACTAGACGTTGCCCGTCGCCAGAAGCCAGCCACCCAGAAACTTTCTCAGGTCGCACAAACGGGGTCACCCCATTCGTCAATCCGAACGTTTGTCGCAGCGAACCTTTAGTCGCGCTAGAAACCGCACCAGTTGCACCTTTAACCGCACTTTTAGCCGCTGGGACTCCAGTAGGCGCAGTCATTACCAATGTTGCGTCAACAAGACCAGACACATTGTTGTACTGTTCTGAGCCGGGACGAGCAAACGCTGTTCCAAGAATTCGACCAGGGGTCATGCCAACAATGTCAAAACCTGCGCCGCCAGGAGCGTTAGGGTTGGGGACTTGAATTGCGCCACGATAATCTTTCGCTGCTTCTGCTTGCGCTAATCGTGCTTCACCTTCAATAAAAAAACCGCTGCCGGTATCTTTCCCTGACAAAAGTTGGTAAAGGTCGGTGGTTGCAAGAATTGCTCTAGGGTCCCACCACGACGCTGTGGGGCGATAAGCCGTTGTCTTTGTTCCATCAGGACTTTCTAACGTCCATGTTGCTTTGTCCATGTCGCCGGGACGTACAACTTCTTGCGGTAAACGTGTTTCAACGTTTGTCAATAGTTGTTCAACGGTACTTAGCCCAGCAATAGTGGTTCGGCTTGCCCCTTTGAGGCCGCCGTACAATGGATCTTTAACATACTTAGAGAACCAACCTCTCTCATCGGGTGATTCTGCACCGCCACCACCAGCACCGCCACCTACGCCACGATTCTGTTGCGCCATATTCTGGGCGTTTAAAATTGCTTTGTTTTGAAAATCTTGGACAAACCCGAAAGCTTCGTCCTCGGTCATCACACCAGAAACCATCGCTTGTGACGCTGCAAGCAAAACGTCTGCCTGAACACTGGGGAACGCAACGTTCATATCTGCAATCACATCTGACAGTTCTTGCCCGTTTGATGATGCAAGTTCAGAACGTATCTGTGCTTGACGACCACCGACATCGGCAATCTCCGCAAGCATCTGCTCTTCTTCGTCAGGCGTATAGAAAGGACGCGCCATTATCGACCCTGTTCTAACATCTGATTGATGATTGACCTTAACCCATCGTTCGGAAACATATTGTGCAACGCAATCAAACGTTCCAGCGTGTCATCAGATGGAATCATCCGCCCACGAACACGTTGATCCATCGCTGACGGACCCGGACCGAAGTTGGCTCCAGCAGTCAAAGGTTCGTTCGGTCGTTCAGTAGGACGATTAAAAGTTTTTGCTCCGGGGCGAGGTGCCTGTGCTGCGGCAGCTTGTCCTTGTAAAGTGGCCGGTGATGTACCCGGCCTTACCGCTTGCTGTGATGCTTCTTGTGCTGCGCCCTCACCATAGGTTTGTCCAGTGAAACGAGCAGTAGACGTAGCAGAATTACGAAGATCAGAACGATTAGGATAATCGGCCATTGTCAGCCTCCGAGTTGTGCGAGTAGAGCTTCAATACCGCCAGCACCCTGCTCAGGTGGTGGAGCCATCGGTGCCTCAGCACCCATCCCTGGCATAGCCAAACCAGGCATACCTTCAGGTGCGCCAGCCGGAACTTCCGCTGCTTGACGTTCACGGGCTTCCTCATCAACTTCTTTAACAGCGTCAAACAACGATTTCTTTTCCAACATCACTTTCTTAGTGAGCGATGCTAGATCGGCAGGCTGGTACGGACCTTCTGGGTTAGCGGCCTGCTGCTGGATGGATGCCAACAACGCTGCCTCAATTCCTTCGGCGGTGATGCGATCACGCTCTAGTTCTGGATCGCTAATCATCGGATCGGCTTCACGGGCAGATTCTTTTGACATCATGCCAGTACCCATACGCTGACCCAAACCGATAATCAGGTTGTTAACATCGGAACCAGAAGCCGAATACGAAACGTAGTGGAAATCGGTTTCCCAAATTTTGTTCGGGGTGTAATCAACTTTGCCGGACTGTGCGCGCCCCGGCATAAAGAATGATTTGGGTTGCGAACCGAAATAAGCTTTCTCGATTGCGATAGCAACCTTGTCTTCTTCCAGCAGAGAAGATGCAAACAGGTCTTGTGCTTCCTGCACTCGGTAGTCCACAACTGCTGACAGCACGTTTTCGCCACGGCGACCTGTACGAATGTTTGTGCCAGATTCGCCACCGAACTCTGCTGGGATTGCACCTTCCAAACGTTCCTGCCGTTCAATGCGGTCAAGAGCCGTATCGGTTTTGTAGCCGGGGTTGACCTGCTGGATCTGTAGGTCGCCACCTTTGATAATGCCCAGCTCGCCACGCTTACCGTCAGCCAACGCAATAATTTCAGGGTTCTCACCGGGGCGGGCAACCAGATATTCGTCTGGAAAAATGCCTCGCTCAATAGCGATTTCTGTTAATGCTTGTAGACGCGCACGGGTGTAAAACATTCCGAGCATGTCATCAAACTGTCCTCGTGGTGTGTCAAGCGTGATGCGTTGCGGGATAATTACCAGCGGGCAACCGGCACGGTTAACGATGCGCTCCAGTTCAAGCACTTCCATACCAGCACGTTCCATGTAGTTCAGCGACGGATCATCCTCTGCGCCCAGCACACCAACCACAATTTCGTTCTCGCAAACATATTCCAGCAACGTAAACTGGGTGTCTGGTTCTGGTCGGCCAACCCGTAGACGGCCATCAACCTGCGGACCGTACATTTGGATGAGCCACGAGTACGGTTTGCGATAGGTAAAGATCACGTTCTCTGGGACAGGGTTGTCTGGATCTTCGTTCGGTGACGGGTAGGTGTCAAGCGGGTTACGCAAATGCCATTTCGGTGCGTTCGTACGGAAACACGGCTTCACTACGACAGGTGACATTGAGTAGCCGAGCAGATGGCGGGCGCGTCGCCGGAGCTTCATGTTCATCCGGTTCTGATCCCACATCGCCAACATTGCTTTGTGGCGCAGCGAAGCCAAATCTTTAGAACGTTCCGAACCTTCCTTCATTGGAGGAAAGTACGGGTGTGGCATTGTGGATGCAACACGCATCGACATTTGGTCAAGGCCAACAGACAGCAAGTTGGCGACAGATGCTTTAGCGTTCTTGTCTAGTTCGTTCAACGGAACGATCACGTCGCCTTTAGCAAGTTCACGCACCTTCAACATTTGGTCGTGGACTGGACCCAGTATCCGGCGACGATGATTGTACATCGCTACAATTTCTTCGATAGTCCTCACGCGCACTCCAAGATAGTTGACAGTCTTACGCTAAGGATACCATTATCCGCAGCAGTGATGCTTCAATCCGCAGTGCGGGCATCGCCAACGGGTTGCCACCGGGTCAAACTGTTTAGAACAGTTTTCGCAAATCAATTTAACAACTAATAATTAGTTGCAAATTTGATTAGCGGCCACGTCGGTTGCGAGGAATCTTCACCATAGCGCGAACGAAATCCAAATTTGGATGTGAATAGGTTTCTGCCGCTGTGCGTGAAGGATTTAATCGGGTGGTGCCTCGGACGCGTGCATCAGCCGCAGTCATGGCTCGCTCGCGACTTGACCGAGTTGTGCGTCCAGACCCGCGACCAGATGTATACGGATTTTTGTTTTTTGGCATTCTACCTTTTGGCATTGGTATTCCTTTGTTCGTAACCTTGACACAGTATAGCACTACGCATCAATAAGAAAGGAAGGTCGCCACATGCGAGGTGGACGTTTAGGTTCCGTCAACTTCGGGGCGTGCAACAACATAAACCACAACGCCATTGCCAAGTCAGTCCCCTTCTTCTTGTCACGAGTCCAAGTTTCCAACTCTTGCACCAACGCCAACGTTTTCCAGTTCTCCGACATGCGAGGCAACCGCAACGAACCTGACCTGACAACCGGAGGAATCAACGCTTCCAAACCAAAGTTCTCATCCAGCTTGTTGCGTGACGTGGTATGCGGGATTACCAGCACCTGTCGTAACGCCTGCCAACGTCGCACAAAATCGTGTGCCAACAAAAACCGTTGCGCTGCGTTAATCTCAACAACAATATGTGACACCGGATACCCCATGTCCTCGGCACGATCACACCAGTCGTCAAGAATTCCGGTATATCGGCCAGTAGACATATCGTAACCGAGCAGGTCTTCTGCTGTAAGTTTGGTGCGTTCGATATCGACAACGTGATACAAACCGAGATCGGGCTGATAGATAGTCCAAATAACCCCCCAAAAGTTTGCTGGCGAAGGGTCAACCGAAATGATTGACACCCACGGCGGTTTCAACCCACGAATAATGTTTCCCGGGAAACGGTCACGGTCAATGCAACCCGGATATTCCACACCGTCTGATGCGATACCGCCAATCAACTGTGGGCGTTCCACAAGCTGATAATCCAAATCTATGTCTTCCTGCTGGTAGACAACACGAAACTTTTGTGGCTGGTTGTATCGGACAAACGACAGGTCTTTCCACGGTAAACGCACCGGATCAAGCAACGGTCCTTCCGGCCATGCCGGTGCATCCTTACGGCGGGACTGTTTACCGGTGTCCAACTCTTCGTAATACGCTTTGTAAATCAGGTGATGGTACTTCGGTATGCGTACTGGGTCAGCCAAAGAGTCTTCTGCGGTTGCATCCTCGCCGTCATCCTCTTCAATGTCGTCGTACGTCACTTTGTCTAAACAATGTTTGTACAAGTCGCCGGGGCCGAGCCTCTGACCGATCACATTCACCAGCCCGCCAGGGTCACAGCGTGCCTCAGCCATAGAATCCCAGCGTTCCAGTAGCCGGTCACGGGCAACAGATTCTTTAGCGTTTTCCGGTGAGGCCACATCGTCAAACAAGCACAGGTCGGCACGGTGACCGATGAACTCTGAGTCGATACCGTACGCAGAAACGGTGGGTTCTTTGTTGTCTAGCCCGCCAGGAATGAACTGTTCCACCACAAATTCTTCTGCACGCCACAACGAACCGGAAGCTAACGGTTTGAACCTGCCGTAGTCTTGGGCGAGGCAGCCTTCTGCGTCTACCGCCAGCCCTTTCTTCACTTGTTCTGGGTCAACAGTCAAAGCGACAGGCCGTTCAAGGGTTTCACGGATACGTCGAGAGTATTGTTTTGCTAGTGTTTGCGAGATCGAGCCGATAAGGACTCGGATCGCACGGTTCCTTACGATACACCAGACTGCTACGTCGTGAAAAAGCGTGGATTTTCCGGCACCGGGTGGACAGTTGAGTACCAGAAATTCTTTTTCTTCGGATTCTAGGTGTTGAACAATTTTGTATGCTGCGTCTACCTGCCAGGGTGACGGGACTCGACCTAGATAGACGCGCCGGAAGTAGTCAAAGTCGTCCCAGCCTCGTTTTGCTCGTTCGTTCAGACGCTCATATGGGATGACTGGTGGCAGGTCACCGGCTTCGTCAATGACAGATCGTAGTTCTCGGCGTTCCCTACCAGAGTTTGCGTTCGCTTTTTTAACTCCGAGGTCTGCGGCAGCTTGATCGGCTTCAATTTTGCGGCGTTTCGCATCCCATTTTTGGCCGGTGTTGTAATGGATGCCCGCAATTTTGCAGGCTTCTTTGATGGAGATACCTGCTGCACGGGCTTGCCAGAAACGGGCTTTGTCTTCTAACGGTACGTTGCGTCTACCTGACCGGTCTGTTCCTGACATCCATCACATGATACACGGAGAGCAGGCCGTACGCCGCTTTATTTTTTAGGAGGTGGGTGAACGACCCGCTCTATCCGTGCAATACATAACTCGAACCCCTCCGAGTTGCAGAAAGCATACCACAGGTGCTACAGTGAACACAACCGTTCAACACGGTTGCTGTAGGAGGCAAAATGCAATACGAAATCAGTGCAACAGACTACTTTGCGATCATCCCCGAAAAAGTCCTGTACGCAGACATCAGTCACATCTCGGTACGCATCTACGGAGTGTTACGCAGACACGCAGACCAAACAGGAAGCTGCCACCCCGGACGGGCAAGAATAGCGAAACTCGCACACACAAGCGCAAGTTCAGTAGACCGAGCCATACAAGAACTCGTCGAACACGGCTTCATCACCGTCCACCACAGACGCAACCCCGACAATCCACAACAAATGCTGTCAAACAGGTACGTTATCCACAGCACCCCTCCCGCCCATGACCATACCCCTCCCGTGGGTGATGATACCCCCCTCCCGCTGGTGACGACACCCCCTCCCGCCAGTGACGAAGTAACCATAGCCATAGAACCAAAGCCAATAAACCACTTCGAGGAATGGTGGAACACCTACCCGAAACGGGTCAACCGCAAAGCCGCACAAAAAGCATGGAAAACAGCAACCAAAACAACCAGCCCACAAGCAATCATTGAAGCAACACGCCAACAAATCGCAACAACAGGCAGCCCACTATCAAGAGAAGACATCTACATCCCGATGCCATCCTCCTGGCTCAACGCAGGAAGCCACCTCGACCAATACGGAACCACAGAACCATCCAGACCATACGACCAACCAACACCCCATCACTGCAACAGATGCGACAGCACCGGACACATCACAAAAACAGATGAAAAAGGCTACTCATACGCACACCCATGCCCAAACTGCAATGATATAATCTAACCACCGGCCCACGCAGGCCGCTCAGGTCGTACCCTCGTTGCACAGGGCGGGACGCAACCCACGGAAACGTGGTCGATCTCTCATGCGTAAACGACGATCCCATAGGAACTCTCGCTAAGGCAGGAAGACGAGAGAAGCACGAACCCGCGAGGGCGACAAAAACCAACCTAAACGTAAAGCTCCACGACAACGAGCGGGAATCAGGAACAGCGGCACCCTGATGGGGGACAAACACCTCCCTAAGTTCCCAACCAATCCAACAAAACCACACATCTCAAACACAGATAAT
>Ga0208898_1000970_pt1 | contig 20181 bp, 19 predicted proteins | sample VirMetDEL_Mar_4_FD_184513 | JGI IMG/M metagenome (GOLD analysis project Ga0208898, IMG submission 184513) | Aqueous microbial communities from the Delaware River and Bay under freshwater to marine salinity gradient to study organic matter... | ecosystem: Environmental > Aquatic > Marine >...
ATGAAGTAAGTTTACCTTATGGTATTGCAACAGGTAATGTTGGCGATAGTAACGCACTTAATACTGAATTTACATTTACTGCTAGTTATTTAAACGCAGTCTTTAATGAAGCTCACGGTTTATTTCACGTTGCAGTCAGGTCAGACAACGACACAAATGCAAGTTATTCAGAATGGACACCAACAGTAAGCGTTACGATACAGAACAAGCCAGCAAAAGTTTCTAACTTAGCTAGCTCTGTTGACACAAGTGGAGATAATTTAACAATTACTTGGGACGCAAATGATAATGGATTTGTTAGTGCAAGTAACTATAAGATATTCTCTAAGACAGATGAAACACAATGGACACAAGTATTAGTTACTACAAATACTTCTTATAGTTTTAAAGCTACAGAAACAAACTCTTGGGAATTTAGAGTAGACGCTTGCGGTAGTGAGGGAGATTGTAATAGTTCATCTACTAATGTTACTTTTAATTACACAGTTCCTACTACTACAACATCTACTACTACGACTACTACTACGACTACTACAACTACAACTTTACCTCCTCCACCTCCTCCACCTACTACGACTACTACTACTTTGCCTCCAGTAGAAAAAGTTATTATGGATGATGGTACTGAAGCAGAATATACACAAGACCAAATTTCTCAAGGAGATGTTGAGCGTGATAATGAGCGTAAGGCTAATGAAGATAAATGGGGTTGTTATGTTACTAATATTGCTTTAGAGCGTGGCGATTGTGAAGCATATAATAAAGCTCTTTACGAATCTACAACTACAACAACTACTATTCCAGAAATCAAAGAAGACGAGATTATCAAAGATGAAGTTATAGAAGAAGAAGTTATTATCAAAGACGAAGTTATAGAAGATAAAATAGAAATCAAAGATGAAGAAATTATTAAAGAAGTTGAAGTCGAGATATTACCTGAAGAAGAAATTTTACCTATTGAAGATGAAGTCGATGTTGAAGAAGAAATATTGGTCGTTGTTGAAGAAGATATTACCGACAGAGATGTGGTTGAAATTGTTACTGAAAAGCCTATTGAAGAAATAAAAGAAGTAGATATTAAAACAATAGATGTTCAAGATACAGAACAAAAAGAAATTATCAAAGAAATAATTAAAGAAACAATCAAACCTGAAGTTATTTCAGAACTTAGTCAAGAAGAAAAACATGTTGTAGCAGAAGTTCTCGGTTTTCAAGACGATAATGATGTTGAAATAATTGCAGTACAAGCTCAAAAAGAAGAATCAATAGCACAGGCTTTAGAAGAATATGTAGATAGAGCTGTAGAAAACAAAGATATTGAAAATTATACTCTTGCAGATGTTGTTACAGAGATACAAGTTGAACAATTTTTGGACAATCCATTAACTGTTATATTAGATATAGATTTAAAAAATTTTGATATAAAAGAAATAGGAAACGATATGACGAATGACCAAAAGGAAAAGGCACAGGAGGTGGTTATTCCTGTTATTATTGCTTCACAAATTATCGCTAGTGTAACGGCAGTACCAATAAGGAGAATAACATGAAATTACCAAAGTTCAGACTTCCTAATATTTCTTTACCTAGTGTGAAATTACCTAACTTAGGTATTTTAAATTACTTAAAAGATATGGTTAAAGAAAGTATTGCACAAGTATTTACTATATTAGGTTTTTTCATAGCTTGGTTTACGCTTACAGGAAGTGCACAAGATATTATAGGAATAGCTATTATAGTTTCTATAATTATTTGGTTAGCAACAATTAGATTAAGGGGATAAATTGGCTGAATATCAAGGTGGATTAAGAAGATGGTTTAAAGAACAATGGGTAGATATATCCAGACCAAAAGCTGGTGGCGGATATGCTGCTTGTGGTAGACCAACTGAAGGAATGTCTGCTAGAGATTATCAAAGAAAATATCCAAAGTGTGTTCCAGCTAGAGTAGCTTCACGAATGTCATCAGAACAAAAGAGTAGTGCTATCAGAAGAAAGCGAAAAGCTGAATCCCAAGTTGCACGTGATGGAAAGAAGCCTATTATGGTTAGTACATTTAAAAAAAGTTATGAAGGAATTGCAGACACAATAATTTTTAAATATGAGTGAAGTAGAAAAATATAATCAAGAGTATAGTGCTAAAGACGCTATGACTGATGAGTTAGATGGTAGAAAGAAAAAGAAAAAAACTAAATTACCATTTGCTAAAAGATTACAAAATATGGTTTTTGATGAAGTCAGTTTAGTAGGACGACCAGCTAATGAGTTGGCTACTGTCGTTTTACACAAATCTGGTGATTCAGAATTTGCAGGTGTTGAGGAAGTTGATAAAATTTCCTTAAACAATCAAGTAGAAATAGATAAAGGAGAAGAAATCATTATGAGTGAAAACTTAAATGAAGAAAACTTATCATCTATGCTTGAAGAAACTCCAGAAGAAGTACGTTCTTACGTATCAAAACTGGAAGATACTGTTACTGCTTTAGAGGCAACAGCCGAAGAACAGGACAGTAAAATCTCCGAGCTAGAAAAAGCAGTTTCTGAAATTTCCGTTGAGGAAGTTGAAGAAGAAGATGCTATTCTAAAATCGGCAGACCCAGTAATCCAAGAACTTGTAGCTAAAGCACAAGCTGATGCTGATTCAGCAAGAGCTATGGCTGAAGCTGAAAAGGAAGCTAGACTTTCTAAAGAGTTTGCAGATAAAGCTGGAAAATTCAGTAACTTACCAATAGAAAAAGATGCTCTTGCATCTCTATTGAAAAAAGTTGCTGGAACTTTGGAAGATGAAGAATTTTCTATGTTAGAGGAAATGCTTAATGGCGTTGATGCTACAATCGGAAAATCTTCACTTTTCGCTGAAGTTGGTTCTTCTAAAGAGTCAGATTCAAATGGTGAAATCGAAGCTATTGCTAAAGGTCTTATGACTGAAGGCGTTACCTACGAGCAAGCCTATGAAAAAGCTCTTATAGATAACCCAGAATTGTATCAAAGATATCTCGAAGGAAAGGTGAGTTAAATGGCATACGAAATTCCATTGCAAAAACTATCCTTTGAAGCTGGCGAAGACTTATCCTCAAATCAATTCCAATTTGTAACAATGGAATCTGATGGAAAAGTTGATTTAGCAGATGCAGAAACAGACATTGTTTTAGGTGTGTTGCAAAACAAACCAGAAGCAGGTCAATCTGCAACAGTTATGATATCTGGCGTCACAAAAGTTGAAGCAGACGAAACTCTCGCTGCTGGTGATTTAGTTCACGCTTCTGCTGACGGTCAAGCTGCTGTTTTTGCAGCTGGCACAGATACAACAAAGTATTCGGCAGGACTTGTATTAGAAGGGGCAGCAGCAGGGGAACTTGCTACTATCCTATTAGGTAATTATGGAAGGGGTGCATAGATATGGCTAATCCAGTAGCTTCTGACGTTCACGTTAATAAGCCACTTACAAACATTTCTATCGCTTATATGCAAAAAGCTGAAAAGTATATTGCAGGTACAGTGTTCCCGATAATTCCTGTTCAAAAACAATCCGATAGATACTTTAAGTACAACAAAGGCGACTGGTTTCGTACTGAAGCTGATTTAAGAGCTCCAGGAACGGAATCTAAAGGAGTTGGTTTCACAATCGACAATACACCTACATATTATGCAGATGTATATGCCGTTCATAAAGATGTGGATGACCAAACTAAAGCTAACGCCGATAGTCCAATTAACATGGACAAAGACGCAACTATGTTCGTAACAAATCAATTACTCCTTAAAAGAGAAAAGATTTGGACAAGCACATATTTCACTACTGGTATTTGGGACACAGATTTAACTGGCGTTTCAGGAACACCAACAAGTGGACAATTTAAACAATGGGATGCGTCAGGCTCAACTCCAATTCAAAACATCCAAGACCAAAGCATTGCTATGGCTAAGGAAACAGGTTATATGCCTAACGTTTTAGTAATTGGTGCTGAAGTTCTTAACTCCTTGCGTAACCATGCTGACATTCTTGATAGAATCAAGTACACCCAAAGAGGTATTGTTTCAACAGACCTTTTGGCTTCATTGTTCGGCGTGGACAAAGTTGTGGTTGCAATGTCCATACAGAATACAGGCGAAGAACAAGGCACTGATGCCTTTAGTTTCGTCTTTGGAAAGAATGCACTTTTATTGTATTCAAATCCAAATCCTGGACTAAATCAACCGTCTGCTGGATATCACTTTGCTTGGACTGGTTTCTCAGGTGCAGGTGGTGCAGGTGTTAGAATAAAAAGATTCCGAATGGAAGCAACCGAATCAGATAGAATTGAAGGTCAAATGGCTTTTGATTCCAAGCTAGTAAGCTCTGATTTAGGTATCTTCTTTAATGGATGTGTAAGTTAAGGCTAACATGACAGTACGATACACAGCAGGTAAGTTAATCAAAATGGAAGGAAAACTTTTCGACTATGGCGATGAACTTCCTGCTGATATCGTTGAATCTTTTGTAAATCTACCAGCATTAATCTCAGCAGGAGAAATTATGGTAGAAGAAATTGAAGAAGCAGTAGTAGAACAACCAAAGCCTCAGCCAAAGGCTAAAAAGAAAAGAGCTAAAAACTCTGATGGCACATTCAAGTCAGACGACCCATCTACTCCTGATGTAAACGAAGCATGGGTTGAAGAATCTGAGCCAAAAGTAGGCGAAGATGACTTGGACATATAATTCAGACGTATCGACTGACAGAGATAAAGTCAGACTTCTTATAGGCGATACAGATACAAACGACCAATTATTATCAGACGAAGAAATAGATTTCGTAACTTCTCAACAACCTAATCTTTATTATTCTGCTTCACAATGTTGTGAAACAATCGCAGGTAAATTCGCAAGAGATGTATCTACAACATTAGAAGGTATGTCAATCGCTAAAAGACAAAGATTTGAAAACTATCTTAATATGGCAAATACATTAAGAACTATGGCTATGAGAATTAGTCCTTCAAAACCTTTTGCTGCTTCTATAGATAAAGACCAAAGAGATGCTTATTCTTATAAAGAAAACTCTAATTTAGTTCAACCTAATTTTGAAATAGAAATGCACGACCATCCTGAAGGTGAAGGAAGGCGAGGAGAATTATACGACCCAGGACAGAGGTAATATATGGCAATGGATAGAGCAATTAAAGCTGTTTTAAAACAAACTATTGACATACAAAAATCTTCTGGTGCTAGCGTTGATGATAGAGGTAATTCAACTGCTACTTGGTCTACAACTGAATCTAGTGTTAAAACTTATATTCGTGAAGTTCGTGATGATGAAGATAAAACAAGAAACTTAAATTTAGAAAGATATTTAGCTGTCGTAGACCCAAGTGTTGATGTAGATGAATTTGATAGAATTATTTATGATGGTAAATATTATGAAGTTGATTCAGTTCGTTTAATAAGAGATTTTGACGGTTCTAATCATCACAAAAGAGTAGAAATGCAAAGGGCAACAACATTATGAAAACTTATAGATTTGATGGTGGATTTAGTGTTGAAATAGACGAACCGACTTTATTAACAGCTCTCGAAAATACACTTCAATATCAGGCATTTCTAAGAAAACTAAGTAATACATTAGCTAGAGAAGTTAGAAGATTTGTACCTGTTGATACTGGTAAATTAAGAGATTCTATTTTACCTTTAGACCCACAACAAGATGTAGGAACTATTTACGACCAAGGTCAAAGAATTAAACCTAAGTATGTTGCTGGTATTTCTATTGGTGCTTCTAATCCTAAAAACAAAAGAGCTGATTTAGCTCCTTATTGGGCTTTCGTAGAATATGGAACTGGATTACGTGGTTTATTTACAGAAATAAAAAAACCTGTTGGAAATCCAGTTAATTGGAAATATGGAATTATTAATGGACAAAGAGCATCTGGTTATATCAGAAAAGGTTTAGCTAGTTTAATACAGAAAAGTAAAAAAGGTGTTATCTAATGGTTACTTCATTACCAGATTCAGAAATCTTAGTAAGAACATGGGCATTATCTAAAACTTCAATAACAGATTTAATTGGTACAAGAGTTGCTACTAATTTACCTATTGAACCAACATTACCATTTCTTGTCGTAACTTTATTAGGTGGTGCTGTAGATGATTCTGAAGCATTAATTGGTAGAGCAGATTTTCAATTTGATGCGTATGCAGGTAATTGGGGTGGAGATAATACAAAAAACAAACCTGATTATGGAACAGCTTTTAGTGTTGCTAATACAGTTATGCAAGAAGCATTTGCACAAAAAACTGGTTCTTATACTTCTGATGGTGGAGCAACTGGTGTTATATACGGATTTACAGTAACAAGTAATGTAAGACGAGTAGATGAAGAAGGCATCGGACTAGCACGTTATAATTTTGATGCTACAATGACCTATAGGAGTTTAAATGACAGTTAAATTACAAGTAGAAATAAACCCAGAAGTGAACATAGACCAGGTTATTTTACCTGACGGTTCACTATTAAAAAAAGGGGATAGTGCTGAACTTTCTGAGAAAGATTGGCAACTTATTCAAAATAAAAAAAGTAACGGGGTTGATTTACTTGTAATATGTGACGGTAAACCCCTAATTGAAGTAGAAGATTATTTTTCTGACGAAGAAGAATAAGGCAAGGTAGAAAGAAGGAGCTAGACAATGGCACAAAGCGTTGATGATGTTTTGATTGGTACAGGCGATTTATATGTCGCTGCTGTAGGAACTGCTTTCCCTTCAGACCCATCCACAACTCCAGCATCTGACTGGGCACACGTGGGATATTCAGAAGACGGTTGGACATTTGAGATTGACCGAACATTCGAAGATATTATGGTTGCAGAGGAAATCGACCCAATCGACATATATAAAACAGCTCAAACCATTAATCTAAGCGGTGAATTAGCACAAGCCACATTGGAGAATCTCAAATATGCAATGTCTGGCGGAACAATAACAGAAGATGCGGTAAACAATCTAAAGACTTTTGTTCCTCCAACAACTGCGGGTTTCACAGAGTGGTCTATCATGCTAAGGGTACAAGCACCAGGTGGCGGTGGTGGAGCTTCTGACGATTATGTTAGAGAAGTTCAAATACCAAGGGCAGTATCAGTTGGAGCAATCCAAATGGCACACCAAAAAGCACCTAGTAAAACACTTGTAGCAGCTCAATTTAGATTATTAGTACCAGCTAGTGATAGTGCAAACGGTACAAACATATTCAAGATTGTAGACGAAACAGCTTAGACTAAATAGTAACTGAACAGAACAGGAGTAAGTGGAGGTTATGTCAGACAAACCAATTAAATTTAAAGACTTTGATGAGGCAGTAGAGGAACTAGATTTACCTGATATTGTCTTTGTTATCAAAGGTATTTCGTATTCATTACCAGCTCAAATATCTGCAAAAGCTGTATTAAAGCAGATGGAATTTTTTGCAGAAGATACAATGATTGAGCCTAACCAAATCCCTCAATGGTTAGAAGTATTAATAGGTGAACAAAACTTAAAAGGTATTGTTGAATCTGGAGCAACTTGGGAGCAAATAAATGATTTAGCTACATGGTTGTTACAACAATATGGTATTGCACCTGAAATGGATTTAGACGAAACATTAGAAAAAGTTATTGCAGATAAGGAATCAGGTGATAACCCAAAATAGCGTGGACTTTCAATGATGTTCTACTATTTTGGGCTTATATCGAATCTGATTTTTTAAATTTTTACAACATTGATAGTCCGTTAAAACTTCCATGGACTAAATTTCGTAGGCTTTTATTTGCTTTACCACCTGAAAGTGTTTTCTTTCGTGTTCTTCATCAAAAATCTGAGAGCGAAAATGAAGAAAAACAAGCTGCAGCGAAAACTCCAAATCAATGGGCTAAAGATAAGTTAAGACAAAGCCTTGGATTAAAACCAAGAAAATCTGAAAAAGCGATACCATTAGACGACTATCGTATGTAAAATACAATGTATGATAGCAAGTTGTATTATATTTTTAGCTACGTTTTCTCCTTCAATGGATGAAAGTCATATTATTGATATGTATATGCAGTGTAATGATACTGTCCCAGAAGTTATGCAACAACACGCTGAACTATATTATGAGTTTTTTGAAGAAGAAAATATTAGTACTGCTATTCGTATTGGCTGGTGTGAAAGTAGAGGAAATCATAAAGCAGTAAGAACGGCTGAAGGAAACAATGACACAGGGGTCATGCAATTTGTGCCGTGGACATGGAATTGGTTATCTGAAATGGGATATGTACCTTACTGGAATACTTGGGTGGTAATGTATCGAGGTAGACCTTATACAAAACAAGAAGTATCAAAAACAAATGTAGGTTTTAAAATGGCTCAGGCACAGAAAACTGCTTATTGGAATATCAAAGCAAGTTCTATATTAGCAGAGGAAGTATATGGAAAAACTCAATGGAGAGATTGGTCGTCAAGCCAAAACTGTTGGGAGAATGAAACTAAGTGGCATAAATTATGGAAGGAGGAACAATATGGCTGAACTAATAGTGATTTTGTCTTTCCTAGTAATTAATTGGTTAGGATGGTGGTTAATTAAAAATGACAAAATATAGACCACTACCTGATAACTTAACTATTATGCCTAGCAAGATAGAAGGACTAGGTTTATTTACTTTATCTGATATATCTAAAGGAGAAAATTTAGGTTTATCACATATTGTAGATTTAGAAACAGGAGAAATTGTTAGAACACCTTTAGGTGGTTTTATTAATCATTCAGATAAACCAAATTGTGAAATAGTAAAAGTTGATAGATGGTGGTATTTACATACATTAGAAGATATTAAAGGTCTATCAGAATTGACTTTAAAATATACTTTATACAAAGTATGAAAATATTAAATTTATATTCTGGAATTGGTGGTAATAGAAAATTATGGTCAAATGAACACGATATTACTGCTATAGAATATAAAGAAGATATAGCCAAAGTATATAAAAGTTTTTATCCACAAGATAGAGTTATAGTTGCAGATGCACATGATTATTTATTAAAACATTTTGAAGAATACGATTTTATATGGTCAAGCCCACCGTGCCCTACTCATAGTAAAATTAGACAAATGGTTGGATTGAAAAAAGGTGCTGAACCTGTATATCCTGATATGACTTTATATCAAGAAATAATATTTCTTAAACATCACTTCAAAGGAAAATGGTTAGTAGAAAATGTTGTTCCTTATTATCAACCACTAATAGAAGCTACTAAATTATCAAGACATTTATTTTGGTCAAACTTTGAATTACAACCACAAGATTTTCCTGAAGTTAAAATTAGATGGTCTAATAAAATATCGGATTTAGAAAACTATCATAAGATTTATATTGCTAATACTAAATTAAAAGATAAAAGACAGATATTAAGAAACTGTGTTTATCCACCATTAGGAAAGTATATTTTAGAACAATCCTTATCTTGATTTTATTTATTTATCCTGTGTAATTAGGTTATGGCAGAAAACATAGGTAAGTCTGGCTTAACAGGTCTATTACAAATATTTCCAAGTTTTGCTGGTTTCGGTACACAGTTTAGAACAGGTATGCGTGGACAAGCACCAATGGTGGTGCAGTTTGCTCGTACATTAGGTGGACAATTTTCTGCTGCATTCATAGCTGGTTTAGGTGTAAGAGCAATATCAAGAAACTTTGCAGATGTTGTTACTTCAGCTAGAGCTTTTGAAGATAGCTTTACAGGCGTTAGAAAAACTGTAGAAGCTACTGAAGGTGAGTTTAAATTATTAGCAGAACAAATTAGAGATTTATCAAAAGAATTACCAATAGCAGTAGAGGAGATAAACAGAATAGGTGAAGTTGCTGGTCAGTTAGGTATCAGTAAATCTGGATTAATTGATTTCACAGAAACAGTAGCTAAATTGGCTGCAACTACAACTATGTCATCTGAAGGTGCTGCTTTTGCTTTAGCCAGATTAGCCTCAATCGCACAACTACCTGAAAGCCAATTCAAAATGCTAGGTGGTGTTATCGTTGAACTAGGTAACAACTTTGCTACAACTGAAGATATGATGACAAACCTAGCATTAAGAATAGTAGGTACTGGTCGTGTAGTAGGTATGTCTGTTCCTGATATTTTTGCTATGTCTGCTGCTATTTCACAAGTTGGTGTTAGAGCTGAACTTGGTGGTACTGCATTAAGTCGTTTCTTAGTAGCAGTTCAACAAGCGACTAGAACTGGTGGTGAACAATTAAATACATTAGCTAGAGTTTCTGGAATGTCAGCAGATGAATTTAGAAAGGCTTTTGAAGAAGACGCTGCTTTAGCTGTAGCTGCTTTCTTAAATGGATTAAACCAAATGAAAGAAGATGGCGAAGATGTATTTGCTATTATGGAAAAACTTGGTTTAAATGCAGTTCGTGTTAGAGATGTTCTTTTAAGGTCATCACAAGCAGCACCAGAATTTTTTAAAGCTCTCGATTTAGCAAGAGCCCAAGAAGGTGTTGAAGACGCTGCTAATGCTTTAGAAGTAGAGTTTCAAAAAAGAGTAGAAACAACAACTTCACAATTAATTTTGATGGATAACGCTATTAACGATTTAAAAATTAGCTTAGGTGAAGCATTTTTACCAGCAGTTAAATCAGTAGCACAAGCAGTAGCAGGTTTGACGAATGCTTATAATCAAGGAAGTATTGCCATTAAAATGACAATATTTTTAGTTAAAAATTTAGGTTTATTATTAGTTTCAGGTGTTATAGGTGTATTGTCTTATAAAGCTGCTTTTGCTGTTTTAAAAACAACATTACAAGCAACTTCTGTATCTGTACTTGGTTTATCAGCAAGTGTAAAAACTTTAGCTGCTTCTTTCTCAGTTGCTTTAGGTGTAATCGGATTAATTGTTGCGAAGATAATAGAAGGACAAATAGAAACCGCTAACTTTATAGATGCAGTTGCAGAACTTAGAGCTAATATGTCTGAATTAACTCCAGAACAAAAACTTAATTTATTAGAACAAATGTTAGGAGATAATCCTAGAGAGAAACTTAAACTATTAAATGATGCAGGTATTGATATTAATACTTTATTTGAAGCTATTAAAAATGGTGCAAATTCTGGTGATGCTTTTAAAATTAAAACACAAATAGCAGACTTACTAAAAGAAATAGATGAAAGTAAAGTCGGCTTGTTAAATGGCGTTAGTAATATAGATGATTTTAATGATGCACTAAATAGATTAGGCGGAACTGCTGCTATGAGAGATGCTGGTAATAGAGCTAAAGTAGACACGGCTCGTGTTCTATTAGGTATTATATCTACAATAGAAGAAAACGAACCTTTATTAGAAGCTGAAGTAGAAGCATTACGGCAATTAGGAATCGATGTAGGTAAGAAAACAGGGGAAGGTATTGAAGAAGGAACTGGTGCTATTAAAAACGCATTAGATTATTTCAATACAAGTATAAAAGACGGATTGCGTGATGGGTTCAATGCTTTCTCAGATATACCAGAAGATATTGATACCAGTATAGATGAGTTTATTGCACAAATAGTTGTTAAGTTACAAAGACAAACTGATTTCGAACAAGCATTAACAGGATTAGCTGAAGCTGGTTTAGCAGGATTAGTTGAGGTATTTAGAAAAGAAGGAACTGGAACAACAAAACTAATTGAAGAAATATTAGCTGACCCTGATGGTTTGGGTAGATTTATTGAAATGCTTATTGCTGAAAATAATCCTAAGTTTTTCTTAGAAACATTTGGTACTGCATTACCTCCTGTATTTTCTGAAATAGAAAAAGAATTTGAAGAAGCTGGTGGTCAGATAGGTGCTGCATTCAACTCTGGTATGCAAAAAAATATATTAAGTCCATTTGGTACTGACGCACAATTCTTTACTGCTGAAAATATACCATTGAATTTTGCTAAACAATTATTAAACGACAAAAACATAAACATGACTAAAGATGATTTGATGACATTCTACGATAGAGTGTTTGTCAATTCTGATGTTAAAAGTGAAATAGACAAAATTACTAAGAATTTAGCTGGAGATTTTGTTTCTGAATTTGATGAACAAATGCAAGGTTTTGCAGATGTTGTTGATTTTATATCAGCTAGATTATCTAAACTATCTGCCAATAGAGGATTAGTTTCATCTACTGCTAACTTAAATAGATTATTAGATGAACAAGCTAATATTACTAACAATTTAGCAGATGCTCAAAAACGAGTTGATGAGTTAAGAGAAAGAGATGCACAAAGAACTGCTTCTGAACAATTAAGAATTAGAGATTTAACTAGGAAAAGAGATTTCTTAGCTAAAGCGGTTGAAGAAGGTCAAGATGCTACTTTAGAATTAGCTGTTGCCGAAGAAGAATTAGCACAAGCAGTTAAAGAAGCTGATGCTCCTACTAGAGAATTATTAGACGCTGAACAACAATTAACTGATTTACAGCAAAGAGAAAAAGATTTACCAAATGAAATAGCTGAAGCTAGAGATAACCAAGCACAAGCTACATTACGATTAGCCAGTGCAGAAGCTGAATTAATGACAATATCTCAAAGTCTTCCTAATTTAACAGCACAACAAGTTGCTTTCTTTACTTCAATAGCTACTTCTGCTGGTATAGCTACTTCTCAGGTAGATGGTTTGATATCAAAATATACAACTTTAAATTCTTTAAGTTCTACAGGAGCTATGACTGGTAGTTCATATACTGTTAAAGCTGGAGATACACTAGGCAGTATTGCTAATGCTTTAGGAATTAGTTGGCAAGATTTATATGAAAAGAATAAAAACATTATTGGTGGTAATCCAAACTTAATTAAGCCAGGACAAATCTTAGGATATAAAAAAGGTGGTTTCTTACCAACAGGCGGTATGGGCGTAGTTGGCGAACGTGGTATGGAATTAATACAATCAACTGGTAGTGGTACAAAAATTACACCTATTGAAAACTCAGGTATGAGCTTAGGTGGTGCTAATGTAACTGTTAATGTAACTGGTTTCCCAACTGATACAATAGTTGCTAGAAATATTGCAGAAAATATTAGACGTGAATTAGTTAAGCTAGAAGAAGAAGGTAGAGGAGGATTGTTAAGTAGATGAGTTTAACAATAGGAAGATTAACAATAACATCACCTGCTACATTATCTATTGATGAAAGTGGTTTCTTATCTTTCTCAGGTAGATTAAATAATTCTGATATAGCAGATATGAAATATCTTAGAGATGAATTAACTGGTTTAGCTTCTATGGGAGAAACAGTTCCTTTTTCTTATACTGGAGATGATACATTAAACGGATATTGTCAAATAATTAGTGCAAGTATTTCTATGCAAAAAATTAGTTTTGGTGGATTTGGTTATCGTGTTACTGTAAATCAATTAGGTGATGAAAATAATGTTAAATTCGAATCAAGGTTTTCTGGTGCAATATTGGATAATAACTTTGGTATAAGTTCTACAAGTAATGGACAATGGCATGGTTTACCTGTTGGACATTATAATTATGATGCTGAACAATCTTTTAGTACAGTAACTAGAACTACAGATGTAGGAACACAATATATTCGATATGGTTCTAATTTAAAAACTGGTTCTGCATTTTGGTCAGCAGACCAAGGAGATTTTTATAAAGGAAGTGCGAAGGTTGTTATTGGTAATAAAGTGAGAACTTCTTTATTTGTTCAATCACCAATCACAAATAGTTATATCACTAATGGAATAATTAAACTTGATTTCGGAGAAGGAGCTAGTGAAAGCAGATTTACTACAAGCATTTATGATGGTTCTGCTTTTAGTACTTCTAAAGAATATAAAATAGAAAGTGGTTCTTCCTTAGCTGAATTTAGAAGTTGGAAAACATTATCAGTATTAAGAAATTCTCCAGAACAAGTAGTTGTTAGATTAACAAGTCATTACAACGCAAATGGTAGTGGAGTATTAACTGCTGATTTCTCACTTCGTAGAGGTGCACATCACGCAACAATATTATTAACACAATGGACTTCTGCAAATATGAAAATAAGTTTAACTACACCAGAAGCTGGTACAGCAGAAGTAGATGAAAAATATATAGAATCAGATGTAAGTACAACTAGATATTTATTAGGTTCTGCAAATACAGTTACTTTTGATGAAACTAATGGTGGTATGACTAGAACTTCATCTGATAAATTTAGAATTATGGTTGGTTATGTTTTAGACGGTAGTAGTGCAAATTCTTTTGATACTGCTGCAAATGTATATAGCCAATATTTAGATAGTGTATACGAGATAGTTAAACCAGTTAAGCCATGAGCGTAACAGAAAAATTAATGGGAGATGGTCGTTTTGACCTAAGATTAAATGTAACTACTACGCCTACTTCTGTATTGAATAAGTTAGCTGGTTGGTCACATATCATTGTTACACCACAGCCTTTATCTCCAGACCAATTTGATGATAATACTATTTTAGAAAGTGCTAGATACACAGGTGTTATTTTAAGAAAAGAAACTGATGGAAGCACTATGACATTAGTTGGAAAAGGTTTAGGTACATGGTTAGGAGATAAAGATAATCGTGGTCGTATGATAAATACACCACCAAGGTCTTTTAATAATGTTTCTCTAGCTACTGCTTTAGATAGTAATACAGTTCCTTATGGTATTTTAAGAGATGATGCTGGTAATACTGGTGGTTTAATTAAAGGAACAGTTACGGAAACAGGAACTAACTTTACTGGTAGATTTATTTATACAAATGCAAAAACAGCATTAGAACAAATATGTGTTGTTACTGATGCTGAATATAAAATAAAACCAAATGGTGAAATTGATGTTGGTGGTGCTTCTGATTTATTTACTACAACACCAACTACAGTAATTGTTAGAAATCAAGGCGGTGATGACCCAAATATAACTGGTGTTCAAATATCACAATTAAAATCTGAATTTAATGCGGAAGATTATGTTTCAGAAGTTAGATTATTAGGAGAAGATGCTGGAATTAGTGTAACAGAAGGTTTAGCTACACAATCATCTATACCATATAAAGATTTATTTGGTAATGAGTTAAAAAGAACTGCTTTAGTATCTGAAACAAATATTCCATACAATCAAAAAGATGTTAGAGCTACAGCCACATTAGATGAATTTAACAGAACAAAGCAAACTATTAGATTAGTTACAGAAATATATGATATTAATGGGGAATACAATACTGGAGATTATGTTTATGTTTATGACCCTGATATTGATTTTGTTGATGAAACAAATGAAGTTGAATATCGTGGACAAACCATCCATCCTGTTTCAATTCGTGTGCTCGGAATTACATTTCCAATCTCTGCTGGTGCTGGTGTTTATCACAGAGATAAAGATGGAAATTATACAGATTTAAGTGGATATGTTGAATACGATACTGGCGAAGCAACTATTGAAGTTGGAGAAAGTCCAAGAAGTTTAATTGATGATTTAAAATATTCTGGAAGATTAATTCAAGATAAATATGCAGATTTAGGTTCAGTACCAGATACACCAGGAAGCGTAGCTGGAACTGTATCTACATATCTAAATAATGAAGGTATTACAGAAGGTGCTATTGCTGTAACTTGGGACGAACCAAATAATACAGATGGTACTGTTATGACAGATGGTTACCAATATAGAATTAGATATAAGCCAACAAGCTCTACTGGTTATCAATATGTTGCTACTGAATGGAATGATACAGATGTAACAATATATGGATTAATCACAGGAACTTCATATCATATCGGTGTAGCTGCGGTAGATACAAAAGGTTATGAAAGTACTTATAGTACAAATATAACTGTAGCTATTCCACCAGATACAACTGCTCCATCTCAACCTAAACAAGCAGATACTATTGCTACTTCGGCATTAAGAGTTTTAATTACACATAGTTTAGGAAAACAAGGTGAATTAAACGATTACACATTAGAAAGAGATATAGAACGATTAAATGTTTATGGTTCAACTACTTCTGGATTTACTGTTAATAGTGATAGTAAGTTAGGAGAAATACCTGTTACTTATGCAAACATATTTTCTGAAATACCTATTCAAGGTGTTATATCTTTAGATTCAACTGATGTAAGTTATTTTAGATTTACTGCGGTAGATAGAAGCGGTAACGAAAGTGTTCCTAGTACAGAACAAAGTGCTAGTGCTACATTAATAGATTCACAACATATAGCTACTGCTGCTATTGCTACTGCTCATATCGGTGAAGCTCAAATAACAACTGCGAAGATTGGTGATGCACAAGTAACAAATGCAAAGATAACTTCTTTATCAGCAGATAAAATAACTGCTGGAACAATAGATGCAAGCGTTATTACTGTTTCTAATTTATCAGCAGATAATATAACTGGTGGAACATTAAGTGCAGATAGAATATCTGTTGGTTCTTTAGATTTTAATAAATTAAGTGCTGGTTCAATAAGTATTGTCGAAAGTATGATAGCTAATAGTGCTGTTAGTAATTCTAAAATTCAAAATAGTGCAATAGACGCAGCAAAGATAGCTAGTAACGCAGTAGAAGCTGCGAAGATAGCTGCTAACGCAGTAGTGGAAGCAAAGATAGCTAACAATGCTATCACAACTCAAAAAATTATAGATAACGCTATTAATTCAAATAAAATTGCAACAGGTGCAATTATTGAATCAAAATTAGCAGATGGTTCTGTAACTAATGCAAAAATAGGAAACTTAGACGCAAGTAAAATTACTACTGGAACTTTAGCTGCTGGTGTAATAAATACAACTTCTTTGGCTTCAGTATTTATTAATACATCTGCAAATATTACTTCAGCTTTAACAGTTCAAGGTGCAACAGTAAGAGCTACTGGCAATTTAGAAACTGGAGACAGAATAAATCACGGTACTTCTCAGTACATAGATATGGGTCAAACAACATTTTATTTAAGACCAAATGGACCTACTTCTGGTTTACAATTAGGCTCTACTACCACAAGCTATATAAGAACTAACTTTAGACCCAATGTAGATAACAGTTTCGGTTTAGGTTCTTCTGGTTCTAGATGGACAGATGTTTGGGCAGTAGATGGCACTATTAACACTTCTGACATAACTCAAAAAACAGATGTAGTACCAGCAACTTTAGGATTAGATTTTATAGATACACTTACACCAATAGAGTTTAAATGGGCAGATGGCGGTGTAAGAACACATTTAGGTTTTTCTGCACAAGATGTAAAGCAAAAACTTATAGACGCTAAAGGTGCAACACAAAATTATGCAATGTATGTTCAAGGTTCTTATGAACCACCAAGTGAAGAAGTTGATGAAGAAGGTAATTTAATAGAAGAAATACCAGAAAACTTTGAAACTTATGGATTAAGACCACAAGAGCTTATACCTGTATTAGTGAAAGCTATACAAGAACTAAAAGATAGAGTAGAGGCGTTAGAATAATGAGTTTAACTACACATCAAAATACTTCTGTTCAATTATTAACTAGCCCAAGTGGTTCTGATGCTTGGACTTTTGAAGATGGTGTATCTGGAATACAAGTAGGTAATGCTACTGTACATATAGAATCTGCTGGTGTAACTGGTTCAAATGCTTTCTTGTATTTGGACGGTATGTCTGTTCTTTCTAATCAATCTTTAACTCTTGGTACAACACAAGAACATCCTGTTTACTTAGCTGCTTATGGTGTTCCTGCTATCAAAATACAAACAGATGGTATGGTCGATATTCTTTCAGCTAAATTAAAAATTAATGGAAATACAGGCACAGCAAATCAAGTTTTAAAAACAGACGGTTATGGAAATATTAGTTGGTCTAATCCACAAACATTACCTAATTCATTTAATACAATAACTGTAGGTGGAACTGATATTGTTTCTGATAGTACTTCAGATACTTTAGAGTTTATTGCTGGAAGTAATATTACTTTAACAGCAGATGCTATTAATAAAACTTTAACTATTGCTGCAACTGGTGGTGGAAGTATTGTTGATACTGACACTTGGCGACCAGGCTGGAAAGGTTTACCATTTGTTCAATATACAGGTACATCTGACAAAATAGAAGCTGAACCTTATTTTATTAATGATGGAAGTTATGCAAGAGAAATACAAGTATGGGATTTTATAGATTCAGATGGAAACGATTTAAGTTTCTTTCCTTCTGCTAAGTCTGATGGCTCTACTTTACAAGTTTCTTTACTTGATAGTAGTGGAAATTCATATAACCTAGATGCTGAGGAGATGTTAGTATAATATGCCAACAATAATAGAAAAGAAGCCAATATCAGTTACTTATGATGGTGACGGTAATCCTACTACGTTTGTTGAATTTGAAGATACAGTAACTAATAGACACGTAGTTCCAATTATACATGGTGGTACTGGAGCTGATAGTGCTGCTGATGCTAGAACAAATTTAGGTTTAGGCGGTTTATCTACATTAAGTGAAATAACTGTAAATGAATTAGCTAATAATATTGATGCTACTGACATAGGTTTTATAGCATATAAAGCTGCTGAATTAGAAACAGAAAGATATATTAATGGTGTAGCTTTTGATGGTTCTGCTGATATTGTTTTCGATACAGATGATATTAGTGAAGGTACAACTAATTTATACTTTACAAATGCTAGATTCGATACACAGTTAGCTACTAAAGATACAGATGATTTAACTGAAGGCACAACTAATCTTTATTATACTGACGCTAGAGTTAGCTCATATTTAACTACAAACAGTTACGCAACTCAAACTTATGTAGATACAGAAATTGCAAACTTAGTTGATTCAGCACCAGCTACTTTAGATACACTTAATGAATTAGCAGCTGCTTTAGGAGATGACGCTAACTTCTCTACAACTATTACAAATAGTATTGCAACTAAATTAGCAATATCAGATTTCTCTACATATTTTGATACAGATTTCGCTTTAAAAGATACTGATGATTTAACAGAAGGTGTTACCAATTTATATTACACTTCAACAAGATTTGATACAGATTTTAGTGGTAAAACAACAACTGACTTAACAGAAGGTACAAACCTTTATTATACAACTGCAAGATTTGATACAGCTTTCTCAGGAAAAGATACAGATGACTTAACTGAAGGATTAACAAATCTTTATTATACAGATGCTAGAGTTGGTTCATATCTAACAACTAACAGTTACGCTACACAAACTTATGTAGATAATGCTGTAGCAACAGAAAATGAAATAAGTGAAATGAATGATGTCACTTTGACATCTTTAGCAACTGGAGAATTTTTACAATACAATGGAGCAGTTTGGGTTAATGTAGTTCCAGATACAGATGATATAACAGAAGGAACAAATTTATTCTATACACAAGCTAGATTTGATACAGCTTTTACTGCTAAAGATACTGACGACTTAACAGAAGGTTCTACCAATCTTTATTACACAGACGCAAGAGTAAGTAGTTATTTAACAACAAATAGTTACGCTACACAATCATATGTTGATAGTGCTGTAGATGCTGAAAATGAACTATCTGAAATGAATGATGTTTCTATAACAACTTTAACTACAAGTCAATTTTTACAATATAACGGAGCTAATTGGGTAAATATCACAATAGATACAGATGATGTTGCTGAGGGAACAAATCTTTACTACACAAGCACTCGGTTTGATACAGACTTTTCTGGAAAAACTACAACAGATTTAACAGAAGGAACTAATCTTTATTACACAACTGCTAGATTTGATACTGCTTTTAGTGGTAAATCAACAACAGATTTAACCGAAGGAACTAACCTTTACTATACAGATGCGAGAGTAAGTTCTTATTTAACAACTAATAGTTATGCAACACAATCTTATGTAGATACTGAAATAGCTAATTTAGTTGATTCTGCTCCAGCAACATTAGATACTTTAAACGAATTAGCTGCTGCTCTGGGAGATGATGCAAACTTTTCAACTACAATAACAAACAGTATTGCTACTAAGTTAGCTATTACTGACTTTTCAACATATTTCAATACAGACTTCGCATTAAAAGATACAGACGATTTAACTGAAGGTGCTACAAACTTATACTTTACAACTGGAAGAATAGATACACATTTATCTGGCGGTAATGGTATTACATACACAACTGGTGCTATATCAGTAGATGCAACTGTAATAACAGGGCAAACTGCTGAAACAACAATAGAT
>Ga0208898_1000971_pt1 | contig 20168 bp, 22 predicted proteins | sample VirMetDEL_Mar_4_FD_184513 | JGI IMG/M metagenome (GOLD analysis project Ga0208898, IMG submission 184513) | Aqueous microbial communities from the Delaware River and Bay under freshwater to marine salinity gradient to study organic matter... | ecosystem: Environmental > Aquatic > Marine >...
ATAATGAGTTGACCCTTACGATTATTGGAGACCTCGCATAATGGCTAGTGAACTGAGAGTAAACACCCTGAAAGATGCAGCCGGTGCGAACAGCGTGGCTACGTCGGTTGTGTTCAATGGCACGGCGAAGGCGTGGGGCCACATCGATCAAACGTCCACAGGTCATCCCACTCGTGACAGCTATAATATTTCTAGCACCAGTGACACGGGGGCGGGTAGCACGAGAATTACGTTTACGTCTGCTATGGTCAACAATGATTACTGCACTGTCACCACTTGCACCGCTGTTACGACATTTGAAGATAATTCGTGTGGTCAGCCTATTACATCGTCAACAATGGACAATTATAATTCTAATGGCACAACTCAGACTGACCATAGTCGGGCATCACAGGCAGTATTTGGAGACCTCGCATGAGTAAGGCAGCAGAACTCGCCGCACTGATTGGTTCGCAGACGGCGTTGTCGAACAGGAACCTGATTATCAACGGTGCGATGCAGGTGGCGCAGCGTGGCGATGTCACGGGCATTACAGGTTCGTCTTATGGTGGCCCCGATAGATTTGAACTAAATGCGTCAAGCATCGGCACATTTACAATCTCTCAAAGTTCTACTGCGCCGACAGGTTTTAAAAACTCGTGGAAAGTAGACTGCACAACAGCAGATGCGTCTCCTGCTTCTGGTGACTTGTTGCGAGTAAGCTATCGTATTGAGGGCCAAGACTTACAACAACTTGCTTACGGAACGTCAGGTGCAAAGGCTATAACTCTATCCTTCTACGTTAGGTCCAACAAAACAGGAACCTATAACGTACAGTTTCAACAAATAGATAATTCTTTTAAGCAAGCAGTTTTGTCCTACACGATTGACAGTGCAGATACTTGGGAGTTTAAGAGCATAACTGTGCCGGGTGACACATCAGGTCTTATAAATGACGACAACGGAGATGGTTTAGCCTTGTTCTGGATATTGGGGGCTGGGTCAACTTTCACTAGCGGTAGCGAAAGGTCAACATACACAGCGTTTGCTAATGGTGATGTTGCCCCTACACAGACGGTAAACTTGGCAGATAATACCGCAAATGAGTGGATGATTACCGGCGTCCAGCTTGAGGTAGGCGAACAGGCCACGCCGTTTGAGCATCGGTCGTTTGGCGATGAGTTGCATAGGTGTCAGAGGTATTTTCAAGTTGCTCAAACAAAAGTTGGACTTGCTGGCACCACTAATGGCTCGACGGAAGTCATTTATGTGGGTGTGCCTTTGAACGTCCCGCTTCGTTCTGCACCATCAATATCCGGCCCAACAAGCTATGCTGCAAGAAATGCAAGTGTTTCATCCAGTTCCAGCAACACACCCACAACCAGAATGGACAATGCCAACTCTTGTATGTTGAGCATCGACCAAACAGGGTTCAGCGGCTTTACGGACAACCGTTTTGCTTGCATACACTTTAGTGGTGGAGATTTGAAGATGGATTCGGAGTTGTAGGATGAATATCACAGCAGCAAAGTATAACGCAGTCACAACGTACTCAGATGACCGAACAACCGTAACCGGCTCAGAGAATGTGGGCATTATTGCTACCATTGACGGCGAAACTATTGGTGTACCTCTCTCTGCTGGCAACCGCCACTACGACGAAATCATGCGACAGGTCGCAGCCGGTACGCTGACCATAGCTGACGCAGACTGATGAAGATGGCGATGGAACCCGTACTCAAAACCCAGATGGAACTTGAGGCACACGAGAAGGAGTGCGCCATCCGGTATGCCTCTGTGCAAGAGAAACTAGAGTCGTTGGACAAGCGCATGTGGCGGCTGGAAGCGATGATTATGGGGAGTACTGTTCTCGTGGTAGCAATGGTGGTATCAGTATTTATGGGACTTAACTAATGGCTGTATTCAAGGCATTCAAACCAGAAGCGATGAACAAAATCGCCAAAGCTATGGGCTACAGTGGCGACATGGGGCAGTTCCAGAGTTACATTGAACAAGACCCAATGCGTCAGCAGCAGATGCAGCGGTACACCAATGCTGCCATGCAGATGGCAAAGGGTGGTGTAGTACGTAAGTATCAAGAAGGTGGTGCTGTTACTCCTTCTACTCAACTCCCACAACAAGCTGTGCCTACAACTACTGCTACAGCGGAAGGACAAACTATTGGCGACGTAATGGCACAGCAAGCCTTTACGCCAGGTTTGCCAACTGGTGGAGCAGTTGCCCCAGTAGGTACTATAGCAACTCCTGAACAAATGGTGCAACCGGTTGTTGGGCAAGTAGCAGGTACAATGGCTGTACCAACGGCTATGGCAACGACTGCTATGGCTACTGCCCCGCAGGAAGCACAGGCTGCCCAAGTTCAAGCCTCAACCGCTGCCCCTGCAGTAGATGCTGCACTGACTGCAACACAGGCTGCACAAGGCACTGTAGACCCACGCGCTGAAGTGGTAGCTGCACAGCAGACTGCTTCATCTGTAGGTGATCTTACTGCAGCACAGGGTAATGCAACCCTTATTAACAACCCCGTACAACGACAGATTCAAGCTGGTGAACTTATTAGTGGCGCAGCGGATGCACAGACTGCTGCCACATTTACTGAACAGATTCAAGCAGCGGAAGCTACACCATCTACACAAGCTACCGTACAGGGTCAGCTTGCACAGCTTACTGCTAACTTTGATGCTGCCAATCCACCTGCATGGGCTGCTGGTGCTATGCGTAATGCTACAGCACAGATGGCACAGCGTGGACTAGGCGCAAGCAGCCTCGCTGGTCAGGCAATTGTTCAGGCTACGCTTGAGGCTGCTCTTCCTATTGCACAGGCTGATGCTGCCACTCGTGCGCAGTTTGAGGCACAGAACCTGTCTAACAGGCAACAACGTGCCATGCTTGCTGCACAACAACGTGCAGAGTTTATGGGCATGGAGTTCACACAGGACTTCCAAGCACGTGTTCAGAATGCCACTAGGATTAGTGACATTGCTAACATGAACTTTACTGCAGAGCAGCAGGTACAGCTTGAGAATAGCCGTGCTGCCAATACCATGAACCTGCAAAACCTGTCCAATTCACAGGCAATGGTTATGGCAGAAGCTGCAGCACTTGCCCAGCTTGATACAGCAAACTTGAACAACAGACAGCAAGCTGCGGTACAGAATGCCCAATCCTTCCTGAACATGGATATGGCAAATCTGTCTAACCGTCAGCAGACTACCATGTTCAAATCTCAGCAACGTATTCAAAGCCTGTTCACAGATCAGGCAGCAGAGAATGCAGCGCGTCAGTTTAATGCTACATCTGAGAATCAGGTGAATCAGTTCTTTGCTAATCTTAATTCACAGACTTCACAGTTTAATGCAGCACAGACTAATGCACAGGCGCAGTTCAATGCTGGGCAGCGTAATACTGTTGAACGGTTTAATGCAGAGTTGAATAATCAGCGTGACCAGTTCAATGCGCAAAACCAGCTTGTGATTGCACAGAACAATGCACAGTGGCGTAGAGAAATTGCTACAGCAAATACTGCCGCAATGAACCGTGCTAATGAACTGAATGCTACAGCACTTCTTGACATTTCTAAAAATGCCTATGACAATCTATGGACATACTATGCCGACACTATGGAGTGGGCATGGACATCTGCTGAAAACGAACTTGACCGTATTAACAGTATGGCTATTGCACAGTTGAGTGCAGATGCACAGAAAGCTGCACAGGATGCTGCATCTAAAACAGCAGCTGGAACAGCAATCGGTAGCTTGATTGGTACATTGGGTGCAGCAGCTATTGAGTTTTGTTGGGTAGCACGTGAGGTGTATGGCCCAACCGACATTCGCTGGTTCATGTTCCGTGACTGGATGAAGCAGAAAGCACCTCGCTGGTTGTATAAATTGTATGTAAAGCATGGCGAAAACTTTGCTGAGTATATCAAGGACAAGCCAAGAATTAAATTTATTCTTCGACAGATGATGAATTTGGTTGTAAAGAAACCGAAGATGGGGTATAATCATGCTCACTAATCCAGCAACAATGTTATATCACAATATTGATAGACGTGTTAAGAAAGAGGCTGAGACATCAAAGCCAAAGCCTACGATGCGTGGATTGCTTGCAAAGTCTGTAGACAAAATGCGTAAGCCACAGGATGATATTACTCAGCCGCTTGATCGTGTTACCGAATATGTTAAGATGATTAGAGAGCAGCGGGAGACAGAAGTATAATGGACATTAATAACGAACCAATGCTTGATGCCCCAATTCCTGGCATGTCGATGACGCATGAACTTGGTGCGCGTCCGTGGCAGACTCCTGCGCAGTATACTACTGTAGAAGAAGCATTGGATTATTACATTCCTCGTTTTGCAAATGATGATGTCACAGAACAGCTTATGGATGTTCTGGAAACTGGTGTACCGGTATCAACCCTTGCTAACACTATTCAGCTAGCTGGCGTCATGGAAGGCAAGCACAGTATTGATGTGGGCATGATGGTCATTCCCGTTCTCATGGAACTGATTATGTATATGGCAGAGCAAGAAGGCATCAAATATAATACTGGAATGGAAAAGGGCGAAGAGGTTCGTAGCACTCTTATCGACAAGGCTCTGGTTAGGTTGCAAGAGCAATCTGAGGAAGAAGCTGAAGAAACGGGTTCCCCAGAAGAAAATGAAACTACCAACGAAATCGTAACAACTATGCGTGAAGCTGCCACAGAACGTGCGACAGGTCTGATGGGTAGGAGAAGCTAATGAGTTTCTTTATGGGATTGGCTACGGGTCTTGCTAAGTCCGTAGATACACAGCTTAAAGAAAGTATTGAACGCACTCGTGACAACATTGACATGGTGTCCAAGTGGCGTTTGAAGAAGGCTGAAGAACGCGAAAAGGAACGTCGCACTAAAGATAAAGAAATTGAAACGCTAATTAAAGATGCTGCGTATGTTATTAGTGGCAACGTAAACAATGTTGATGCCCAAAACATGGCAGCAGCACTGTATAAAGAACGCGGTTTATCTGGCTTTACAGATGATATCAACTTTATGAAACAGCAAAAAGAAGCTGGTGTTGGTGTTCGTCCTATTGATTACATTAAACGGGCTAACGAAGATGTAAACGTTAAACGATATGGCTTGTCAGAAATTGTACGTAGCCTGTCAGATGCAGAGAGTAGCTACGCACCATCTGACATGATCTTTCCAAAGGGTACTATCAGAGGTAGTGGCCTTATTGGTGCTATTGCGCCAGGATTTGATGTCACTGCTGCTGGTGGACAACGTGCCGCAGAACAGATGCAACAGATTGGTCTGACAACTACACCAACTGCACCGTCTCTTTCGTTTGATAGGTATACCTTTGACCGTGAAGGTCTGGGCTATGCCACAAAGTCTGTAAACGAAAAGTTGTCATACCTTCGTAACATCATGGATGATCCATCGGCTGATCCAGAAACGGTAGCAGAAGCAGGGCAGCGTCTGGATGATCTACTTAACAAATCTATGACAGGCGAAGAGAGTTCCGCGATCCAAGCAATTAATCTGAAGCTGTCTCGTATGTCTACGCAGGATACTTCTGCTATGACAGAGATGCAGTTTAAAGCATTCGATGCTGAACAAGATGCCCTTATCAAGCGTAGGCAAGGCTTGGAAGACACTATTGCTTTGCGTGACGCTAAAACAGAAAAAGAAAGACTAGCTATTCAAGCCAATATTGCCTTCAGAGAAGACAGAGTAGAAGACGGCTTTAGGCTCATGGCACAGTCAGAGGATTATGGTACACAAGTTACTAACACTACCATCATTAATCGCATTAAAGCTAGAGCATCCAGACTGCAAAGTGATGAAGACTACATGAACAGCACTGGTAAGTATGCAGGTGATGGATTTGCAGAAGACAGAACTAAGATTCAGATTGTTCAGGCAAATGAAGAAGAACTTATGGGCGTATCCTTTGACAAGGTACAAGCATTTGCTACACAGATTCGACAGGCTGCTTTGGCTGAGTTTAAAGCACAGCATCCGGGTATGTATAAAGACTTGAACATCACTACAAATGAAGATGGCACTATTGACTCTACTTCCTTCATCAACGCACTTACAAATGCAAAGGGTAACGTATCTGAAAAGTACAACGAGATTTTAAACTCTGTTATCCAACGTTACAAAACAATCGGTGCTAAACACAATGTATCGGAGAATACCATTGATAGTGCCGTTATGCTTCTCACAGGTAAGGGGCTTCCTGCCGCAACTGGTGGCACAGATGCCGTAGCGGATACCACAGCTGCTGGACAAACTGATGCAGCATTGGCTGGTCAACCTCCGGCTGCGGGTACGGATGTGGCTGCGGGTGGTGCAGATGCTGGCGCAGAAGATACTTCTAAAGCAGTTATTGATGACAACGAAGTTAAAAAGTTGGTTCAAGCTAAAGTTCAACTAGATGAACTTACTATGGATATTATGAGGGCAGATTATCCTAACACCCTCCAAGGTGCGCTAGATTTTATTGGACAGGATATATTTAAGGAGAAAGAAGTAACTAACGAAAAGACTGGCGCAGTTACCAAGATACCAGAAGCTACTGCAAATGAAATCTTGGCTGAAGCAACGGGTCTACACGATGATAACTTTACTAACACGATCCGTACTCTTCTTGATCCACAGAATGAAGTAAATGCGCTGGCAGCTTTGGATGCTGCTAATGCGTTTAAGCAGGGCGATGTTGGAATCACTATAGATGCGGATGCGCGTAATTCAGTCGTACAGTCTTTGGTACAAGACATACCTAATCTAACAGTGGAAGCTGCTAATTATATTGTAAATAAGGCAGTGCAAAATAGGCTTGACGCAGAACCTAAAAAGGAAGCAGAAAATATTAATCTAGTTACTAGCCTTCTAAAAGATAAAAAATTCTTGACAGGTGCAGGCAGACTCGCAGGATACCGAAGAGGTCAAGCTACGGATTACGTTGCAAGAGTATTGAATGTATCCACAGAGGAAGCATCTAGACTGATTAATAAATCGTTGGCTGGACCAGACGATGGCATTGACGCATTTGACATAGAAACTATTTCACCTGGTGGAACTATGTCTATGGACGAAATGCGTGGAGATGGTACTGACACAGACTTTGCTACGTCATTCCGTAGAAATACTATAATTGGTCAAATCTTTGGAGACAAGGATCGTAGTGCAGATGTAGATTATGGCGCACTTTCTACAGAAGAACTTACTGCACTTATCTCAGACGATGCCTCAACCAATGCACAAGTTGTTGCTGCTTCGCAAGAGTTGACTAAGCGTTCTGGGTTGGGTACTTCTGAAGAAACTTCTACTAGCGTTAGTACCGAAGGGCCAGACCTTAAAACAAGGCGTGAGATGGGTGTAGACACCACCTTTACTCCTGATGTCATTTTCCGTGGTATGGGTTCCCGTATTCCGTACAAAAAAATTGGCGATGACTATTATCGTATCAAAGATGATGGTACTCTTGCCAAGAGTCCTGCGAACACAGCACGTAAGTCTATACTTGAAAATCCTAACAGGCGTGACGTTGAACGTGTAGGCGGTGTTGAAGATGTATCAGGTGAAGCACCAGCAAAAGAAAAGACTGTACGAGAAGCAAAAATTCCTACACAAGATATGAATATGTCTGATGTCAAGGCAATGTCAGATGTTGCATTGATTGCCCGTTACATTTCTGGTAATATGACAGACGATATGCGAAATGAATTTAGACGTAGACTTGATACTCCTAGTTTTGTGGATCAAGCTGCGGCTATTATTGATAAGGTAAATGCTGAGAAAAAAAGCTTGGCAAGTCGTAGAACAAAACTAACTCCAGACCAAGTTAAAAAACTCCGTAGCAGGACAAGCAAGCAACAAGTTCCTATGGCGCGTGGTGGTTTGATGAGGCGTTAAATGAGTAGGATGTTTCAATACTTGCAAGCGCAAGGTAAACTAGAAGAACCAGAAGATATATTATCAGAAACTGAAGAAATTCTTAGTACTCCAACGCCGGAACCTATGTCTTGGTCAGAAGCACGGGCTGCTGGCTTGTTGGATAGTGCTATTACACAAGATAGAACATTTGACAACTCCGTAAAATCTTACGAAGCTATCAAGCGTAACCCTGCTGTGTTTGAAGCTGCTAAGAGGTTCTTGGCAGATCGACACAACATGACCAATGTCAAAGATGAAGACGTTGTTGATGAGTTCATTGAACATTTCCGGTCATTCGATGTAAACGAAATGACGACAGCAGGTGACTACGGTTACGTATCTGCTGCCGCAGCTGATGCTACAAAGAAGGATGATGAGAAGGCCAAGATGCGTCTGGCTGACTATCGTCTGCTGTATCAAACATTTAGAGAGATGCCTCACTTCTATGAGGAAGGCGGTGCTGAGAATGCCTTTGGCGATTACGTCGAGGGTTTGCTCAAGGCACCGTCTACTTATTTGGGGATACTACTACCAGGTTATGGTAAGGCTGCAGGTGTAGCATCTTCGACAGCAGCAAAAGCAGCAGTTGCTGGCACACTACGCCAAGCATTCCAGCCACAGCGTATCGGCAGTCGTATGATTCAGGCTGCTGCATCAAACCCTGTCAAGACAACTATTGCAGGTGAAGCTGCATTTGGTGCGCTACAGAATGTGGCAGCACAGAAGACAGAGATTGAAGCAGACCTGCGTAGAGAATTTGATAACAGTGAACTTCTTGTAACATCAGTTGCAAGTGGTGTTCTACCAGCTGCCGCTGCATTAGGTATTGCGAAGACTGGCTTCTCACGTTTTGCAGAACGTAATGTTGAAGACCTGCTTGATGATGCAGATAAGGCTACCCTTGCCAACATTAAGAAAGCCAATGAAGCAGCGGATGAGACTCTGCTTAATGCAGACAAAGAAATTTTAGAAGACACAAAGGAAATTCTACGTGCGCTTGATCCAGAACGTGTAGCAGAGGGTGAAGCCGCTAGAGTAAAGATTAAAGATAAAGTTATTCAAGAGCAAGAAGCTGCTGCTGGACAGGCTTTGCCTGACGATGAGTTTGACTTTATTCCTATCCACGATATTGGTTACATGCTAGACCCAAGCAAAAGAAAAAGAGTTTTTGCTATGGGCATGGACTTAATACAAAGGGCAGGAGGCAGACAAAAAGGTGAACGTATAACGGAAACTCTTGGTCGTGGTCTGCGTAGTATGTCTGAAGATGAAATAAAAACAGACTTTAATGTCGGAGAAATATTTGAAAAGTATGATCTAACCCCAGACGATTTTGCCAGCCTGTTCATGGCTGATGTATCTGCGGCTGCGCGAACACTTCAAGGTGCATCCTCTGTTCGCAAGTTGCTAGACGCATCCTTTGATGATCTGTTTGGCCTTAATGCACAGCGCAAAGGGGATTTGTATGGTGCAGTTCAAACCTTTGAAAAAGAAGGTTCTGCTGGTGTACGTCGCTTCTTAGAAAAAGCAGATGCAATTACAGATGATGTTCAAGTAGGTGCAGCGAGTCGTATACTCAACGGTGTGCGCAGTGCTGACGGATTGCGTCTGGCATTTATGACATCACAGACTGGTACGACAATACGTAACACGGTATCCGGTGTGGCACGTGTTGGCATTGATGCGGTCACTAAAGCTATGGACAGGGGCATCTCCAAAGTTCTGCCAGGCGACAAGTCTTTGGTTGGTAAAGCAAACGAAGATGTGTTCTCTGTTCTGTTTGGTATCACAAACAAAAAAGAAGCTATGGCTATTGAAGCCGTATTCAAGTCGGGCTTTTCAGCCAAGGCCAGCCAAATGTTCCGTGAGTTGCAGGATATTGTAGACGCAACCAACATGAAGTCAGGCGTGAAGTTAGACAAGATGAGAGCAATAGGTGCAAACCTCAATGCACTTAACCAAGCATCGGACAACATGTTCAAGAGAGCAGCGTTTGTCGGTAGCCTGAAGCGTCAGTTGAATGAACTATTCTCTGCAGAGATACGTGCTGGTAACAAAACACAAGCAGACTTCAAGGAATTTAATCTGCGCGACATTGTACGCGAAGGACGGTTCAAAGGTTTCTTTAGCACAACAGAGGGTAAGGGCATATTAGATAAAGCAGTAGAGGACGCACTTTACTTCACTTATCAGAAGACGCCTGACAGTCCTACAGCACGGGCTATCATTAGTGGCATTCACAAAGCCCCATTCCTTACCACATCTCTTGTACCATTCCCACGGTTCATTGCAAATGCTATGCGCTTCACGTACGAGTATTCTCCGCTGTATCTTATGGACGCCGGATTCGTACGCTTTGCTGCCAAGAATCAAGACAACTATGAAGAACTTGCCAAGGGTCTTGTTGGCACTGGATTCCTCATGGGTGCTGTTGCATACCGTATGTCTGAACACGCAGGTGAAAACTGGTGGGAAGGCAAGAAGGCAGATGGTAGTACCTATGACTTGCGTCCCTTCTTCCCTGCTGCACCATTCCTATTCCTTGGTGATCTTGTAGCAAGAGCATTTGATAATGACATCTCTAAGATGAGTGTCGCAGGATTTAAGCCATTTGAAGATCAGGACCGTCCACTGTACGGTGATCGTAATGAATTGGCTGATGCTATTCAGGCACTGTCAGGCACACAATTTAAAGCAGGAACACAACTCTACGCTTTGGATATGGCACTGCGTGATGTTATGGCAGAAGATGATCCACAGAAAGTTCAGCGTATGCTGACTGCTGCAGCTGCAAATATTATCAACACGTACAGTATTCCTATGACTATGCTACAGGATACATATAATACATTTGCGGCACCAGATGATGCACGTATTGTGCGTGATACTAATTCTAGTGACATGTTGAGTTTTGGAATCAATAGGTCGCTTGCACGTATTCCCATGAACTATAAGATTGAGGAGTACCTGTCGGAGTTGCTTGGCACAAGAGCATCAGAGATTTATCAATCTCCTACTCGCGCAGAGGACTTGCGTAGGGTTACACCGTTCTCTCGTCAGGTGTATGGTGTTCTGTATAATGAACGCAAGAATAGGTTTGAAAAAGAACTGGCAGAGAATAAAATATCTCGCAGGATTGTATATGCAAAGACAGGTGTACCAGAAGCTGATGCATTGATTGCACAGTTCATGGGTGAATACATTACAGATTATGTCGTACCTGCTATAGAACAGAGTGACGTATATGATGGCCTGACTCGTGAGGGTAAGAAAGATTTCTTGAAGCGTGTAATCCAAGAGTATCGTAGTGATATCATGGATATCGTGACGTACAATTCAAAGCAGGAGGTGTATAAGGAACGCTTTGGCTTTGACCCAATGAAGAAGGCAGCATTTAATCGTGTGCCAAAGGTTGACCAAGAACGTGCGCTTAAAGTGTATCACGATAATCATGGTGAGCCAACAGAAGGGGAGATGTATGATTACACTAAACTATTATACTATGTTAAGTATCTACGACAGATGCGAAAACAAGGAGTGTTCGACTAACAAAAAAGGGGGCCGCGAAGCCCCCTCTCTTTTTATATAAATGTGTGGTAAGCTGCAACAATAAATATGTATAGCAGCCATGCAAATATGCACAGGTAAAATAAACGACTAACGATTATCCCCACTACCCGAAAGGGTGCCGCGATTCTTGCGGTTAGCCAGTTTCTGTAGATTGTTTTCCATGATGTGTCCAAGATTCATCTCCAATTCAGAAGCTAGTACGGCACAGTACCACAGTACGTCACCAATTTCGTAAGCTATCTCAATCTTCTTAGCTGCGTATTCATCTGGTGTAGCACCATCCCTGATAAACTTCTTAACCTTGTTAGCAATCTCACCTGCCTCGCCTGTCAGACCAAGAGTAAGATACTCCATAGCCTGATGCTTGGGGAAGATTGCTGTGTCACATGCTTTCTCTTGATACAACGATGCCGTAATATTGCTCAATTGTCTCTCCTTCATCCACTGTTTAGCCTCTAGTTCCAAGTCCATTTTGTTTCTCCAGGTTCTCAAAGTACGCAGTGTTCCATCCACGCTGCCACTCACGATGCGATACTGTATCCTTTCTCATAGGGTTTGCCATTTGATGGAAGAACTTATTACGGCGAAGAGACACTCTACTGAATGCCTCGTAACCGTCTTCAAAGTTCTTTAACAATCCTTCATTTACTACAGGTGCTGGATTCATAGCTTGTCTACATCCTCATTAAAGTATTCATTGTTGAACAGTTCTTCTAGCATGGGTGCATACTTGCTGTCAACTTCAAAGTCAATGTTGTAATGCTCGTCACCCCACGTATTCAAGCTGAGTGTCAGGCTCTTTGGTGATGCTTCCTTGTCAATACGGACAAATGCCGCAGCAGCTTTGTCTGCATCCTTAGTGTTAATGTCTACTCTAATCTTCATTTTGTTTCTCCTTCTCTCTCAGTTTAATCCATTCATTGTAACACGGATGATGTCTAGGTGGATTCCACTGTATCCATCCGTTTCCTTGCTTCCATATCGTCGATATAGTCTTCGATTTCAAGCTGGGTTTCTTTTTCTGAGACATCCTGCATCCTTTCCAAGCCTTCGATGAGTCTGCGCTGCAGAGCCTCTGAGATTAAACCGGCACGTGTGTCCTCGTCCATCTCGAAGGTGACGACTGCACCGCCGTCCTTGAGTTCAACGTACTCTATGACTTCAAGCCGCATTGAGGTCTACCACTTCACACACGCCAGCCGTACATGCTAGTTCACGTCCACCTGATGTAGTGTCTTCCTTTTCAAACTCACGTAACTTCTCCCAATTAACACTCTTTGGCATCTGTGTCAACAGTTCATTGTAAGTTTCTTCATCAATGTCCTGATAAGGTGCTTGCTTGTATGTGTGTTCACTGAATGGCAGGAAGCTGATGCCTGACACTTCATCAAAGTGATTGTAGACCCATGAACCTACATCCATCCACTCATGTTCCTTCACAGAGATGGTGACACTAGGCTTGTGTTCACACCAGTGACGCTGGTACATGAGCCACAGTTCAAGCTGCTCAATGGCAGACATAGCTGTGCGTGTTACAGCACCAGCAGGTGACTTCATTGGGAAGCTGAACACTGTAGTGCTATCGGGCTTCATCACATCCGGCTCTGCGGGAATGCCCTCAGAGACAAGGAACTGCGTGATGGGGTCTTTGTTATCCCCACGTACCGTACGCACGTAGTATGGGTTGTGACGGGCGTGAATGCCACTGGCACTGTCAACAAGCTGGCTGACTGTACCACTAGGCTTGACACAGGTAATGGCTGCTGATTGTGCAATACCAAGCTGTGCTGCCATAGCTGCATTAGTCTCAACTGCTACATCTTTCAGTGCCTCAAGGGTAGCACCAATGTTCATGCCGAGATGTGCAGACTTACCTGCCATCAGTGCATTGTCCATGATGCCAGTCAGTGACACACCAAGCAGACGTTCTTCCTCTGTATTGTTTCTCCATACCTTGCGAAGATATTTGAAGTCAGTCAGTGTAGATTGGAACGTGCCAAGAATTGTAGCCAAGCGAACCTTTTCTGTCAGCGTCTGTTGTGTGTCAGTAGAACGTACTACAACTTCAGACAAATTACAGAACTGATATGGACGCAAGATGATTTCACTACATGGATTGCATCCAAAGTCATGGTCAGATTCACGGCGACCATTCTTAGCTGCTTGATTCTGTGCTGACTGACGATTGAAGATTCCACGTTCACCAGACTTTGATTCATACAGTGCTAGCCATTCACGCATGAACGTACCCATCTGTGGCTTCTCTTTGTAGGCAACGCTGTTGTTAGCCAGCGCACGTTGCCCTTCATTCTCCCACCACTGTCCTGCCTTGGCATGGCGCATCTGGTCATCATTCAGATTGGACAGGCTGATGAGTGCGCTGCGTCGGACACCACCTACGACGACAACCTCACCAATTTTACACATCAAGTCATGGCACTCAATTGGGTACAGGCGACGACCTGCCGCCTTCTTGAACATGTCTACAGTAAACTGGAAAAGTTCCTCAAGAGGTGCGGGACCACTAGCCCTGCCACCAAATGTCTTAAGACGTGCGCCAGCAGGGCGAACCTCGCTGGTGTCCCATTGGGGTACTTGTCCTGCATACAGCAGAGAGATGAGTTCACGCAATGACTTCGCCCAGCCAGGACGAGAGTCGCCAACCTTGATGACAGTATCTGTGTCATTCATGTCCTCATTCACAATGGGCAGCTTATCAGTATGGTGACGTTCTACTGAAAAGCCAACGCCTGTGCCACACATGAGAATATACATTGTCTCATCGAATGCACGAGGATTGTCTACAGGTACGTAGGAGCAATTGTAGCCGCCTACATGGCAACGATCCAGCGCAGGGCCAGCTGTCATCAATGCTCTCATGCTTGGCATGATGTCTTGATTAAGCACAGCCTGTTCCAGTTCACCCCTCAGTGAATCAGGAAGCTGATAATCATGCTTAGTGACCAGATGCTTAGTAATGTAATCAAAGTATCGTGCGACTGTTTCACTCCATGTCTCCCTTCGTTGTTCATCTTCCTTCCAACGTGCATAACGTGAAAGTGCAATAAAGTTTTGGTAGTCTGTTGGTAGGTAATTGTTCATTTTATGTTACTCCATAATTGATTTGATGTTACGTATGTTTGCACCCTCTACTTCATAAAAGTATTCCTCAATACTTTCCTGTATGTCTTGCGCTACATTCTCGTCGGCAGGTACAGGATACTCTTCTGGATCAATGTCAAGTGTTATGAATACTTTAACTCTCATCCTGTACCTCAATCAGTTTCTCTAGATACCACAAGGCTTTCTTCAAATCTTCACTGCCATTCTTGTATCTGTAACGCCATAGATATTTCATAATGTTGCCTTGCAGATAATACTCAAATCCCTCACCGGTTGCTGCATGAATAGCTTCAATACATTCGATGCCTTGCTGATTGTAGTGAGGTGGATGATTAACCATATCTGACTGCGCTGCTGCTTGTCTCATATATTCTTCATGTCTCATCGTCATGCGTTACCTTTCGTGTTTGTATTGAAGTTAATAGTAATTACATTTCCATCTACATCCTCAATTAATGGAACCTCTTCCCTTTCATCGAACTCATACGTAAAGTATCTGTCTACGTAATGTGCAACGAAGTCGCGGAAGTTATCGTCCTGTTCCATGAGAGGTATAGTAGACAACATACATTTAACTACATACTCCATATCTTGATATAAGTCAATAGGTATATCATGATTCTGACTACTAATGACAGAGAAACTTGCTTCTCCTGTGTACGTACCCGAATCTGTTTTCGCCGGACGAACACGTATAAGAAAATCGTCTTCTATTACATGGTCTTCTGTATCATTTTCCTCTGTCATTTTTTACTCCTTTTTACTTTAGTTCCTGCAAATTTAATAAACTTTGGATGCTTGTTTTTTCCCTTTTCTTTCAGCCAGTCTTCGGGAATGATCCTGTCATAGTACCTAAACCCATACTTGATACACCACTCACCGTAGGTTGACTTCGCCCCTTTGCGAAGCTTTCGTCTGCTGTTCTCAAAGACAAAACGAATATCCAAGTTAGGATGCTGACGCTTGATTGCTAAATGCTTGCGCCGATCTGCTGCCGTGAACATTCCCTTCGTCTCAATGATGATGCCATTGGCAAGCACGAAGTCAGGTGTATATGTCCTGTAAGCAAGGTCTTCCCATTCGATCTTAATGGACTCATAGTCAAACTTTATCTTAAGTCCTACAAGATACTCAGAAATCTTATGCTCAAGGCCACTACGAAATCCTAACTTACGTGCTGCCCTGAATCGTTTCGCATTATGCACTGTCGTATTCACTAGCCAGTTCAACATACGAAACAATCTTTGGTTCTTTTGCCTGTGACTTCACTGCTGGCAATTCCTTAAGGTCAGGCCAACATGCTTTGCGATAGTCACAGAACGAACACTCTTTGGCTAGGACTTTGTTACCAGTCGGCTTGCCTCTGAATGTTTCTTCTACAGGCTCGAAGCAACGCTTGAACTCATTGGAATCCACAGTTTCAATTGTGTCGCTAATCTTCTGCAATTCCTGTTCAGTATCTACGCCTGTAGCTGGAACATATTTGAAACTACCATTTGCTTTGTTGACAACCCACCAGCCACCAGGTTTTAGGCCAGTAGCTTTAGCGTAGCCGACAAGCTGTCCAACGTAACCGAAAGCATCGCTACTATGTAGTGTTTCAAATGATGCAAACTTGTTACGATAAGACCAGTCAGATGCTGACTTGACATCATCAACAGCACCATCAATAGTAAGGTCATATGTTCCATTAATTGTATGCTCTCCAATATCCAGAGATACATTTTCTGAATCACCATACTCCACTCCTGCTTCCTTTAGTAGCCCTTTGAATACTGCTTCCACAATATCTCCAAGCATCATGTTCATGACAAATGTGGTTGGACGAGGCAGTGCTGTATCAGGCTTGTTCTTCTCGAACCATAGCTGGCAGGTGGGCCTACCAATGTTCGACATACGTAGCCTAAATTCTCGCTTGTCTGCCCCGCCAAACTGACGTGCAAGCGCACCCATGACATCCAAACCAATCTGTTTGATTGTCTCTTGGGACATGGTTGACTTGCCATTGGCAGCGTCGTCCATATACTTATGCAACGCCAGTTCAGCTGGGTGATTCATATCATTCTACCTCTTCAACATCAATGTCAACAAAGGATTCAGCAAGTTCTTTCTCTTCTTGAGTAGCTTTCTGAACATGCTTCTCTTCCCAATCAGACAGTACCCTACGATTATGGTTCTCGACTACAGCTTGGAAGTCCCTGAGTAGCTGTTGATCTGCTTCCGTAATCTCGTGGATTGTGTCAAGGTCTGCTTCACAGACTGGCACATAGTATGGGCCATTCGGGCCTTTACGTTCAGCCGTAGACACAATGATGTCGTGCATGATGGGAAGACGACGATGCTGCGCAAACTTGTTTGACACATCACCAAAGTTTTTGTAGCCTTCCTTTACTGCCACGTCAAACACAAAGGGTGTGTCCACCAGTTCAGCAGGATTGCCTTCTTCATCCTTCGCATCTACAAAGGTAACAGTCCCGTACATAGAACGTGTACGCTTGATAGAACGAATGAGAGTCTGCATGTCGTCAGACAAAGCATCGAAGTCCTTGATGTAACCAGAAGGTTTACCACAGTTGAAGTTGCCTTGGTTGTCCTTGAGGTCAATGTCCAGATTCTCTGCCATGACTGTCTTCACATAGTTCTTGTTGACCGGATCATACTTCTGGTACAGAAACCTCTGCATGAACAGGCGCATCCTGATCTTCTCAGCGTACACAGTCTTGCCTTCGATGTTTGCCAAGAAGAATGAACCAGCCGACACGATATCGACATTCATTGTCTTGCCATTAATCTCTGCCTTACCCTTGATTGGCTGACTGTGAATCTTGATACGGGCAAGACTACTCTTACTCTCACCTGTATCAGCAGCCATGCCTAGCATCTGTGCCATAGCTGCATAGTTGTTGGAATCAATTACTGCAAGTTCACTCATTTATATTTGCTCCTTTCTTGAGAAATAGAACCGTAGTTTTATCACACTACGTCCTTTGTGTCAAGCCAATTTTCACCTATTTTGGCTTCAAGTTCGAGTGGTACATTAAAGACTATGCCCCATCTCATTGTAATTAAACCAGGAAGATCGGCATTAGTTTTTTGTATAATGTCAATCACCTGACGTTCTTCATCTGGGTGTACGTCAATGACGATACTGTCATGCACAGTGTTGACTACACAAGACTGCATACCTACCAGCAGCTTCTCAATGTGAAGCAGGGCAATAGGCACAATGTCTGCCGTAGCAAATGACTGCACAGGATAGTTCTTGATCTGCGTAAAGTTAGTGACCTTGCCACTCTCAAGACGATGCACACCCTCAAACTTAAACTGCCGACCAGAGGGTGTAGTAATCATCTCTGTAGTTAAAGCCTCTTTAGCCAGTCGGGTATGCCAATCTGCGATGCCTTGGTATTTTTCCGTGAAGTGTGTGTAGTATTCTGCTTCCGCTGGCGTTCTGCCAAAGCCCGTTGCTCCATATAACGGCGCGAATGTATGCGCCTTCGCAGTCTGTCTATCCGTAGGCTGACCAGCATCGGTAATAACTTTAGCGGTGTATGCGTGAACATCAAACCCAGTAGATACTTCTTCAATTGCAACTCCATCTTGTGACAGGAATGCAGCCGCACGAAACTCAAGCTGTGCAAAGTCTGCTTCCAATACTTTACCATTAGGCCAGCGAGATACAAACACCTTCTTGACAGGGAATGTACCACCACGTGGCATGTTCTGCATGTTGGGGTCTGCACCAGACAGGCGTCCAGTGGCAGTCCTATGTTGTAATAGGCGCACATGAAGCTTACCATCCTGCTTTGTATGTACGCGAATGCCATCAACAAATGATGACAGATATGTTTCGACAGCAGACAAACGACGAATCTCACGCAGGAATGTAACTGCATCATCCATACCCTTGCTGTTTGCTGCCTTCTCTAACACCTCAAGATTATTCTTGCTTGTGCTAAAGCCACTAGCACTAGCCCACTTAGCATTGGGTGGCGTAAACTTTAGACCAGCCACTTCCTTAGTTGGCTTGAATAGAAAGCCACCAGCTGCACAGGTAATGCACTTGTTTGGCTTGGAAAATGGTGTGCCATCCTTCTTCACCTTACGAATGTAACCTGTGCCTTTACAGTAACTGCACTGCACTGCCTCTGTCTTATATAGATACTGTGTCTGACTACGCACCAAGTCCTTGAAGGGTGTGTCACGCATGTAAGGGTCAATGGTATTAGACCACAGCGTCTTGTCTTTCACCTTACGGCTGTAGATTACCCACGACAGTTGCTCTGGGCTGTTGAGATTAATAGGTGTGTCACCCATAAGTTCACGAACCTGAGACTGCAAGCTGTCCAGAAGTTCCTGCTTTTCTTGCTCAAATTCCTGGCGCACCTCATCCAGCTTTGACAAGTCTACTGCAAAGCCACGCTGATAGATATGTGCCAGACATGTAGCTACCTGATTGGTCAGGTCAACTGTACCACGTAAGCCCGAATCATCTTGGCTGTTAAGCCGATACACCAGCTTGTCTGCCAGTTGCTGTGTAGCATGTAGATCAGCAGACAAATATTCTGAGAGTTCAGAATGAGGAATTTCACGAACACTCATACCCTTCTTGAAGTATTCTTTCAGCGTATCCTGCTTCTTTGTATCCAGATCGTATCGTTCAGCACATGCCTCAAGAGACAGGGGTTCCTTGACACCACGCTGTAGCACATACTCTGCCAGCATTGTATCAAAGACTGGCCCATCATACTTGAAGCCAGACTCCCACAGCCACAGCAAATCATAGGCAGCGTTGTGGCAGATCAGGACAGTAGCTTCATCCAGCCATTCCTGCACACCTTCATGACCCATTGGCGTGGCGTGTTCGTCTGCATGGTCAAACGTAACCAGCCATTCTTCACCTCTGTCATTTAGCATACCAACCATCGTCAGGCTGTTACTAGCCTCGAATGGATCAAGGTGCATCTTGCCGTCACGCTGTGTGACAGTATTCTCTACGTCAAGTGTCAGCTTCATATTTATCTCCTCTTATGTAGTTGTTCACAAAATGCTCGATATCTGCTTTATGCCTATACCAGACATTTTTGTGTAGTAGTCGCCAGTTATTTTCAAGAAGCGACACAACAAATTTTTTGTTCACAAGCACTAGACCAAAGTTCTTCTGGCCGTAAGTCTCAACCTCTAAGCCTAGTTCTAAAAGTTTTCTGAGTTTCCTCAGTCGTCTAACATTCCTGTCAGCACTATTACTGTAACGATCCTTGTGCCAACACGACTTCTGCAGTTCGAGAGACTGCTGTTTATAATACTCAATGTCTTCTTCTAACTCGTGCAGAGTTTCTTTTGTATACATTAGGGTCATACTTCATATCTGCCTATTGTATAGTTAAGTTCACAGTGTACCCTGCCATGCCAGCCAGTCAGCTTGTTCTTGACTACGCACAGATGACGTTGTGTGTCTTCCTCGTCCTGCCCATCAACCTGTGGGTTCTTGGCAATCAGCACCATGAGGTCTGCCTCTGCTGCCTTACCTGTACGTGAA
>Ga0208898_1000978_pt1 | contig 20052 bp, 28 predicted proteins | sample VirMetDEL_Mar_4_FD_184513 | JGI IMG/M metagenome (GOLD analysis project Ga0208898, IMG submission 184513) | Aqueous microbial communities from the Delaware River and Bay under freshwater to marine salinity gradient to study organic matter... | ecosystem: Environmental > Aquatic > Marine >...
TCGAATACAAACGCAACGTGGTTCCATGCAGACGTAGACAAGCTAGACGTCAGGTTCCTACCGGCCCCGGCGTAGTGTATACCGGGTACGCCTTGGTTTACAAAAAGCCAGCAAAAGTTACCCGTAGCAGGCTTAGACGCCCAGTATACCGTCCCGCTTACAGAATCTGGCTTCAGCCAAGCCTCGATACAGAAAGAACCAGTACCGAAGTTTAAAGTCTCGTTGGTTGTGATTTTAGAAGCCGTAGGGAAGTCAATAGAGCCTGCCCCAAACTGCTTGTCCCCGGTGTCCAGCACAGGCGCGCCAGTAGTCGTGAACGTGTAGCCATTCAGGCTGTCGTCCTGAGTAACAGAAACGTCGCCCTTCAGCAGAAGCGTAGGGTTAGGCCCAGAAGGTGCGCCGCCAGTCTGGTCGTCGGTCCATACGTAGTCCGAGCCGCTCCAGCTAAGGACTTGGTTAGCCGTAGCCGTGCTGGTGTTCAGGTGAGCATCTACTGATGAGTCTTTATAGATTGGATAACTTGTAAGAACCCCACTTTCGTACTGCTTAAATACCATCGTAGAGTCAGTCGTGTTTCCAGTTACGTCGATCTCACCTACCTTTACATCCCCACCGCCCGGATTGTCTGTGTTAAACGGCGAACTGGTGTTGGTGATGATTGCTTGGTCGTGTATGTAAAGCTGATCGTAGTCCCCTTGCATCGTTCCGGTGTAATGGCCTAAGTACCACTCATCCGGGTAGGTATCACCTGCCGCAGAACCAGTAGCAACTAGCGCCCCGTTTAAGAACAACTGCAACACGTTGCCATTACGCTGCAATGCGTAGTGGTTCCAATCAGTCCATACTGGCTGAATAGTAGCTACAACTCTTGTCCAGCCAGAAGTGTAGTCCGCCAGACTTAGGCTTGCCGTTGTACTGTTAGTGAGGGTTGTGCCGATGTGTAACAGGTTTGAAGTAAACCCCGTACCGAACAGGTTTCCGTTAGAGGGGAAACTCGTGCCATCTGACTTAAACCAAAAGCCAACAAACCATGCGGTATCGTTAGGCCCGACCAGCGGTGTGCTCTTGTATAGGCGCTCGCCCGAGCCTAATGTCAACGCGCTACTAGCAACCGAATTTCTATCATTAGCGTAACTTGCGGTTCCGGTGAACGTCCAAGTTTCCGCGCTTTGAGCGTCAGTGAGGTTTCCGTTAAACTCAAAAGTATTGACTCTGCCCGGTGCTGAGCCTAAAGCTGCGGTAAGGTTTAGCGGGTCTGCACTGGTTACTAACGACGCTGATTGGTCTACCCAAGCGTAGTCTGCGCCATCCCATTCAAGCACCTGATTCGCTGTCGCCGTGCTGGTGTTTAGGTGCGTATCAACGTCAGCGTTGGTGTACGAGCTAGGAGGCGTGCCTCCAGATAGCATAAGCACCCCGCTACTAGACCACAGCGCGTTAGAAATACTTGGGTCAGACGTAGGTAAGCCGGGGTGAAGCTCAACCGAGTTGGTAGAGTCGATTAACGCAGAAGAATCCTGAACAGTTTTGACGCCAGAGACGGTGGCAGTGCCGACTACCTCTACTGTGCTCGCTGAAGTAACGCTAAGCGCGTGGGATACGGTCAAATCCGTTCTGGACTTAACGCTGCTACCCATTGAAATGGTGCTGGTTCCAGAGGCGTTGCCAAAAAGGTTGATTCCAAGCGGAGCGTCAAAAATGACACTAGACCCAAGGCTGACGCTTAGCCGCCCTGCCGCTGCGGATACAGGGTGGTTGTCTATTTGCACGGACGAGTGGCGGGCAGCGCTTATCGCATTCGCCGAATTAGAAAGCTCGGGGCTGGTGCTGGGAAGAATATGTACATGGCTGTCGTCGTACGAATAGATAGAGCGGCAGTTAAAAGTGTTACTGGCAACGTAAATAACCGACCCCGTGTCCGCTGTAAAATCGCCAGTGGCGACTACTGGGTTGGTGTACGCATTCCAGATTTGTAGGTAAGAGCCGCGATTTATATACACGACGCTTAAATTACTAAACGAGTTAGTATCGTCGTTGCTATCGAACAAAAAGGCGCCGTTAGCTTGCAAGCCCAGTGTATTGCCCGCGTACCCAGCGGCGAACGCGTTTGCAAAGCGTACATTAGTGTTAGTGAACACCAGCGTGCCGTTGCCAATAGCGCCATTTGTAAAGACGAGCCACGAACCGAACCACTCAAAACTTATATAGGCGGTGCCTAGATCGTGGTTCAAACCCTGTAAATCAACGGTAATAAAACCGGCTCGTTGGCGATTATTACCCGATACTTCCCACGCGGTCGCGTGGCGTTGCGCCAAAAAATACTCGGATAGTGCGGCTACCGTAGCGAAGTCCCCGCCCGCGCCTACCGTATAGGTAGCCACAGCGTCGATTTCGGAGCCTCCACCGCCAGAGAAATAGTCTAAGCTAGCCCATGCCGTAGTGCCGTCGCCCAACTTAAACGTATTAGTGTCGGATTCTACGCCGATCTCGCCTGCGCCAAGGACAGGGTTAGTTGCTGTCCAGTTAGCCGCAGTGTCTCGGCGGTGAAGAATTTGGTTAGCCATCAGAAGTCTCCTCGGGGACCGTAGCTTCTTTAAATGCGCCTACAAACGCGCGCTTGGCTACTTCTACTTGGTCTAGCTGAAAGTGTAGGGACATAGCCTTTTTGTGTAGATCGTCGATCTGCTTCAGCAAATACGCTTGGTGCGCGGATAGCTCAGCCGGGTTGTACTCTACACCGTCGATAGAAATAGTCTGTGTGGGTTCGTTCGCGGTCATGTTATATGTCCTTAATAAGTCCAAAAAGCGGGAGAAGGCGCTGTAAGGCTTGTATCCAAGTGGACGTATCGTCCGCTAGTCGGCCCTTTTTGGTGTGCGCCTATACGCTTTATACCACACCGCCGCGCCGCGTCAAAAAGACGCAACGCTTTGTCCCCATACACTAAAAGGTCTACTGCTCTACCCTGCGCGTGCGCCCCCGGCGCCGGCTTAGCGGCTTCTATAGGGTGCTTAAAGCACCGATAACCACTAGAAACGGGCAAAGGGAAGCCGCAATCAGCACGGATGTTGTTAAGTATGTCCAAAAATTCATCGTCAAAATAAACCTCGCCGCCGCATTTGCCGCATTTGCACTGCAATTCGGAAAGCGAGAAATAACTCATTTCTTAATTGTTTGGGCGATTTTTTCGCCGCTGCGCCCTAAAATATAACCTCCGATTCCAATGGAGATAAGGTTATACAGCGCGTCGTAGTCTTCTTGGGTAAGCCCTTCAGCAGAAAAACCAAACCACCGCGCTACTACTAACCCGAGGAACGTCAGCATAGTAACGGGGCGCCAGTTAGCTGTTAACCAGTGCTTCGACGACGCTTCGGCATGGACTATCTTGGCCTTGCCCTCAAGCATAGACGTTTCGTACTCAAACACCCGCTGCATCGCGGCGGCTTGAACGTCGAGCAGGTGGCCCTGCGCTTTAAGTCTTTCTTCTTCGGAAGTGTGCAGTTCGTCTACTAGCTCTGCGGCAGGTTTAAAAATGCCCGCAATTAAATCGGTAACTGCCAGCATTACTTGTCCGCCTTTTTATCTAACTTGTTGTCGATAGTGTCTAGCTTCGTGTGTAGCCGCGTAAACTCCGCACGAAGCTCCTCTCTAGTGACGTACTCGCCCGCGACGAGCACTTCAATACGAGACACTTTGTCGGCTAAATCGTCGTCCGCCTGCTGCAAATCGCGCACGGCGTCCCACAGAGACTTCATAATCCAGCCAAAAACGCCTGCTGTAAGCGTTATAATAGTATTAACTACACCCTGATCCATACCAGTCCCTGTGATATATCGGTTGCGCCTATGTGCGATTATATATCAGCTTCTTTTTCGATGCCATAAATTAGGTAGTACTCGCCGCATTCTACGCATACTACAGCGTGGTTTTCTTCGTCCCCATGAAACGTCTGCCAAGAAAAGCTGCCTGCGCCACATTCGCTGCAATACCGGTCGTACGCGTCGTCACCGCGCCACCCCGACAAATCTACTACGTCACCCATACCTAGCCATCCTTATGTCGCACCGGTACCGAGCTATTTCTCCAAAGTCTTTATGCAAAACAATGGCGTTCATATCCCGACCCGATCTGTAGCCTTTAGCAGCGTGCCATGCGTCTTTGGCTGCGAGCGTTCTAAACGATTCCACCATACAGCCCCTAAGCTCTATTTTCCTAGAGTGGTGGACGTGCCCTATATACCAATATCTGTGCTCCGCTGCCCCCCATTCTTCTGGCTTGTCTGTAGCCATTAGCTCACCTAAGTCAGCCGGCTTTACGGTATCACCATGCGTCACGCCAATCAATGTTTTACCGAAGGCAAAATAATGGAACTTAGAAGTAGTGGGCTGTATAGTGACTCTAGGCTCGTCACTAAAATAGGCGTCTAAAAACGCCGCCAACATCATACTAGAGTGGTCGTCGTGGTTGCCTATAGCGTTTATTACTTCTACTATAGGGTATTTTTTTAACGCTATTTTTATAGCGTCTACCATTATCATACACCCTAATTGTAGTACTTTAGACCACCTTGTGTCTACATCAAGGCTATGCCCAGACCTGCTAGTGGTGTTAGACATGTTATCCGCGTGGAAAAAATCGCCCAAATTAACGATTAGGCACTTATTCGCTTGAGGCGTCGCCGCCACTAGCTTATCAACGGCGGAAAGCAGATCGGCCCGCGCTATGTTTATGTCGAAGTCCTCGCCACACTCCTCGGCCCAAGCGTACATACCAATGTGCGGGTCACCAAAAGGAATGGCCACCGCGATGTCTTCTGCGCCCTGTTTAGGCGCTTTAATCGGCTTAGCTATCCCCTTATAGTCGGCTACAAACTCCTCAATAGCTTCGCGAAGCGCAGCTAACCGTTCTTCCGCAGCGAGTTTAGACTTAACCCACTGCCCAGTAGGTTTGCCTTCGTCGTTGTAATAAGTAGAAACCCCGGACACAACAAACCCGTCGGGAACGGTGTTAACCATATCATGCTCGGGAGAGTACCCCCGTCTAGCGGCGTTATTCCGAACGCGTTGCAGCATTCGGCGACCACAGCGTTCCGTTATGCCTAGCTCGTTAATAGCGGCTTTAATAGTGTCGCTTTTCGCTATATGCGTTAATAGTTTTCGTTGCGCGTCTGTCTGCGCATACGGCAATAATTCGGTAATGTCCACGGCTTTCTCCCCAGCGGTGGTTAGAGGCGGCTTATTTGCCGTTTCTTAGAAATTTTGCGGCTCTGGACATATCTTTTTCATGGGCTTTTTTGCAGTGGTCTTTTTGGAACACGCGAAACGCCCCGTTTATGGCTATTTCTACCCCTCGCCAGAACCACATGTCGTTCTGCCTGTACGCCCTACCTGACAAGGATTCATTCGGGTTAATACTAAAAAATACAACTACGTTAATTAACTGAGAAACTGCATCGCCAAAGCGCACGAAATAATCCAGAACGCTAGCGCCCCAACTACGACAGATATTACCAACGCGTTGCATGCCATACCCCCCTCTATAAGTGCTGCAAACATTAAAGTGTTGCTGCCAGATCAAATAGCGCGTCTAACTCATCTTCACCAAGGCCAAGAGCAACGCCCATTGAAATCACCCATGATGACAGGCGTTGTATTTCCGTAGCGTATTCCCACTCAAGACTTACGATTGTCTTTTCCGGCTCATCCATAGCCGCTATAGCCGCATCAACACTAGTCAACAGGCCAGCGGCATTTAATGCAAGCCGTGCTTGGCGGGGCGATACAATCATATCTTCACGCCGTTCTTCATCAGTGATCGCTCTTGTGTTAAACCCTTTGCGCCACTGTCCATCAAGCTCATAAAAAAACGATCCCTCTACTACAGGCGCATCTTCAGGAATAGGGTCTGTTTCGTAAGGGTATACATCATAATCAGCCAGCACCTCATTAGAGGGTGCTTTAGGAAACGAAACTTTAGGGTTGTCTTGTCGCAGTTGAGTAAAGGAATATTGTTCTGCAACCCCGTTATTTAGTTTTATGTAGCTCATTTACTGTCCTCTACTCACGATGACGGGATAATGCGTAATGCCCTGTAAAACAGGCTGTCTGAGGTTGACCACGAAAACGAATCAGGGTCTTCAGTGCCAGCAGAAAGCCCTAGTTTGTAACACAGCGCATTACTACCGTTGCCACTGTTTTGTGCTTCTGCCGCTTTTGTGTACCCAGTAGACGGCGTAAGAGTTGAAGCATCGTCATCTATTGCACAAAGTTGAACCAACCCGCTTCCGTCTGTCGCTATAGAAATAGACGGGGGGTCTTGACTCAATCCGAATCCCTCTAGATAGCTAGTAACAACTGGACTATCAACAGTGGCGTTCCTAAAGGCAATTGCTGTCCATGCCTGAACAGCAATGGTATACGACTGCCCAGTATCAACGGTTGCGCCCATGATTTTATAAGCAGGGATATTATGTATCGAATTAATATTAACTCTAGTCGGAAAATTAACCGTCCATCCAGACCAACCCGATGACGATAACGTGAAAGAGCTAAGGTCTCTGGTCGCGTAGGTAATGACTAAATCCCCTTCTTGAAGGCCGGTTATTCCACTTAAACTAGGAACTGCTGTGCCTGTTGCTGACGTAGCGCCAACAAATTCAATTTCGGCACCAATGTTGCCTGCGGCGCGAAGCATCCGACTGCGTAACATTAAGCGGCACCCACAAATGCGCCATACAAAGTTCCGTTAACCTGCCAAAGCTCAATGATGTTATAGCCTGTTGTTTCTAATGTTGGAGCAGAACCGCCGACCCAAGATATAGTGGGCCACGTAACCGTATACCCTGCGCCGTCATCAATCATAAGCGTTAAAAACTGCCCGTTCAAAATTGACTCAGTAAGCGTGGTATTTGCAGTTAGAGTTTTGTATTGAATTGTGCCGTTGTCGGGGGTAATGTCGGTTCCAGTAAAACTATATTGCTGTTCTTTTATCGCCTTAAAGAATCTACATTGCAGGTCTTCGTTAATGCTAAAAGCAAAACCGCCGGTTCCAGCATCATTAATTGAAGGAAAGACGCTGTTGTTGACAACAAATTCAGACAGGTTAGCCATTAGTTAGCACCTTTTAATTGCTCAACATCTGCTTGCAACACTTCAATCAAAGCCTGTTGCTCTTGGATGGCCTTAGTCAAAATAGGTATTAGTCCTTGGTAAGCCATGCTTTTATAACCTTCAGGGTCTTCAGTAACCAAGCCAGAAAGCCACGGATGATTTCCCGTAGCCTGCTCTACTTCTTGAGCAATAAAGCCTAAGTGCGGAGTGGTTAAATCAGATGCACCAGAGGCTTCATTGTAAGTAAACGAAACAGATCGCAGGTTATTTATAATATCTAAACAGTTGCACTCTAATGTCTGGACGTTATCTTTCCAGCGAGCATCTGATCCATTAATGTAAGAACCTTGGCCCCAAACGCCTGAGCCATTTACTTGCAGGTTATAGGCACCCCGATCTGTGTTGCCCCTAATTCTGACCTCACCGCCAGAAGATGTCGCAACTATATTTACTACCGTATAGTGCGTACCACTATCAAAGATTTTAATTTCTTGCTGGCCTAGGCCATCAATAGTGTGAACGGGATAATACCCTTCGGCAGTGCCGTTCCATCCCATTGCGGCTTCAAAAATGGAGGAAGTTGCAGAGGCCCATGCGTTCATTACGCTTAGACCGCTTTTGCCAGTGGCGTTAGTGTTTTGCTGTATGCGCGCAATAAAATCGCCAGACGACACGTAAGTTGTGCCGTTTGCAACGTCTAGCTGTGCTACAGGGCTTTTACCAATGCCAACTTTGCCGCCTTCAGGGTTAAGCATTAAGTCATACGTTGCAAGACTTAAGTTAGATACAAATCCTGACTGGATGTACGACCTGTAAGGAGACGATGCCTGAGTCCCAAAAATAATGCCGTTGCCGCCACCACCTTCTACGCAAAGGTTTGCATTTGCTTCCGCAACGGTGTCGTTGCTAGAGCCTAAAACAGCGAGTTTTGCTACAGGAGATGAATGGCCAATACCAACATTTTCTGACGCATCAATCGTAATGGCAGTGGTTGTAGCGTTATCGTCAATGCCCACCGTGGTAGCCAACTGCGCACTGCTTCTGGGGTATAACTGCCAAGTAGACCCGTCATATACAAGATCAAGACCCAAACTGCTAACGTCTAAAACCAAATCCTCAGAAGCGCCTTCAATGGTAGAGCCGTTACGAGCTACTGTGACGTTGTTAGTCGCCCAAGCCGCGCCATCTACTATAGATACAATGTCCCCAGTAGAGGGGCTTGCAGGCAGGGTAATTGTAAACGCCCCGCCAGAACTGTCAGCAATAATGCCGTCACCAGCAGATGCGGTATAGGCAGACGTTTTTAGCGAATAGGTTATTCCACCGCCACCGCCGCCAATTTCTTTAACCGTCCCGCCGTCATTTATGTAAAGTTTTTGAGCAGAAGTGTCTATAGCCACTTCCCCACTCACGAGGTTACTCGTGGTGGGGGTGGTTGTTCCGCGTTTTAACTTTATGGTTTGCGCCATAGATTAGTAAGTTCCACCGTCGATGGTTGCAACTTCCAGATCGAACGAAATAGCGCCAGTCGTGCCGGTGCCAACGCCTGAAATACTGCCGTCAGTAGACGATACAGTAACAGCGGTAATGTCACCATCGTTGTTGGTGTATTCGCTGCTGATCGGGATATTGTAGTACGTAGACCCGTCGTTAGTGAACTCCCAGCGGTCGTTAGTCTCATTCCAGCGGAACAGGACGTTGGTGCTGGTGCCTCGCTCAACCTCGATACCAGAGTTCTCTGATGGCGTGCCTGTGACGTTGTTATTGAGAACAATGATGTTGTCATCAACAGTTAACGTCTCGGTGTTGATCGTGGTAGTTGTGCCATTAACCGTCAAGTCGCCAGTAACGATTACGCCACCAGAGAAGGTCATGGTTACATCAGTAGCATCACCGATTGTAGTGCTGTCGCTGATCTGCCCCAAACGAGTTCGGAGGTTAGCAACGCTAACGTCTTCGTCTGTGATAGACACGCTAGCAAAACTGAGTGCGCCCGACCCGTTAGTGGTAAGAACTTGGCCGCTAGAGCCGTCAGTTGTGGGCAAGGTGAAGGCACTAACAAACGACTGTAGGTTGGCGTCGTAAGCGAGTACATCAGTGCCAATAGCCAGACCAAGCGATGCACGAGCCGTAGCACCAGACTCAGCGACCCAGTTAGTGCCGTTGCCGACGATGATGTTTCCGTCAGTAACGGATAGACCGGCGATGTCGGCGAGGCCGGCGTCGTACGCCTGTACGTTAGTGCCGATAGCCAAGCCAAGCGCAGTCCTAGCGCCAGACGCAGTTGTAGCGCCGGTACCGCCGTTACTAATGCCCAGCGTGCCGGTAACGTCTGTCGATAGGTCAACCTGCGCTACCGTGATCTGCTGCCCAGAAAGGGAGATGTAGTCGTACGCGCCAATCAGCGTAACGTCTGTGGAGTTATCAGTTCCAGCCGCGTCTATGTCAACGCCTACTTCAAGATCAAGTAGCTGTTGTATCTCGGCCTTGGTGATGCCGGTAGCCAGCACAGGCGTACCTGCGTTGTTTTTAATAGCACCGCCGACAGCGATAGGTGTGTTAGCCGCAGATGGGCTACCAACGTAAAAAGTATCCGAACCTGCTGAATAAGCCAGTTCGCCCTGTGCCAAAGTAGATGGGGCTGAAGACCCAGTACTTCGTTTAATCTTAATAGTCTGAGCCATTAGTAAGCCCCTCCGTCTAAGGTGTCAGAATCAGTCGTGCCTGTTGAAAATAAAACCCAATTAAACACATTTGAAGATATTTCCCTGTAAAAGTACATATCTTCGTTCACTGTATCGTACCATATATCACCTTCTCGGTACGTTCCACCACTAGGCGCTGTTGCTTGCCTGTAAAAAGTCTGTCTATTTATTTCTGCTATAAGCGGTTCATATAAAGTATCAGCTATTGTCTGAGACAATATATCCGCAGGGATGCCTAATGTAGACCTAGCAGTAGCGGCGTCTAAATCGTCCAGCAATGTTTGCATAAACGAAGAAATGCCGCGAATATCTGCCGTGTCTTGCTTGGGATAGCCCGCCGAAACGAGCAGTACGCCGTTGTTTTGCTGAGACCGCAGAACAAACGCCAAAGGCTGCTGGTACCCAGTAGCCGGAGGCGTCGCGGTAAGCCCACCAGACGCGTCGGGGTAAAGAATCGTGCCTTCTGTATATACACTTGTATCTACGCCTTGAGTCGTGCCGTGGGACACGACGAGACCAAAACTGCCTTGGCTTATGTCCGCCTCGGCGATGCCGATAGCTACATCTAACGTGTTATTAGCTAGATAAACTTCTTCCGCTTGCTCGCCGGGATTGTAGCCGCCGTACCGCACGGGCTGGCCTTTAGAGATATTCTCCAGCGCCTTGACCCGCAGATGCAGCTGATTGGCGTGGACTACGTTAGAGTAGTCTGTAAGCGTCTTGTTAGTAAACGTAATAACGTTGCCAGCAGTAACCTCGCCCGCGCTAATGTTTACTGTATTGACCGGCGCAACGACGCTAACAGTGTCGCGCGGAATTACAACATACTCAGAATCTACCGAAGAAACAGTCTGGGCAGACTCGTCTATAGTGACTAAAACACTATTATCCGTTGTAGTAACTACCCCGCTCATGCTACACCGTCACTTGGTCAACAAGAACAAAGGCGCCGGCGATCAGCGGAATGACGTCTCCTATAGTGTCGATTACTTCTAAGTCGTACTTGCACTTGTCGTAGGCAGGTGTGTCGGTGTCCGCGTCGCTTAAATAGAACGTGATCGTCCCTGCGGCGCCACCAAACGATAGCCCGCCGTTTTCAGTCGTTAACGTGTACACAAGCGTGCCAGTGCGCTTGTCGCGCACCTGCATGCGGCCTGTGTAGCCGGTTAAATTTAGCGGCGTAGAGTTATCTTCGTCAATCTTGGTTTCCTGTGCGTCAAGCCACACAGGGTCAGAATACCAAGTTATAGTGCGCCTAAGTGTAGACCCTTTGCGGACGCTAAAATTAAGCGTCGCGGGGGCAACTGTGATACCAGCAGCCATCGGCTATGCTCCTCGTTAGGGGGTGCCCCTGCGCCTTACTTTTTGCCTTTGTGCACGCGACCGCCGCACATGTAGCCTTTTGGCTTGGCCTTCGTCTTAGGCTTAGCTTTTGCTAAGCATTTGCCCGCTTTCTTACATTTAGCGGGAGTTGGGCACCCTTTACATGGTTTAAAGGCCGCGACTTTGCCGCCAGCCTTGTATCCTTTCTTCATCATCGCTTGCCTCGCTTAGCGGTTTTCGCAGATTTTTTGAACGCCTTAGCAGTAGGCGCGCCTTTAGCTCCCGGCTTACGCATTTTTTCGCCGGAACCGGCCTTAATGCGCTTACGTTTAGCGTGGATATTTGCGTACAAACCTCGCTTAGCCATTAGCACTTCCACCTTTTTCTAGCTTGCCGTAACCGAGAATTAGGGTCTTTCGCCGCTTTGGGGTGGTCTTTCATCTGCCCCGCAGAGCGCGCGCAAAACGATTTTCGGCGTTTAGCGGCCTTACTACCGGCCTTAACCTTGCCGGTAACCGCTGTCTTCAACTTAGAGCCGGGGTTAGCCTTACGGTACGCGGCGACGCCTTTCTTCGTCATGCCTGCGCCCGCTTTGGTCTTGCGGTAGTTGCCGCCTTTCCCCGTAGTGCGCCGAATGGGTTTGTCCGCCATCGCGTGCCCCTTTGTACACTCAAACTTATGGGCGATTGTAACCCGTAACCGGGCATTTATCCAAGGGTTAAGTCCACGCCCCCATATTAGCAGGTACAATACGCCGTTGTCCTTGCCGCATCAAGCGGTCATAGGCACCGCCAAATATCTGATCTACATGGAGTGCCGCGTACTGGTGTGCATCCGCTATGTGCGAGTGGGAGTTTTTCTCGGGTTTAGGCTCAACTTCCCCGTTTTGCTTCACCTTATACCTATACCCGCTTCTCAGCGCCGTTATGAGCCGCTTACAGCTAGGGTCTATGAGGTGTCTAGGGCCAGTATCTAAAGCGCCACCCAAAAGGTTTTCTACAGCAGCAATGCGCGCCGTTACGGAGTTGGTTCTTGCAGGCACCGCTGTAAAACCTTCAGCTTTCAGCACATCAAATACGGACCGCTCGTCCGTCTGTGCACGCTGTGCGCCAGCGGGATCGCCTATAACTATAACAGGAAAACCGGGAAAATCGTTAGTCAAAAGTGGACGAAGCATCTCTCGACAAAACCGTAGTATCCCCATGCCATCTGAGGTAAGCTCGGCCAGCGTTAAAAAACGCCCTCGCGAATCTTGCTGACTTATGGTACAAGCGGGCGTCAGCCCGAAGTCCATCCCTATAATTAGCGGGTAGTTCTCGTCCACCAGTGGCTTAATAGGCTCCTTCGCCACATGAAACTCCGAGTCGAAGCTCCTAAACACCGGTTTACCGGCCAAACTCTTGCCAAACTTAGAGTGCACATACACGTCCACCCAGTCCTCGTCGTTAGACTCGGCCAAGTTCTCGTAATACCCGTCGGGCAGGTACTGTAACCAGTCGGCGTCCTCACTCATCCCGCTGGGCTGAGTAAAAACCGCCGCATTGTCCGGTGGATCGGTAAAATACTGCTCCCAAAACGTATCTGCGTCCGGCGGGTTGGACATGCCCCACAACAACGCGTTACTACTCCCATCATCTTTGACACAACCGCCGTTATGCTTGCCCGGCGACGGCGGAACCAGCAACTTGTCGGGGTAACGGCCTAGACGACCTTGCATCGTAGAGAAAACATCGGGGTTTATCTCCCTAAATTCGTCAAAAATTGCGAAGCTGGCCTGTAGCGAGAGCAGTCGCCGCACGTCGTTGGAGTCGTCAAGCCCCCTAAACAACACTTCGCACTCCACATCGTCGAATTTTAGGGTGTATTTCATCTCGGTCTTGGCCAGATTGCCCGCCAACCCGTCAGGAAACCACTTCAGAAAGTCCTGTATAGAGGTATCCCAGAGCATTTGGCGCGTGTTCCGCACCCAAACGGCCCTAGACCGCCGTATGCCGTCCCTAGACGGGTGCATTTGCTTCGCGTGGTACGCGATTTTCATAATCCCCGCGCTAGTTTTTGTACTTCCCACCGGCCCCAGCTGTAAAGAGATGAACTTCTCGGAGGTAAAAAACGGAAGCAAGCTCTTTGGCGGCGTAAAATCGACCTTCTCTATAGCTAGTCCCATAACCCCTCGCTGTCCACCTTCTCATAGTCCGCATCTATCGCAGGCAACTCCTGCTTTGCGGGTGCGTTCGCTGTGATTTGTATGTTTTGGTCGGGGCTACCTAAGTTGATATTGAGAGAAAACCCTGAGCCTTGTTGCTCTTGGCTTGGTTTAGGCTCCAGATTGGCCCAGCGAACCAGCAGTTCCATCCCTTTTAGCACAGCCATCGGGGGTGTGTCTGGGTGGTTTACTAGTCGGTGCACGGTGGGGATACTTGCTTCCGCAGAAATGTGCGACTTCATCTGGAAGCTAACGCCGTCGTCTTCGATCTGTTTCTTTAGCTTCTTGACCTTGCGCTTAAACACAGGGTCTTTTGACAAATTGACGAAGTAATCTTCCGGCACACCTATTTGAGCCAAAAGCTCCCCTATCGGCAAGCGTGCTCCCGCCTCATTTCTGGCGACCTCTACCGCGACGGCCTCTATATCTAACTCACTCGTTATCAGCGGAGTCTTCATTCTTTGCCACCAGTCTAAATGCTTGGCCAATATACCGGTCGTAATCAGCCCATCGCAGGTATTCTAACGCAACCACCGGATGTACTCTACGCAGTGACGGCGTGTTTTTTGCCGGGCGAACATACACCATAATCTCGGTCATCATCAGCCCGCGTCTATGCAACGCATCCACACACTGCCGATATGCTGTTGAGTTTAAGAAGTTGCCTAAGTTTTTCTTGCAGCCTAGCTTCTTATGCAGCGTTACCAGATCAATCACATTGCCTCCTATAAATTCTATAACCCCAAAATTTTGGCCGGAAAAATTTTACGCGCCGGTCGTTGGGAAATGAAATATATAAACCCAAAATTTATAAGTCAATAAAAATGAGCCTTGCGATATACGGGGTACGTCTACTATCACTGCGTGGGTGGACATGGACCCACCCCCCGTGCTCTACTACAAACATGTTCAGGGCAACCCGGACATACCCCCCTCCCCCGACGGGGCGGGACACTAACTAACTAACAGAAGCGAGTGAATGTTATGATTACTTTAAATTTTGGTACCACCGTAGTAACCACCGAGTCCGCAGAATGCTTGAACGACGCCGCTAGCAATAAGCTAATGCGCTACGCGCAAGACGCAATTTGGTATAGCGAAGAAAAGCAGGATGAAGCTGTCGGATTCATGACTGATTCCCAACTGGCGCGAATGCTTCGCGGCATCTGTCGAGTAAAGGGTAAGCATTTCGTCGAAGCCGAAATCGAAGGCTTAGAAGATTAACTCGCTCGGGGGCTTCGGCCCCCTTTTTTTTCTTACTATCACTTAACTACTATCACGCGCCGCCGCGTAGAGGCTTGCCGAGCGCGCCGATCTGTGTAGTATTGACTCCAGCTAACACGTGTGGTGTTAGCCAGGTAACTAACTTACCCCCGGAGGTACCATGTTTACTTTCTACGTTACAGTACAGACCGGACTTGAGTCCGTATACGAGTCCCCCCTTTTCTTGCACAAAACAGAAGCCCTAGGGTGGATGCGCGACGAAATGGAGTGCATTGCAAGGGGTCGCGCGGATCTATGGCGACTACTAGGGTCAGACAAGCTACCCGAACTAGTTATGCTAGAAGCGACGGCCGAAAAGAACCTATGACGCACGGGGCTTCGGCCCCCCTTTTTTTTCTTACTATCACTTAACTACTATCACGCCGTTTGTTGCAGAGGCTCGCCGGTGTGCTAGAGTCGGAGTGTGTCTAACAAGTTAGGCACATAACTAACCCATAACCTAAAAGGTGAATGATATGAAAGCTATTGCTAAAGCAGTAAACAAGAAAACCTCAGTGAAGGATATGAACCCCGTCACGCAAGCGTTGCGCCGTGCGGAGTCGGCAGATGATAAGGCGCGCGTGGAGTATGTAGAGGCCGCGCGGATTATCGCAGAGGAGCGCGATCAATCCATTGCGCCGGCTGACGCGCATCCGCAGTTGATGAAACGCGCGAAGGCGATTTGTGTCGCGGATGGTGTGGTGTTCAAAAAGAACACTTGGGAAAAGCTAGGCCGGTTCCTCATTCTGGCTATGGCTGGCGATCTACCCGTCACTGTCAAACGTGCTACCAGCAAGGCCGATTCGGTCGTCACTCCCGCGAATGTCGCGCTCGACACGATTCCGGTCAACATGCTGAGCAAGGCCGCGCAGGAAATCAAGGCGCAGTGGGCCGGCAAAAAGGCGCCGGATGTGCAAACCCGCGCGCCACGTGCCGCGACTCCCGCGCCCAAGACAAAGGCGGATGGCGACATCAAGGCCGCAGTCAAATACTGGCTAGCGCACGCGACCGAGCGCCGATTGTTCGAGGCCGTGCTAACTGAACTGGGGTTCCACCTAGCGCCGAATGAGGCCGGCGCTACCATTGCGGTAGGCGATGGCGCAACCCAAACCAAAAAGGGTAGTGTCAAGACTGTCCGCGCTCACTAAACCAACCCCAACCCAAGGCGCCGAAAGGCGCCTTTTTTTTCAAAATTACTATCACTACTACTATCACACGGTGGAGAGGCGCGCCGGTAGAGTTTCGCATAATGCATTAGCTTTTTGCAGTTTGCGACTGCGCGCGCGGTGCGGCTAGAGGCTTGCCGGTTTTACTATCACTACTACTATCAGCCGGTCGAGAGGCGCGCCGAGCTAATGCGTTAGACAGTCGGCTAACACGTTAGCCAGTAGTTGCTGTAACTAGTTGTAGCTACTAGTTGCTGTAACTAGTTGTAGCGACTACCGGCGATTTTCTTGCAACGAACGAGTTATAGATAGGCCAACAACTAGTACAACTAGAATTTCGGAAAAAAGTTAGTAGGCACTATCGCGGAGATGGTTGGCAGAAAGCCAAATAAAAAAGAGTAGTTGTACTAGTTAGTTAAGTTAACTAAAACTAAAGCAAATTATTTCTCGCCCCAATTTTTTTATGCGCACAGCCTTTTCATTTTTCGACCCCCCACATTTTTTCCTCGACTTTTAGTTAACTTAACTAACTAGTTGGGAATACCAAGCAAATCAGGCACTTACCGCCGACCCCACTAGTTGTACTAGTTGTAACCGCATCCGCGCCCCCAATCCTTACTCCTAACAGGTTCAGGGTTGACATAGCATACAGCCTCTGTATACTGGAAACTGTGGGGAGGTATATACTCACCACGGCGGCATCTGCCGCGTTTCATTAACCGGCTAACGCGTTAGCCAAACTGATAACTGTTAGGAGTGTCCAAGATGACTGATCCGATACTAAGCAAAGCCAACCGGCTCGCCGAGCTTACCGCAGAGCGCGACCGCGAAATGGAAAAGCTAACGACTGCCCTGTTGATCCGCAACCTGTGGCCGCAAGCGTTTGACTGCGGCCCCGTGAAAGCGGGTTGGGGCGGCGGAACAATACACGCTGTGGGGCTACACGGCCACAAGGTGCAGAAATACCGAATTACCCGTGGCGATGGCGAGTCGCGCACGTTCGCTTATAACCAAGTACCTAGCGGGTTAGGTGGAGGGCTTGACAATGACTGATCCAATCCAGCGCGCGACCCTTCGCGATATGCGATATTACGTGCGCGACCGCAAACCGTTCGTGAACACGAACCACACCTGCTATGCGCAGTTTACCGAGCATGGCGACTATGTAGTGTATAGCTACGGCGAGCACTGGCCGCTGTTTATCTACCGCAACGGCGTCTGGTACGAGAACGAGGATAAGTACGGCGTAACCACTAGCCGGCATCACTCTGCGTGCCACCCGCTGTACGAGACTGTCGGTATTCCTTGCAAACTGGCTATTGAGTTAGCCAAAGGCTCGCCGATTTCCGATGACGACATTTTGCGCGTGAGCGCACACGAGACGCTGAACGCTGTGTTCGGCCACTACTTTGAGGGAGGCTCTACCCATGACTGATTCAACTGTAGCACCTGTACTTTCGTCGATTCGCAACCGAGCGGTAATTGTGAGTCTGGTATTCAACAAACCCAAGCTATCCGCGAAAGACGCCAAAGCGTCAACCGATGCGGCACTGGCCAACAATGCGGACGCATCTGTGCTCGACACAAACCGCAAGCTCTACCCCAAGCCGCTGATCGCGCCCATCCTCGCGGTGGAAGCCGAGGCACGCAACTACCTACGCGCACGCAGTTCGATGGCGCTGGTTGACGGCGTGTTTGTTGTCAACACTGGCCTGCTCATGGAGGTGCTTCCTGCTCTTAATGAGTTTGAGGTAAAGCGACAGCAGGCAGTGACCGTGTTTGCGCAAAACTGGTCTAACGTGTTAGCCAATGCACAAGCGAGCCAAGGTGGTCTGTATGACGCCACGCAGTACCCCGATGTGTCAGAGGTGGTTAGCCAGTTCAAGATGTCGATACGCACCCTGCCTATCGGTGATCTTGGCGGTGGCCTGTTCGATGACATTGAGTCAGAGCTACGCGAGCAGGTGACTGAGCAGGTCGAGCAGACCACCAAGCACATCATGGCCGGCGCTGTGTCCGAGCCGTTGGAACGGCTGATTGAGTCTGTCATCAATATGTATGACAAGACCAGTCGCGACAATTCACGCGTGCACGACTCGCTAGTGCGGTCTCTCAAGGACGTGGCCGACCGTATGCCTGCGCTTAACGTGTTAGGGCTAACGCAGTTGAACGATCTGGCTGCGCACTGCTCGCGCACATTCGACGTGCCTGTGGAAGCACTCAAGCGTAAGGACTCTGCCATCCGTGAGCAGACAGCCAACAACGCCAAGGAAGTGCTGGCCGCGTGTGGCGTTGACCCAACCCGTGCCCAAGGTGCAACTACGCAGGAAATGCGGGAGCTTGCGGCAACGGCGGCTAGTGATATACTAGCTCAAATGGACGGCATGTTTTAGCCGTCTTTGTGTAACCGTGTGTAGCCTTGCTACACACATCTCATTGTGTTTGTAATTAACTTATTAGGAGTAATACCTATGCGTATTGGTGATATGTCTTCAACAATCCAAACCCTCTACACTAACCCGATCACGCGCAAGCGATCCCTGTTCTTTGTCGGCAAGTCCGGCGTAGGCAAATCCGCTGGCGTGCACCAAGCGGCTAACGCGTTAGCCAAGTCGGTTGACAACTGGCAGGGTGTGATCGACCTTCGGCTTAACATGTTCAACGCAACTGATATGTCTGGCCTGCCCGCGCCAGACCTTGAACAGCAGATCGTGCGCTGGCTCCGCAACGAGTGGTGGCCAACTGCTAAGGACTCAAGCGGCATCCTGTTCCTTGACGAGCTTACGTCCGCGCCCAACAGCGTGATGGCTAGTGCGTATCAGATTGCGCTCGACCGTGCGCTTGGCCAGCACCAACTGCCCGAGGGCTGGATGGTCATAGCCGCAGGTAACCGCACGTCTGATCGCGGCGTAGTCAATGCCGTCCCCTCGCCACTGCTCAACAGGTTTACAGAAATCGAGATCAACGAGCACATTGACGACACGCTCGACTACTTCGCTGTCTGTAACCGCCGGCCAGAGGTTATGGCCTTTCTCAAGCAACGCGCCGACTACTTGCACCAGTTCAACAGGGACTATTACGGCAAGCAGTTCCCGACCCCTCGCGGCTGGTTCTATACCAGTGACTTGTTAGACAGCGACTTTCCACCTGTGACCCGTGCCGAGCTTATCAAGGGCACCATCGGTGACAAAGCCGCCACTGACTTTGAGCAGTTCCTGCGCGTGTTTGAGCGTATGCCCGACATTGACGGCATACTATCAGGCAAGTCTGTACCTGTGCCTAGCGAGTTAGACATACGGTACTGCCTTGTCATGGGCTTGGCGGCGCGCGTCACCAAGAAAAATATACACCACGCCATTGCTTACCTTGACAAACTGCCCAAGGAATTGGAGACCTTGTGCGTCAAGCTGGCGTACCAGCGTGACCCCACGCTGATTCAAGCACCCGTGTTCGCCGACTGGTTCACTGCCAACCAAGAGGTGTTCAAGCGATGATTGTCTACCGCGTAACATGCGGTGGGCGATCCATCTGGGCGACCAGCAAGGAACGGGCTAACGAGTTAGCCAAAACTCTGTGGGAGTTTGAGACTGACGGCGTGCCGTTTGTTGACTCCCTCGACCTTGCCGGCGCTGACGATGTTGTTGACCAACTTAACTTACTAACTGGAGGTGTCTATGACGATCCTACCCCCGCAGACCAGCTATGACCTTGACGCGCTAGAATCGCGCGTTGACATGCTGTCCGCACGTATGACCCTGCGCGAGCCGTTTATCGCTAGCGTGTATACAGCAATGACCCGCAAGTACGGTGTAGACGGTACTGCGTCAACTGACGGCAAGAATCTGTACTTCGGTGCCAGCTTCTGTGAGCCGCTTACCGATGACGAGCTTATGTTCGTGTGCTTGCACGAGGCTTTGCACGCCGTGTTTATGCACATGTTCCGGCTTGACGAACGTAACCCTCGGCTGTGGAACATCGCTTGTGACGCTGTTATCAATTACATGTTACGAGTAAAGGGCTACACTATGCCAGCGGGCGGCGTGTTGCTCGACTGGGTTGACGACTCCCACGATGCCGAGTCCGTGTATCGCAAGCTATGCGATGAAGATGACGGTGACGGTGACGGTGACGGTGACGGTGACGGTGACGGTGACGGTGACTCCGGCTCTACTGACCCGTCCGGCGGCTCTATGCCTAGCGCCGAGACCGGCGGCGGCGGTTGGGACGGCCACGGCGATATGGCTCCCGCACCCAATGCGGCTGACGAGTTAGACGTTAAGGCTAC
>Ga0208898_1000979_pt1 | contig 20048 bp, 20 predicted proteins | sample VirMetDEL_Mar_4_FD_184513 | JGI IMG/M metagenome (GOLD analysis project Ga0208898, IMG submission 184513) | Aqueous microbial communities from the Delaware River and Bay under freshwater to marine salinity gradient to study organic matter... | ecosystem: Environmental > Aquatic > Marine >...
CATGTAGAGCAAGTCAAAGTGATTTTTGTACACAACGTCACCATCAACCACCTCAACGAAGTTGTCCTCATTGTACTCACTGCGGAGAACGACTACCTCGGTCTTTGAAGAACCATAGTTACATGACAGCGGGTGGCGCAAGTCAGAACGGCGAAAGCGCACCGGGCCTACCTGCTCTACCTCATCAAGTTTGGCTAACATACCTTCGTGGTCTGAAGGGAAGGTCAGCCGAATGTAGTCACCCAAGTCATCATCGGCAACCACATTGCCGTTATAGTCAAGAGCCTCTATCTTTCCGTCATCATCACGACCGGAAATAAGCCACTCTTGCGCCCATGTATACTGCATAGCGTCCTGTACGGTACGCATATTGTCCGAAGGACAAGTAAAAATCTCAAGCCGATAACGGAGTTGAGTGTAATCTACCACGTTTCTCACGCGATATGTCGCGCCAGTGACTTGTGATGCTTTCCCCATAGTGTCGTTAAGGAACAAGCCACCGGAGCCACAATGTGTTTCCCACGTCATCGGTGACAATGGCGTGATGCGAACTATGTCGCCTACATTATACAACTGCATAAGCAATTCGGATTTGGTTATTACTCTGCCCTCTTTGGGCTTCGTAGTGGACTGCTTGGTCACGAACCAACGCATAGCATACTCATTGTCTAACCTATAACACACAACGCAGTGTGAGTACCTATGGGCAGTCCGTTTATTCGGTGTGGTCACCACCGCCAACCTCGGAAGGTCGCCATCAAATCATCGGTACAAAGTAATGTCACCAATGTTACTTGAATGTTGTGTCAATGTTATTAAATCGTTAAGTTTTAACAAGTTAAAACTCATGTTACGCGCGTGTCATACGTGTACGTACATATGTATGTACATATGCCGTGAGTACAGCCATGCCTACGACCATGCCCGTCCCTATACCCATGACGGCTAATGGGTTTGCTACATTCATACTTAATTCGTACATATCAATTCAACAGCGATTTAATTAGTCCAAGGTCAACAGTTCCGTACTTGTCATGCACCTTATTCAGGTACGTCTGGGCAGTAATGAACTCGGTCATACTGCGGGGGTTCTGGTACGCCACAAGTGCTTCACGAATGGCGTCAATTTCAGTTTTCACTCTCATAGTGGACGGCTTGGTCACGAACCATCGTACAACAGGGCATAGTTATGCCCTTTGTAGGCCGTCCGTTTTTGGGGTGTGGTCACCACCCATTCCCATAAGTCCGGGGCTTTAGCCCCGTTTGGCTCTGCGCTCTGCCCTTTGGGCAACTCTGCGCTCCTCTCTGCGGTCAAGGCCGGAGGCCAGGCGCATCTCTACGGCATCAGCCGTTCGCTTACCCCACACTTTGCGGGCCGTGCTACGGGCCTTTGTAAGTCCTACGGACTTGAACAGGCCGTCCATTCCTACGTCGGGTGAAACCCGAACTACACAATCAGTACCCCACTTTGTGGGGTTGGATACGGTCTTGTACTTACTCATGCTTTCCGTGCTTTAGGGGCAGTATGAGGAGTGCCTTGCATAAGGCAAGGACACCTCCCACACATACAGCGGTCATACATACACTACCCATCAGTCCTCAAGGGGTGAGTAGGTTGGGAACATTCCATCGGTCATGCAGTCGGTGAAGGCCACCTTCCGAGCCTTGGAGGAGAGATAAATCTCTCCTGCTGTACGTACCTCTGCGGCGAAGTCAGGTGCAGTGCGGATGGCTGCATATGCACCCTGCAAGAGTGACGTGTGATGAGCGAAGGAAGCGAAGGCTTGAGTATCAAGGAAGTCCTGATACAAGTTCTCAACGAAGTCAATGCCCATCACGCTCTCAAGGCGGGCAAGGATGGAAGCGGTTTTCTGTGAGGCCATGGTCAAGGGGGTTTTGGTTAGACAATTCGGCTGAAACACATTGCAAAGCAATAGCATCAATGTTAAGTGGAAGTTGTGTTAATGTTATTAAATTGTTAAGTTTTACATTCGTAAAACTCTACGTATGAGCGTGTTACACAGGCACACACGCGCGCTGGGAGGGTGATACCCTCCCTCCCTAATAACTTATCTTACCCTTTTCCCCGTACGTGTGAGGTGTGATGAGGGCCGACCGAGAAAGTCCCCTCGCCCGTTGAGCAAGGCATTGCCTTGCGAAGGCATAGGCGTAGCCCGGACAGCGGACACACACGCACCTTGATTCCGAAGGAATGTTAAGCGAATGTTACCAAAAGGCACACTTGATTTGAGGCCATTTACAGCCGTTTTCCCGGCACTTACCCCTCAAAACGATGGGACACCAAGGCCACACCGAGAAAGTTCATTAGTATGGGTACTTCCCTACGGAAAGTACCCTAATAATGAAAAAATAAATGACAATTCCAAATGCAAACTGAAGATTTAACGAAAACATAACATTGCCGTTACAATTTGGTAACATTGAAAAGCGTGTTGGAACATTGATGTTTAAACACCGAACCTCACGCATAATGCGCGAACATACACACACGTATGCACACGCCAGCCGAAGGCTTCACAAGCACCCACACAAGCACAAGCCGAAGGCCACAAGCACACCCAACGCAGTGCTGAAAGCACCGAGCGTGACGCGCGAGAGAGGCGGTCAGTGCGTACCCCGGAGTATGGAGTTTTGGTTTGGTTTGATGTTGGAACATGGATTGTTCGTCACCTCTTTCCTTCCGGTGCGAACTTCCGCATCTCTGTGACCCACCCCCCGAACAGCCCCCCGTTTGCACATGGGCTGTGCGCTCATGGAAAAGCGCAAAAGTATGGGCGCGTTTCAGTGCGGACGCACCCCCGTGGCTCGCGGATATGCGTTTCCGTATGCGCGCGCGCCTGTCCCTAAATATATATTATCCCCCCGGTACTAATTTCTCAGCCTTTTTTTCGGGCTTTACGCAGGGTCTTGACCTCTTGTTTTTTGAGGGCGTACTTACGCTTCAGTTCTGTGAACTTCCGCTGTAATGTAAGTAGGTCTGAGTAGTATCGTTTGAGCGTTGGTGTTGCTGCTAGTATTCCGAAACCGAAGAATAGGACAAGGAGTGTCAGTAGGGTGTACAGGAGTTGCTGGTTCATTGTATTTGTATAAAAAAATTTAGACAAAAGGGTGGCCCTTGGTTACTGGGGGTCATCACTTGTGTGTCGCGCGGGTTCCGTCGCCGTACGACTAAACCTCTTGGTCGCTGTGGCTAAGAGGTTTTCGTCTTGGTGCCATCTTAACCGTCGGATGAACGGTGTGAAGTTACAGCAAAAAAACCAGATAATCAAGTCCTGTTGAAATCTTTCCAATCAAAATACAAAGCAGTGAGAACCACCAGGTTCATCCCGCATGATGCAAGTATCTCTGTAAGGTCGGAGTATATGTTCAAGGTGAGGTGGACGTGACCAACGACCCAAAAGGGTACGGCAAGGTTGCTTCCTATCCACCTAACAGCGAATAGTAGGAACTTACGGGCGTTGTGTATTGTAGTCCTCACCGATGACGCGCATGCGGTCCTCTCCCTTGACGTAGAGGTTGGCGTTTCCTCCTGATACACCGTCGGGAAGGAGGTTGTTGTTACTGAGCTGTACGATGATTTCTTCGGCATCACCAGGGGCAAGACCTGGCAGGATGCCTAACAGCGACCCAACGAAGTTGTTAGCAGCGTCTTCACCGGTGGTACGCAGTGCATCGTAGATACCACGGATGCCTTTGTCTTCGTATTCTTCTCTGATTAGTTGTGGGAGGTGCTTCACCTCATGACCCATACCCATTAGGTTCGCTGTTACAAAGCCAGTGACATCGGCAATAGCACGGTTCACGGGGTCATGCTGCATGCCAGCTCCGTACTTTAGAAGGTCAGATACCGATTGTGCGGTGTAGGCACCCGCTACGGCATGACGTACGTTGTCAGGCTGGTCGCCGATAGAACCATCGGGGTGTACCTCTGCTAATGTCTCAGCATAGTTGTAAGCACGACCCTTTGGGTCTCCCATATATGCGTTCACTTTAGACTCGAATGTGGGCTGCACCTGGTCAACCGTTCCTAGCTTAACGCCACCTGGAGGCAACGGTGCTCCCTGCTGCTGAACAGCGGGCGTAGGCACGCGGTACTGAACCGTTGGGGCGGTAGACACCTCCCAAGGATTACGGCGGTACTTATGGTTAGGGTTGTGGGGCATTGCTTAGTCTTTTTAAAAGGTCTAGATTGGATTGCTGCATAGCAGTCCACTTCTTACCATTGGAGAAGTTAGGCTTCTTGTTTATGCGCTTATGAGAGTGTGCCATCTATACTTTGTCTATGTATCTGACTAGGTCCTTGACATTGTGATGGAACACCACATTCTCAACCTGTCCGTTGAAATAGTCGTTAGAGTGCTCCCGCTTGAAAGCAGACCACAACTCCGTATAGGGGTTGTAGTGAAACAGGTAATCTTGGAAGCGCTCGTTCTTTGACATAACCCTACAGCGACTTCAGCATTTGAATCATCTCTGGCTGTGGGAAGATATCAATCTTGTCCTTGCGGATAGAGTTATGGGTATATACACCTTCCACACCCTTGAGGGCATCCATAGATACGTTCCACATATCCTCCTCACGGTAGTCCAATGGAATGCCGTAGTGGTCGTTCCAGTATTTAAGGAGGTTCTCCACGCTGCGGATTTGCTCATCCGTATAGCGGTGGAAGTAACGATGGCCCTTGTACTTCTCTTCTAAGGTGCATACATCTTCTTTAGCTACCTCGCGGTTTACGTAGTTGTAGTACTTATCGCCTTTCTTCTCAAGGTGTCCCCATGCGCATATCTCTACACCAATAGAAATCTTGTCAAGCTTTTGATAGGGGATGTCGTAGGCATCAAAGATTACCTGACGTGCACCAAGGTGATAGGCCCAGTACTTGGAGCTGAAGCCCTGAACAATACGTCCGTCTCCCTCCTTGGCTCCCTTTCCGGAGATACATACGCATGTTGCAATACGACCACGAGAGTCAGCATCCCACTGGCGGAAGGTAGATACGCCACTAGCGTTGCCCGCTGTATGGTGTAGATATATTTGCTTCTTGGGAGACTCTTCTTTGATATATTCGTTTGAAGAGAACTCTACCTGTAGGATGTCTTTTAAGAAACTCATCGTCCTTGCTTGCTATAGGGTTTAACGTAATTCTTAGAATGCTTATTAGTAGAAGCCTTCTTAGAATGCTTCCGGCGCTTCTTGCTTTTGCTTACGAAAAGCGACTGTGCTTCAATGCGTTTAGCCATACGCAAATCTACTAATTTCGCAAAACGCAAATAGAAGTGAACGATGAAATCAGAGCTTGAAAAGATATACCGCAAAGAATGTGTCCACCCCGCAGGTAATGGGGCCTATACTACAGACAAGGGTTCCGACCATGACTATGTCGCCGCCTACTACAGCGACGAATTCAAAGACAAACGCGATACCGCCAAGAAGATACTAGAGATAGGAGTGATGTCTGGAGGCAGCCTTATCCTATGGCACCATTGGTTTAACAATGCATCCATAGAAGGTATAGAGGTGTGGGACGGTGTTACTGAATCTTATGACTTCATACGCCAAGGAAACGATTTCCCTCGCATTAAGATTCATATTAACGATGCATACAACCCAGTGTTTGCTAGATATACATTCGAAGATGGAACATACGACTATATCATTGACGACGGACCCCATTCGTTAGATAGCATGAAGGATGCCATTACGCTGTATATGTGCAAGCTAAAACAGGGAGGCAAACTAGTGATAGAGGACATCCAAAACTATGATTGGTTTAAAGAACTAGAGCAACACGCCACCAATCTTGGTCATTCAAAATTTCGTAAATTTGACTTTAGGAAAAATAAGAATCGTTCTGACGATATGATTTTTGAAATAACCAAGCAGTAATGAAATATCGTGAGTATCTAATGGGTGGACCCATCGACCCCCCGAAGAAAAAATCCCAGCTGACAGACGAGCAACAGCGGCAGCTGGCTATGTCGTATGCCAAATACAACCAGGCACCTCCGCGCCCCATCGGGCCAGAGGCAGGCCTTCGCCCCGTAGAGCCCGTGTTCGGCGCTATGGTGGTAGCACCAGGTCTTCGCGGCCTTGCACAGATGGTAAAGAACCCACCGGCCAAGCAAGCGTGGGAAGCCATGCCTTACGATAAGTACAAGGATGCTGCCGAATTTATCATAGGACCACGATGAAACTAAAGAAGACAAATAAGAGTATCAACGTCCCAGCACCCGAGGGGTATCACTGGATGACAGAGGGCGGCCGTCACTTCCTGATGAAGGGAGCATACAAACCACACAAAGGAGCAAGCAAGGAAGCCCCCTTCCGTCTTGTAACCCACAATGCCGGCGAGCCGAATGCAGCTATGGATGCTGCTCGTCGCGCAAAGAAAGGTTGAACTTAGCGTCCCCACGCATCTTACTGTAAAGACGAGCGATGATACCGCGGCCACGCTGTGTGATAGCATAGCGAACGCGGTAGTTGTACTTAGTCTCATCACGGAAGAAGAAGTCCTCCATGGATTGACTAGGCGTTAGCTTATCGAAGTGCTTGTATAGGAATCCATCTTTCACCAGCTTGTAGATGAACTTCTTCTTGAGCTGCGTCTCTGACTTACCCGTTGTCTTAGCTAGGTAGGCCACAGTAAAGAACTCAAGGTCATAGACAAACAGAAGGATGTCTAGCTCCGGACGGGCCAGCCCGTAGCGCTCACTAGCCTCCCTGTACAAGAAGATGAGGTTCTTCATGCTGTTGTCAGGGATATGCCTAGCGTGCATCTTGGAGAACTCCCTAAATAACTTCTTTCGGCTAACGACGCTTTTTGGCATATAAGTATCTTTGTTTCAAAAGTAATACTATGGCATCACTTAGCGGAAGCAAAATCAAGGATACATATTCGCTGTTGTTAAAATTAGCGAGCTCGGCTGTATCTGCCACTGAGCAAATTGTGGAGGACGGAGCCGGAAATTCAACAGCGCTCAAGCTGTCAACAGACACCGTAGAGACAACGGGCGACCTCAAGATATCGGGCACCCCAGCTGCGGCAGCCACCAGTGACGTAACAGCGCTCATGCTAAGTTCCACCGGAATTGTAGTCGCTCGGAACCTTAGTACAAGTCCCATCGGGACCGCGGGCGTTACGGCGAACTCCCCTTTAACATCAACAGGTAGTACGGTTGGTGTTCTTCCAGCATCTTCACTTGCTAATCTGCCATTTGATGCCGTTGCTAATAATGATGCATACCTCATTTGGGACGAAAGCGCAGCAGAATACAAGTACATAACCGCAAACGCACAGGCTTCATACATTGCTAATAATGTTTCCATTGTTCCAAGCGTATGGGTTGCCCGTCTTCAAAGTAACATTAACCTTGCAACATCTGACACGGACCTATACTTTGCTGAAGTAGATGGCCAGTTGGCAACCGGCTCTACATCTCCAGCAACTTCTTGTGTTGCATTTGGAACTTCATATGAAGACATGGAGTTGGTGTCGTTCACTAATCCTCGCGATGGATTTCAAATGAACGTAGAGGCTAATTACGACGTTCATATATCTCTGGAGTTAGTCGCGGCGGGAAATACAGACGTCACTATCAAAATTGAAAACCAATCTGGTCCATCGGTAGAGATACGTTCTTACCGAACTCTTAAAGCGGGAACCTATACTGCAGCATTTAGTAAGACCATATGGTTTAGCCCAGGAGACCAATGGACAGTAGCCGTAAGCGAGACTGTGGGTGGAACAACAACCGTCACCACAAATTCTACGATTACGATTACTAAATTTGGTTAATGGACCGAAAGCAGAGAATTGAAATGTTCATCTTGATTAAAGAGAAGATGGACGAGGTGGTGGAAATCATACGCAGCAATGATGCTGGCAGCGAGTTCCTTGCCTCGTATTGTTTTGGTTTTATGATTGACGATGAAGACCAGGAGAACAACTCTTACGAGTTTCTTGCCGGCTTCAACGCAGAGAACGATACAGAGATAGACGCGATGTTTGATGCCATGCATCGCTGTTATGTGGAGAACAGCGACATCAACGATGACGATGATGACGACGCGCCCTCTAGCGACTCCATAGACTATTGGCTTAACCTTAACTAATAAACACCATGAGCGAGAAAGGAGAGGACTTCGGGTCCTGGCTTAACGATTTGGAAGAAATTCCCGTGAACCCCACGTGCAGCATTGACGACCCAGAGTGTGAAGCTTGTGGTAGCTAACCACTAAATTGAAAATAAAATGGAACTCATCAGAAAAATTATCATCGGACAAAACCCCAAGGATGCTATGGCCTACTTCGTAGGACAGAAGGCTGGGGATGCAGTAGTGGATTCAATTGTACTTGACGAACGTACGTTTGCGAAATACGGAATTCGTCGGTACCTTGTGTACATCTTTAACGAGGACAAGGGCATCATGCTCTGGAAGACCGTTGACGACATGCCATGCTTAATTGAACACGACTGTGATTTTGAATGAAACCCCTATATTACTTTATTGTACACATTCCGAAGGCTGTCAATGATACCTTAAAGGTAGGAGAGTCTGAGTTGTACCTCGATTCAAGATTTAACGAATTCCAACACAGGGCCTACGAGGGAGAGGTCGTTGGCGTTCCATTGAAGTACGACACTGGAGTGGAGATTGGCGACACGCTATACTTTCATCACCACGTTGTCCTTGGAGGAAATCACCTCGTATATAATGGGCAGCAGTTAAATGAAAACAAAGAACGGCGTGGCCAGCTTGCTGATGGGGAGCACGGCCTTTACTATGTTACTTACGATGGGGGAAATGACCCATTCGTTTGTCAGGCCTACGCTCACAAAAGCAAGGAGACCGGTGAAGTGAAAATCCTAGGAGAATGGATATTCCTAACCCCGGCAGAGCAGGAGGCTGAACTGAAGAGTGATGTTCTTGAGCTAGTGCAGCGAGAGAAGACCTACAACCAGTACGGCTATATTCGGTACGGTTCCAAGAAGCTCGAAGAGCTGGGCCTACACGAAGGCGACAAGGTGTTCTTCATGAAGAATGCCGATTATCTGATGGAAGTCGATGGCGAAAAGTTATACCGAGTTTACTTACAACACATCTATGCCAAGGTTACAGAAGAAGTATGATAGCGTGCAGACCGCACAAAGGCTCATGGAGGCAATGCAGATAGCTATTGAGAACATGATACAGGAAATACAAAAGCCTGTAGACCAAGACCTTAGCGGCTCACAACGGAAGGCAGAACTGCAGGCGATAAAGCAAACAGCGGTTGATGCTAAGGAGCTTATCGTAGAGCGCGAACGCCTTGAACAACTTATAAAAACCCTCAAAGACAATGGCGAGCTACAAGAGCAACGTGACTATTCAGGCGGATTCGCAGAACAATACTCAAAATGACGACTGGGTCTTCGTATACTGGGATTCGTAATGGCTGGTTTGGTTGAGATACAAGATGAATATGTAGTTAACATCTGCCCCGTGGAAACGCGGGGCGATGTTATTACTATATCTGAGCTCGACATACAGTTGCCTAAGCAACCGTCAAAGAAAGATATACTGTACCACGAACTGCCTAAAGAGCAGCAGCGATGGGTACGCAAGGAACTGCCCGAGGAGCTACGGCGTATCGCCAGCATGGAGCAGTGGTTAGAGATGCCTGACTCCTTTCGGGCGAAGTACACACCTTATATTGCACAGGAATATGAAAGACGCAGAAACGGACTTTGGTTCTACAACAACGGAAACCCAACCTACATCACAGGAAACCACTACTTCTTTCTTCAGTGGTCCAAGATTGATATTGGGTACCCAGATTACCTGGACTTCCAGCGTCAACTGTTCGTACACCTTGAAGCCTGCTCAGTAGACCCACGATGTCTAGGGCAGGTATATGTCAAGTGTCGACGCTCGGGATACACCAATATGTCAGCCTCTGTCCTTGTCAACGAGGCCACGCAGGTAAAGGAGAAGCTCCTTGGTGTCATGTCAAAGACAGGCTCCGACGCTCAGGAGAACATCTTCATGAAGAAGGTTGTTCCCATCTATAAGTCCCTACCCTTCTTCTTTAAGCCCATCCAGGACGGTACTACCAACCCACGTATGGAGCTAGCCTTCCGGGAACCATCAAAGCGAATTACCAAGAAGAATAAGACCTCCCAAAAGGGAGAAGCCCTTAACACGGTAGTCAACTGGAAGAACACCACCAACAACGCATACGACGGTGAGAAGCTACACATCCTATACCTAGACGAGGCAGGCAAGTGGGAGAAGCCTACCGACATACGCGAGTCATGGCGTATCCACAGAACCTGTCTACTGGTAGGTAGAAAGATTGTAGGCAAGGCCATAGTTGGTAGCACCGTCAACCCACTAGACAAGGGGGGCAGACAGTTCAGAGACCTGTACGATTCAAGTAGCCCAAACGAGCGCAACGAAAACGGGCGTACGCGCAGTGGATTGTATTCCATCTTCATACCCGCATACGACGCCCTAGAGGGATTCTTTGATAGCTACGGTATGCCCGTAGCTGATGACCCAGAGAAACCCATTGTATCCACAGACGGCGAGCTTGTAAGCATAGGGGCCAAGACGTTCTTAAAGAACGAAAGGAAAGCCCTGGTAAATGACTCGTATGAGCTGAACGAAGTTATCCGCCAGTTCCCATTCACAACAGCGGAAGCATTCCGAGATAGCGCCAAGGCATCGCTGTTCAATGTGCAGAAGATATACGAGCAGATACAGTACAACCAAGAGCTTTACCCTTCTCCCATTGTAACTGGCAACTTCAACTGGAGAGGTGGTGTCAGCGATAGTGAGGTTGTCTTCAGCCCAGACCCCAACGGGCGATGGAGGGTAGCATGGCTACCACCACAGGAGCTGCGCAACAAACCAAATCCAGATAACGCATGGCTAGGATGTGGGGGTGTTGACTCCTATGACATTGATGCCACTGTAGATGGGCGCGGCTCTAAAGGTGCATGCCATATGTTTAACAAGTTTAACATGGCGCACCCCAGCAATATGTTCGTTGCAGAGTACGCCTCTCGCCCTCCCCTGGCCAAGATATTCTACGAGGATGTTCTTATGGCTGCTAGGTTCTATGGATATCCTATCCTTATAGAGAATAACAAGTACGGTATCGCAAGATACTTTGAATCAAGAGGTTATGACAGGTATCTGCTTGACAGACCCGAGCATCTATCCACGGGGTTCGGTAGTAAGACAAAGACAAAGGGAATACCATCTAACTCACAAGATGTTATCCAAGCGCATGCCCAAGCTATTGAAGCATACATCCATGCACACGTAGGCCTCAACGAAGAGACCATGCAACATGGTAAGATGTACCTTGATAGAACGCTCGAAGATTGGATTAACTTTAAGGTGGATGACCGTACCAAATATGACTTGTCAATCTCTAGCGGATTAGCACTGCTTGCTGCGCAGGGACATAAGCCAGAAAAAGAAAGAACAGACTTCAACGTGAAGAAATTCTTTAGGAAAGGTCAGATAATTCTACGCTGATAATATGAAGTATATTTGCGGTATAGCCCACCTTGAGTATGGACAATCAATACATTAAGGGTCAATCTTCATTTCCTGACCCCCTAGCGGGGGTTGAGGAGAAAATGTCACAGGCATATGGAATGCAATATGCCAAGGCGATGTTTGCGCAATGGGTAGGTAGTGACTATCAGAATTCTCTTTATGGACGACGCAACGGCGAGTTTGAACGCTGCCGCGACTACGCCCAGGGAACGCAGGATACTTCTATCTATCGTCAGATTCTAAACTCTTTAGATAACAACAACGGGGACGGAACACTCCTGACCCTTGACTATACGCCAGTACCTATTGTACCTAAGTTCGTAAAGATTGTTGTCAATAAGATTTTGTCTCGCGCTCCATATCCACAGATAGAAGCTGTCGACCCTCTCTCTCGCACAGAGAAAGACAAAAAGAAGAATGCAACAATTCTAAAAATCCAGAACAAGGAGATGATTGCCGAAGCGCAATCTCTTGGCCTTCAGGTAGATACTGACCCAAACTCCTTGCCGGATACTCCAGAAGAAACTGAAATCTTCTTAGACACAAATGTCAAAACGGACGCAGAGATTGCGGCGCAGTTGGCCACGGAGATGACACTCAAGTGGAACGACTTCAACGATGCTATCTACCGTCGATGTGTAGAGGACGTAGCGGTACTCGGTATGGGTATTGCCCGTCGCACCAATGACCCTAACTACGGAATCAAAGAAGAGTACGTAGACCCGAAGATGTTCATCCACAACTATACGGATGACCCCAACTTCACGGAGCTAACATACGCCGGGCATTTCCGATACATCACAATCATGGACCTCAAGCGCCTAGCTGGTGACCAGTTCACCGAAGCGCAGTACGAGCAGATTGCCAAAACGGTCATGAACAAGTACGGAAATCAGCCAGACCAGTTCTCTGTAGAGAACAACGGTTATGGCCGACCCGGCACTCGCTATCGCCAGGGCTATGACCAATACAAGGTAGAGGTCATGGACTTTGAGTTCATGAGTGTGGACAACGTCATCTTTGAGAAGAAGCAGTCCGCCTACGGTAACATCGGCTTCTACTACAAGGGCAATGAGTACAACGCACCCCAGCAGTCTGTCTATGACCGCGAAGCTGTATACATGGCGAACGCTACTGTATACGGAGGCTCCTACATCGTAGGTACGGACTTCCTGTTTAACTACGGCCCCAAGAAAAACCTACCCAAGAACATCCACGATATCACCCGTGCTCGCTTGTCCTACAGCGTAGTAGCTACGAACATCCGTGGTATGATTCCTAAGTCAATGGTTTCTTCTGTGATTGGCTTTGCAGATATGCTGCAAATCACCCACCTAAAGATTCAGCAGTCTATCGCCAAGGCTAAACCCGATGGACTTATCATTGACATTGAAGGACTGGAGAACGTACAGCTTGGACGTGGCGGTGAGCTTCAGCCTTTAGAGATTCAAGACATCTACGAGCAGACGGGTATCTTCTATTACCGTTCCAAGAATCCAGAAGGAGGATTCCAGAACCCACCCGTACGTGAGATTGGCAACCGCATCCGCAACATCGAAGAGCTGGTGGCTCTATACAACCACTACCTACGTATGATTCGCGATGCTACTGGAATCAACGAGGCGATGGACGGAACGACACCCAAGGGAGACGCTCTTGTTGGCGTTCGTGAGCAGGCTATTGCTGCTGGCAACAACGCTATCTACGACATCACCCATGCTGCACAGGTTCTGTACAAGAAGGTGTGTGATGATATCGTCCGCTGTTTGCAGATTATCCCAAAGGAAAGCGTACTGTACCGCATCTATACCAACGCCATTGGCGAGACCAATATGGCTGTGCTGTCATCGTTTGATAACCTTGGCATGTACAACTTCGGCGTTATGGTCATCACCGAGATGAGCGAGATGGACAAGCAGTACCTGGAGCAGAACATCCAGATTGCCTTAGCGCAGAAGGAGATTGACCTTGAGGATGCTATTGCTATCCGTCAAATCAAAGACGTAGAGCAAGCCGAGCGCTTGCTTGTTGTACGCCGTAAGAAGCGCATCAAGCAGCAACAAGAGCAAATGGCACAGCAGGCACAGCTCCAAGCTCAGGCCAATGCTCAGGCCGCTCAGGTCGCAGCGCAATCCGAGATGCAGAAAGACCAGCTCAAGGCTCAGCTCGAAGCGCAGCGCCTACAGATGGAAGGCCAAATCAAAGCACAGCTTCTGGAGATGGAGTACAACTTCAAGATACAGATTGAGCAGATGCGCGGTCAGTTCGGTGTAGTCGAGCAGCAGATTGAAAGCGGAGTGAAGATGCAAGCTGAAAACGAAAAGGAAAACCGTAAGGATTTCCGTATTGAAAAGCAGGCAGTAGCTCAGAGCAAACTAATATCACAGCGCAAGGGAGAGCGCCCCCCTCTTGACTCCGGCATCGTGGGCGCGTTAACGAATGTTTAACTTTGTGCTATGAGTGGTTGTGCTTCAGTAAATCTTGACAATGCCCAGCAGGTAGACATCACCTGCCGTAAGGGAGACACGTTTGCATTAGAGATTGATTTCTATGATGTTAACGGTAACCCTATGGACCTTACTGCTTACACCTGGAAGATGGATGTGTCCGACAGCGATACGTCTCCCACTCCAGTCTTAGATGATACGGACTTCAGCTACTCGGGCAATAGCACGGGCAAGCTGTATGTTACTGCAACAGCGAATACGATGGCTACCATTGATGGCGGTGTATACGTGTATGGCCTTCAGAGTAACGATGCCGGTGTTGTTAAGACCTGGATTTATGGAATGTTCACCGTTAACGAGGATGTGGTAGAATGAGCTCAATCGTAGTTAATGACGTAAAGAACTCCGTTGTCGTAAAGCAAGTCAATGGTGATGCCGTTGTTGCCAAAGAGAAAGGCAACAAGGTTGTTGTCACTGGCGTCATTGGTGGTGTAAGTCAGGATGCGCACTACGTATACATTCAGTCATCACCCTCTGCTACGTGGGTAATTGCTCACAACTTGGCTAAGTACCCATCTGTAACTGTTGTTGACTCTGCCGATAATGTTGTCGTAGGAGAGACTGAATACGATTCACTTAACCAAGTAACCCTAACCTTCGCTGGAGCTTTCAGCGGTAAAGCATTCTTCAACTAATGGCTATTAAGTTTGTATCTTCTATTAACCTCAACCAGAATGAACTGCAGAACGCAGTCATTCAGAACTTGGCCAATGCGCCAAGCAGCCCGGTTGAAGGTCAGGTTTATTATGACTCCAGTGCTGGAGATAAGTCCATCTATTTCTGGGACGGAACTCAGTGGGTTGACGTAGGTGGTGACATCCGTAGCGTAACAGCAGGTGCTGGTCTTACTCAGACCGGAACACGCGATGTAACCCTCAACGTAGGTCAGGGTACTGGTATCCAAGTAAACGCTGACAGCGTAGAGCTGAACCACCTGGGCCTTGAAGACTTGACGGACCCTGGTGCGGACCGCATCTTCTTCTGGGACGATTCAGCCGGCGTGTCTGCATGGCTTGCTACTTCTAGTGCAAGCGGTATCAATATCAGCGGAACGACGCTACAGCTTAGCGCTATTCCTAACAGCTCCCTTACCAACTCAAGCGTAACTGTAACAGCAGGAAGCGGTCTTACGGACGGAGGCTCTGTTGCCCTTGGTAGCAGCGTTACGTTGAACGTAGGCGCAGGAACAGGTATCACGGTTAATGCTGACGATATTGCCATCAAGAATGCCGGAAGCCTTACCAACAACACGGTACCAAAGTGGACAACGGCTAGTGGACAATTTGCCAACTCTCTGATTACAGATGACGGCTCTACAGTAACCATCGGAGGAAACCTCACCGTCAACGGAACGACCACTACGATTGACAGCACCATTGTTTCCATTGCGGACAACATGATGCAGTACGCCAATGGCAACGTAGCCAATAGCGTAGACATCGGTTTCTTTGGTAACTACGTCAACAGCGGAACAAAGTACGCTACGTTCTTCTACGATGCGTCTGCAAGTAGCGCAAGTGAAGCGTCCTTCACCCTTGGTCATGCTACGTCTGCCCCAGGCAATACGGTAACCAACTTCACACTGGGCCGCCTTGTTGCTAACGTAACAGGTGAACTTACTGGTAATGCCGCCACGGCCACCAAGTTGGCTACGGCTCGTACTATTAGCACTACGGGTGATGCTACATGGAGTGTTTCCTTTGACGGCTCTGCTAACGCAAGTGCAGCCATCACTCTAGCTAACAGCGGAGTAACGGCCAACACATACGGCAGTGCTTCTAGCGTAGCGCAGGTTACTTTTGACGCTAAGGGTCGTGCCACCAGCGCAAGCAGCGTAGCGATTGCTATCACTGCTTCACAGGTAACGGACTTCACTAGCGCGGTCCAGGCCATCATCAATGGTACTGGCGCTGTTGCTAACGTAGGTGACGGAACCAATACAAGTTATGCTATCACGCATAGCCTCGGTACTCGTGATGTGATTGTACAGATGTACGACAACGCTACGTATGACACAGTCTATGTGGACACGGTCCGCACAGATGCCAATACTGTCACCTTGACTTTTGCCTCTGCTCCTGCTTCTAATGCTTACAGAGTACTGATTCAGGTTGTATCCTAATATTAAACGAGATATCATTTCAGGAGGGGGGTTGGCTGATGGCCACCCCTTTCTTATTTTGTAAATTTGTTATCTGAGATAAACTAAACAGACCATGGCCATTCGCTACCTATCGGGAGTAAACGTAGACTCCAATACATTATTTGTTGATGATGCTAATAACCGTGTCGGTATTGGCACGACGGAGCCGGGTGCAAAACTTGAAATAAACCAATCAAGTGCAAGCACTGGTTTAATCGTATATACGAATGATACTGGAACTGCTAAAATTGTTGACCTAAAAGGGTACGATAATTCTTTGGGTGTTGTTAGTAGAATGGTCGTTCAAGCCAACGGCAACGTCGGCATTGGAACTACCAGTCCTTCGGATTATTACGCAAACGACTTAGTTGTGTCTTCCGCTGGTGAAGGGGGTGTTACTATAGCTGCTACCGCAACCAATGTGGAGAATTATTTTATGTTTGCTGACGGAACATCTGGGGCAGACAGATACCGTGGGTACGTTGGATATTCTCACGCAGAGAATCGTTTAAGGTTTGGCGTAAACGGTTCCGAGCAAATGCGTATTACTAGTGATGGCAACGTTGGTATTGGTACTACTAGTCCGGGGGCTCATCTACACGTTTCGGCTTCATCTGATGCTCAGTTTCTTTTGACTTCTGATAATGCTGTATCAATATATCAAGATGCCGCTTGGTCTTCAACTATGATGTTTGGAGCCAAATGGAATGGCACTAATCAGGTATATGGAGCAAGTACTAGAGGAGCATTTAAAATTGTTACGCTACACGATGGCGACGCTAGTCCACAATACTTAGCTATTTATGGCGCAAACCAAGGAACAGCTGGCGGAACTATCACTTGGAATACTGTTGGATTTGCTCAAGATGAGGATGGCAACGTGGGTATTGGTACTACTAGTCCGGGTAGAAAATTAACTGTTCAAGGAGCCGATGATGGCACAATGCAGTTAAGATTGATGGGCACTGCTTCCCAGACAAGCTACTGGGATATAGGTAGAGAAGCTGCAAGTACTGGTCAGTTTAGGTTTATAGCATCAAGAAATGGTACTGTAATTACACCTATGGTTATTGACGACCAAACAGGCAACGTAGGTATTGGCACGACGAGTCCGCAATCAGTATTACACATATCAGCACCGAAACCAACTTATACTGATTCAGCTGTTGTATTCCGTGGTGGAACTACAAACAATAATTCACACACTGGCATAACGCTCACAAGTGCTGGCGATGCTTTAACTGGAGCAGTTGGAAGTAACTATTTAGTTGATGGAACAAGCCAGAGTCAATCTAATACTAATAGAAGTACCGGATACATCCGCTTCGCTAACACGACAACAGTTAGTAAAACATCTACTATTGATATAGGCGGCTTTGTAAAAGGAACTACTACTGATGTTTCTAGACTGTTTATTGACGGAGATGGCAACGTAGGTATAGGCACTACTAGTCCAGCAGTTAAACTTGATGTTGTCGGAAATATATCAGCATCTTCTACTAATCCAAAGTATTACGTAACAAGAGGTGATGGAACATATGTTCCGATTCTCCAGCTTGAGTCATCAACTGACGACATAATTATTGGAGCAACAAGTATTGATGCCGTAAGGTTTGTTGATGATTCTGGAGAGGCAATGCGTTTAGACGGCGCTGGAAATCTCGGTATTGGTACTACCAGTCCTTCTCATCCGCTACACGTTGTCGGTCGTATGCAATCTGATTACCTAAAGATTGGTGATGACACGAGTAGTTCTTCTGTGTATATATATGATGCATACACTGATGGTAGTAGTGCATATTTCCACCAACCAACCGCTTTAATTAGAACAGACAGCTCTGCAACCGGAGGAATTGACGAAGCTCCGGTCTCTTTGGCAATGTTCAATAGAAACGGGACTGACAACACTTGGGTTAAGTTAGCGTTCGGAGCAAGGGAAGCTAGTGGCGCTGGAAACACAGTTTCAATCGCTGGTATTGCTGCCCAAAAAACATCAGGAACAAATGACAACTGGGCGTCTGGTGATTTACACTTGTGGACAAAAAATGGAGCAACTCAAGAAAGCCATTTGGTTGTAAAGTCTACTGGCAACGTAGGTATTGGTACTACGAGTCCAGCGCAAAAACTAGACGTAAACGGTTCTATTAGAGCGCAATCAGGAACCGTTTATTTTGGAACGAATGCATACGATTACATATCTTATAGTTCAACAAACGGATATTATAGAGCGAACACAACACATTACTTTGAAGGTAATGGCTTTTTTAAAGGGGCGTGGGATTCTAGTGGTAGATTAGGTATTGGCACTACTAGTCCAACTCAGAAGCTACACGTTGTTGGTACATCAAATTTTCAAGGAGCTGTTCAAGTTAGTGGTGGAACTTTTGTAGACGCAAATAGAAGAAACATATACTTGGACTCCTTTAATGCAGGTGGAGGAGCTGGCATTTTCTTTAGAGACGGATTTACTTATAATGCTTCTATTACTGCCGAAGACCATAATGGTTCAAATGCTGATGGTATCTGTATTAGCGGTTATGATGGTGTGTCGTTCTCAACAGGGGCAAACACTCGCAATGAAAGAATGCGCATCACCAGCGCAGGCAACGTCGGCATTAACACCACAAATCCTCAAACAGAACTTCACGTAAAAGGAACTAATGGATGGGGAGAAGTTCGAGTAGAGGGTCAAACTTTTGCTAGTGGTCACGGAGCTTCTTTGGAATTCTATTCTGAAGGAACAGCATTAGCTGATATATACGCAAGCACCGACAAGCATCTGTATTTCCGCACCAACGGAACTACGGAAAGAATGAGAATTCTTGCCAATGGCAATGTCGGTATTGGTACTACTAGTCCGGCATATCCTTTAGAAGTTGCTGGAACTAGTACAGTTTCTCTTGCGTACCAACGTACTGGAGTAGCAGCTAAAAAATGGGGATTCCATTCTGATAATAGTAATACTTACTGGGAGAATTTAACAGATAGTATTTTAGCGTTTACGTTGTCAAATGCTGGCAACGTAGGCATTGGTACTACTAGTCCCGGAAGCTATGATACTGCAAAAATTGGAAGTAGCCATAAATTCTTAAATGTTCAAGCTGGAAGTTCATCTTATGCTGTTGCTACTCTAGCGGGCAATCAGGCTGCATCTGGGGACCGATTGGGTTATTTGACTTTTGTAAATGATACCAATAGCGCAACATATAAGTATTCCGCCTGGCTTGGTTCAGAGGCAGAAGGCTCAACTGCAAACCAACTTGGTGGAAGGTTGATATTTTCTACTACCGGCGACGGTTCTACCGCTGGGCCAATTGAACGTATGCGAATCACGTCAACCGGCAACGTAGGTATTGGAACTACTAGTCCTTCAGAAAAGTTAGAAGTTACCGGTAATATTATAAGGGTTAACTCCAATGCAGGTGGATTTTATCAATACAATACAGCTGGTTTATTTAGGTCTGCTTTTTATGACGATGGTTCGGTAACCAGCATTTATGCGGATGGAAATGGTTCTACACCAGTAATGACATTTAATGCTGGTAACGTAGGTATTGGTACTACTAGTCCAAACTCTAGACTTCACGTCTACGGGGGTCATCTCAGGGTAGAGGGAAGTGCGACAGACCAATACTACTTAGAGGGTACTAGAACAGGTGTTGGTACTACCATTAGAATTTATGATAATGCTAATACAGCTTACATAGACTCGTATAATAATATGGCATTTAGAGCCAATCAAAATGGAGGCTCAGGAGGTTCATTTAGGTTTACTGGTGGCAACGTAGGTATTGGTACTACTAGTCCTGCTTATAAACTACAA
>Ga0208898_1000981_pt1 | contig 20040 bp, 15 predicted proteins | sample VirMetDEL_Mar_4_FD_184513 | JGI IMG/M metagenome (GOLD analysis project Ga0208898, IMG submission 184513) | Aqueous microbial communities from the Delaware River and Bay under freshwater to marine salinity gradient to study organic matter... | ecosystem: Environmental > Aquatic > Marine >...
AGGATAGCTTTGTTATACCATTCTTTATTAGTTTGTATCTTTCTATTAGTATCAAATGTTCCTGGTATAGATGGTAAGTATTTGTACACCTTAGTATAGTCTTTTACATTCTGCAATATCTCATCTTGATAGTTATATGCAAATGGGTATTCTAGAACAAATGGTTCTATATTTCCATAATAGTAATTGTATATACTTGTATTTGTTAAATGTGTCCACAAACATCCTGTAGTGTCTTGAGTGTACGTAGCATTTTCATACTCTTGCATTGTAATATTTTCTAGAACAACTGTTTGATCAAACTGACACTCTCCTTTTGATCTAATAACTATTAAAGTTTCTACTGGATCTATGTTAACTACTATTCCATTAATAAGCTCTTCTCTAGAAACGTCTGCACGCAAAACCTCTTCTGATACAGTTAATATATCAAAGGGTCCTGCGTTAGGTCCTGAAAAGGTTAATTTTATTACAATAGGCTTACTCATAGTTAATTTATTATGTACAAGTTCCGATTAATGTTGCTCCAGGAATTGCTACACTTGCACACACATTCTGAGTCTGTCCAGAAGACACACTTAGAGCTCTCTGTTGTCCATAGCAATCTGTATAATACAATGCTGTTGGTCCAGTCACTTCATACTCATTACAAGTTGGTGATAGTGTAGTGGTAGTGGTTGTAGTTGATGAACTAGTTGTTGTTGTTGTGGTTTGATTAGTTAAAGCCTGACCTACACAAGATAGTATCTGAGAGGCTGAAGTTATATTAGAACCAAAACCTATATTACTTCCTGGAATCAAAGAATATGAAGAATCAGGAGAAACAAAATAGGTGTCACCTGAAGCTGTCATTAGCCAAATTACACAATTACACTCAAATAGTACATTTGCGTCCACAGATCCCATATTTGTTTCAACGTCTAATGTTCCTGATGAGTAGTCATATTGAGATAGATAGTAATCAGATGATACACTATCTTGATTTACAATTAATAATTTTCCATCAGTAGTATATAAAGGATTACTAAAAGCATTCCTGTTTGCCTGAAGTATAATTACTGTAGACATTGTAGATGTGGTTGTAGTAATATCTATCTCTACAATCTCTTCTGGAGAAACAGTGTTGTCTGCAGCAATTAATGTCAAGTTGTCCTTTGCTGCTATTCCAGAAGCAGTTCCAAACCCTACAGGAGATGTAATTGTTCTGCTAGCTGTTGCTTCAAATGGATTCAATATAATATCCCATTCTTCAATATTAGAAGAAAGTGACCATAGCTTATTAGATGTAAGAGCAATTGCTGTAGTTGTTGTAAATCCAGGTATAGTTAAGTTAACAATATCATTATCAATATTAATTGCAGTTAACACGTCATTTCCTAAATCAACTATAACAGAACAACACTCAGTTATATAAGGTGTCACAGTAGTTGTTGTTGTTGTAGTTTGTACACAATTACAATCGTATAAATCTTGAATAACTCCACCACCTACATAGAATACATAATTCTCAGATCCAGTTTGCGAAGTAAAGTACCATCCATCAGAAACTAGTGTACAATTAGTTCCTTCTCCAAAGTATATAGTTTGACCTACATTTAATGACTGAGCTTGAGCAGCAAATGTAATTGCAAGAACTGTATTAGAAGGATCTTCTGGATTAGATGCTAACGGTATAAATTTACTAGCATCACAAGCTTCTTGAGCACTTCCAGATGAGATTACTGGGGAGGGTTCTCCTATAATTTGATAGCCTTCAAAAAGAACAAATACAGCAGACGGTGGTCTTTGACAAATTGTAGTGGTGGTTGTTGGAGGAACTGTAATCAATCCTATTCCAACAAGATCACAATCTGTAGGAATAAATACCCCATCTTCTAGTGTATCATCTATTGTAGTACTGGTAGTGGTAGTTGTTGGAGTGACTGGTGGTGGAACAGCTGTAGTTGTAGTTATTGTACTAACTGGTAATAAGGTGCCAGCCAACACTTGTAAATTAGGAACTCCATCAGTTGAACAACATCCATTTGTTCCTGAATAGAAGAAGTTGTTTTCTCCTATGTAGAAATTAGGAATATATGAATGGAAAGAAATCCAACTCTTTGTATTGAATGAGAAGGAGATAGTCCACGATCTATTACAGAAATAAGTATGGTCTTCTAGATATACTTGTTGCCTTACTGGTTTATTAGTAGTAGTGGTTGTTGTTGTTCTACTAATGGTGTCTATAGGTTCTGGCATTACTGGCTCAGGTTCTGGCATTACTGGTTCAGGGAAAGGAGGAGGTACAACAATTGCAGCTCCACCTCTTTCTATGTAAAACTCTCCTGTAGTCTCGTCATATTGAACTCTATCATCAATAGGAATATAATCAAGCTTTGTAATAATCACTCTCTCCATTCTACTGTCCCAAACTCCATGAACCCCAATACCATTAAAGTGATTATCTGTTGGCACATTTGGGAAATATTGTAGTATTTCAAATGGAAGGTGATCTATAAAGAATCGATTAACACCTGAGCCAAATCCTGTGAGGTCTGCTACTTGTGTACCTGCAACCAAAAACACTTGACCTCTCTTAGCATCTAAAGTGATTTGACCTTGAGGAATCTTTAATAAGAACTTATTCTGACTTCCTACATATCCTAAATCTGTTTCAGCAAAGTCAATTGGAGGAGCTCCACTAAATAATTTAGGATTACCAATGTACGCAGCTTGAGGATTACTTGTGTCAATTGTAAGAAGGTTATTGTATAACAACGACTTGTTCTCAAATCGAGCAAGTATAGCTTTATTCTGAATACCGTCTAATGATGTAAGAGCACCATAGTTCTGAGGGAAATCATGGAAAGATAAAGCTCTGTAAACCAACCAGTTATTAACTCTAACATCAGCACTATCTGTAGCTGCATCAGAGTAAATAGCTCTAAATGGGAAATAGGTAAAACACAAATCTTCTTCCCAATCAGGAGGAAGGTGTGTAAATACATTCTCTTTGTTTTGCTTAGAGTAGGTTACATTGTAATAGTATGTGTTGTCCTGTGCGATAGGTACATTTACTTCTTGTAACCAATCATCAGGAATACCAGAACTTACATGAGGCCAGAAGTCTCCTTCTTTATTATTAAATGCCTGACGTAAGTCTGTGTTATAAACAGTCTCACAATAGAAATTAGGAATACCGTATGCAAATAAGTAGAAGTACCCATCATAGAATGTTCTTGCTGCACCACGCCCTGGAGGAATAGTAGCAGGGTCACTGGGGCAATCAAAATTATGAGCTTTGTACGATATGATATTTGTAAACTCTATACCGCTCACACTACCTCCAAAAGGGGTAGCAACTGTTCCAGGATAGTCTTCTAGTATTGATCTTGAAGAGTGCCAGTACTTGGGATAACCAATGTTTCCAATCTCATCATAGAACACATCACTATCATCAGGAGCACTCACTCTGTTATCAATAAAGAGTGGAAGTTTTGTTTTAAATGCAAATCTAGAAATGAATACATCTCCACCAAATACAGTAGAAGTTCCTGAAGTTCCTGTAAGTTTCTGATACCCTGTGTCAATTGTTTGATATGAGTATATCTGACCCCATTGATTAAGGACAATGTTTTTCATTGATCCGTAATATGAAACTACAGATATATCTTGTTCTTCTCCAGGTTTATCACACACTCCTTTATCACCTATTGTAAATCTAGAATCATCAACAATGGAAGGAGTTCCTGAGGGTGTAAGTAAACTTGGGGTGTTACTCGGAAACGGTAGGGCAGAAACTGACGCACCATCTTCTCTAGTCTCTATTGTTTTTATAAAAACAGATGTCTCTCTGTTCCAGTTGTTAATTGATAACTCATCACCACGAAGAGATTGTACACCAGGAATTAAGTATCTGGTAAAATCAATGTCTCTTTGTTTTAGTCCAAGACCATTATCAATTGGGTATGAGTAGTCATAGTTAGCTCTGGAATTGAAAGACATTGCGTAATTCTTTCTTGTAATTCCATTTACATAGATAGTTAGGTAGGACTGGTAAACAGTAAACATAATACTAGCATTGAATACGCCACTTAGTCCAGCAACAGATCTTGCACTATTTAATGCATCTATTTGTGCTTCTTTAGAGAGAAGTTTGTACTTAGCATTGTCCTCAACTTGAACAAAGTGAGCTTTACCACCCCCAAACATTACACTCTCAAGCTTTAGAACACTTCCTAAGAATGGTTGTCCAAAAGATGTATCAGGAGAATTAAATATCTGTCGATACACTACTGTTCCATCTTCTTGCTCCTCAAGTGTAGGTTGTGGTATTTCTTCATTACAACCTAATGTAGATCTTCTTCCCCTATCTGAACGAGTAATTTCACCAGGAGGCATATCCAAAGCTTCTTTTAAAACTCTATTTTTATTAGATTGACAAGGACATGCCCAACATGTGCTACCTCCATCATATGTACCTGTGGATGCTCCAACTTCTACTCTTGCAAATACTTCTTCATTTGCCTCAGCACACAAGCAACTCCATCCTTCTAACCATTCACTAGCATAAACATCAGGAGAGTTATCATTTGTAAAAGGATCTATCCACTCAGCTCCCCACCCTCCACAGTTTGGTGCTGATAATCCCCAAACATCATAATTACCAGGACCTATTGTCATTCTACCTACTAGACCTATTGGTCTGGTAAGAGAACATATTTCAATAGTTTGTCCTGGTTTAATTTTTGCTTGTGTCACTTTACCATTTAAAGGGCTTGTGTATTGATACACTCCATCCCCTTGTTGGTAGACTATATTTACAGCCCATGTCCCTGAAGAAAAGTTGTACTGATAATTTGAACTTGCTTGATAAGTAATTAACCAAGGTTCTGCTTGCTGAGCCCATGCATTATTATTTGCTAATACAAATGGGTCTCCTCCTAAATCATTGTATGGATAGTTTGGATAGTAGTAGTCTTCTTCATCTCTAGTATACTTATTTACGTTTCTAAGTATACCTTTTGCTATTACAGACTTGTTTGTTCCTCTGTCTCCTCTTACAATCTTGTAACCAATAATATCATCTTTCTGTTCATCAGTTAGGCTAGAGGTTTGTATCAATGATTGTATCTGTGAATTATCCACTCTTACACCCATTGGGAACACAGCATCATTCTGCATTACAGGAATAATCTGATCATTACTGTATGTAATGTCACCATTCTGAATGATAGGACTTACTAGAACATCTGGAAATTTATGATGTCTAATAGGCTGTCCAGCTAAGTCTCCCCATACATCATCGTTACATGGATATTCTTCTGTTGATTCCCAGTATGCAAATTCACCATATTCCCATGGTCCTTTGTAGTTTGTATTGTTAGATTGGCCAGGAGAAGGTGCTATTACAGATCCTGTGTTATACACCTTCCAATAAGACTTATAACCTACATCACCAATATAGTAATCAGGTTCTCCAATAAAATCATCATTTGTGTCAGGAATATCTGGGAAAGATTCATTAGCTCCTCGCTCTCTTCCTGGGATATGAAAGCCATCTGTCTGCTTACCATTCTTTAATAAGAATACGATTTCAAATGCATACACTTCATCACGCATGTATCCACGAAGATCTACAGCGTTTAATTCATTTGCATAGTTTTCTGTTGCTGGTATTCTATGTGTTTCCCAGTTAAGTGTTATTTGACTTGCTATAGGCTGATAGTTGATTCTATCAATAGATGTTAGGTTATCCCATACAATAACATCCTGTACAGCTGTAACATCTTGAGCTATATCATAATATGGGAACTTCTCAAGAATATCATAAATAGATAGTTGGATAGCTGTTTGATCTGCTCCTGTGTAGGTTATTTCTTTTGTAGGCTCCTCAATATTGTACGTACCTACAAGTTCAGCAGAGCGTACATTATTGATTGTTTTTATTACAGCTAAGTTGAAGTATTGAAACTGTCCTGTTAAATCAAGATTGGACACACCCACAACAATAGACTTCCCAACGTTATAATTAAAATTTACTGTTGTAATAATCTCATCAGCAATTGGAAGTGGGTTAGTTATTGAGTAGTAGGAGGTAAGCTCATTACCTGAAGCATCTGCATATTGCACTGCAAACTGATAGGTACCCGCAACTAAAGCGCCTACATTTACAACTTCAGAAATCTCTAAAAAAGGTATTGAGAAGTCAGGTTGTAACTTAAGTTGGTTACAATCTAATTCATCACCATATACAGGACTACAGCTAGGAGTTCCTGCTATAAGTTTATATGGAATGTTTTCTATGTCTAAATATCTTCTGGGGTTAACTCCATCTGTCCAGTAGATTTCTGTTGTACAGTTTGTGATTCTATGTATAACTTTAGGGATGGGGTTATTTATATTGAAGTTAAGGCAGGGAGCATTTACAAGTGTTTGGTATTGACAATCATTGTTGTACATATACCCAATCTCACTATCTCCTGTATTTGGGTTAGCTAAGAAGAATATGTTCTTCTTCTTTTCTGGAATAAAGTGGCTACCAATCAACTTGTAGCCAGTGGGAAAATCTAAGCATAACTCATTACCAGGTTCATTCTGGTAATTGATAGTGCTTGCATCAAAGTTCTCCACTGCTGCATTTAAAGCATAAGTGAGTCTTCCAGGACCTACTTGATCAATAGAGCTGTCCAAGTTTAGTCCTGTTCTAGCAACACCCATTTCTAAGCGTATGTTACTCTGCTCAGTGCTTTTTTTGTTTTCCTGTGTAGCCATTCTTCTTAATTGTTACGTCTTCTACCGTATCTATTTGTACGGTTGGGAAGCTCATACATATTAAATCTATTGAGATCTTTCTTAACTCTACGTTGTTTTTCCCATGGAGTTTGTTTCTTAATCTCAATGCTAGCCATTATAAAGGCCTCATCATGAAGCTGTTTGTAGTATGCTAGTTTCTGCTGAAGTTGGTTGAATGTCTCATCATTAGTTTGGTTTGTAAGAGTTTCAAACACTTTGTATTTTATATACGCCTCAACAAATTCTGATACACGATAGTTATCTGGAACTAGTTGATTACCTATATCATCATATTCTGTAGCATAGAATATTAGATGCACAACACCATTTCTGAAGTTGGTTACAAACTTATTATCTCTAATATCAAATGAGTCATAGCTTGCAGAACCTGGTGTGAATTCACGTACAGGAGGTGCATAGTTGTTCCAGTCATTTCTATATGATACATCACAGTTCTGTCTTGCAGATATATTACCTGGTCTTAGTAGATACTCATATCTGTATGATCTTGCTATCGCATTGTTTGTTTTATACACAGCTTGTACCAACTCAGGCATACATGTTCCATCACAACGAGAGTTTTGACAACTTGGATTATTACAAGGTGTTCCTCCTATAGTGAGTGGAGATATCTGAATAGTTGTAGCATTTGCTGCTTGAGAGTAAAATGATGTAGCTGAAGGATAGGGGTTGCCTGGGAGTTCTGCACACATCCATGCTTCTCTCACTGCATAGAAATTATCAGGAAGTCTTGCTTCAAAGTCCTCTATGAACAAAACTTGCTCACTGATTACATAAGTAGCTCTTCCTAGCTTCTTAAGACATTTGTCTAAGTAGGTAGGGAACAACAAATCATCGACAGCTCCTGTATCAAAATAGCTTTTTAGCTCCTCCTTTACAGTGGCGTAAATGGGTTCTGGGGAAATGAAATTATATTTATAGTAGTATGCCATAGCTTATTTTTTCCATTCATGGTAGGTGTACTGATATTTATTGTCGGTTTTTAAGTAATGTGATAGTAGTCTTGATGTGGTTCTAGAGGGTTTAAAATACCACATATCAGAGTTTCTGAATCTAGCAGTGTTCTTGAACCAATACCAGCCAAAGAAATATCCTTCTGTGTGATAGTTGAAGTTGTATATCACCTTACCCTTTTGTTTAGTCTTTTGCCAATCAATAGGTAAGTTTACAAACTCCTTTCCATCAACTCCCTTCATTTTTCTTCTCTTCTTTTTATTGATAGAGAATTCTCCAAAGCCACAAGGAAGTTTTTCTTTCTCTCCTGTTTCTAGGATGTAGTGCTTGAAGTATTCATTGAACTCATACAATATATTTCTCCACTCATCAAACGTTAGTTTTATAAGTGGATGTTTTTTGCAGAAGTCATGATAATTATCCTTGCTTGCGCTTCTCCAATCAACAGGAACTCTAGCCATTAATTACTTATTTAGTTCGTAGGTTGAGCATTGGATGCTTGTCCATCTATTCCTTCATTACTCATATCTGACTTCACTTGGAAGTATGTAGATAGAAGTTTTGTAGAGGTCATAGCAAGAACTTGCTGCTCTAAATAACCAGGAAGTGCATATTCCTTATCTAATGGGTTTTTACACAAATCATCTAAGCTGTATGATATTCCACAATCACAATCCTCTGGATACATGAGTTCGTTTGGAACATCTTCTTCAAAGAAAGCAACTAGTCTGATTCCTTTTAAGAGAGGATTGCTTACATATAGATATCCATTTGATATCCAGAAGTAGCTTTCTTTCTTGATGATGGGTAACTTTAATAGATTTAAATATCGATTTACTGTTATTTCTTTTAGTTTGGTGCCTTTACCACCCATAGCATTTATAGAATACACTCCTTGAATTACATACTGATAGTTTCCTTCAGACACTCTAGGAAGTTTGTATTTAGTTCTTGCTACACTACAGGGATCAGCATAATCACAACATTCAGAAATAGGCACTTCCACCATCTCTAAACAAGGAATGGTGGTGAATAGCGTATCGCTAGCCCATAGTTTTCTTAAATTGGTTTCTCTTTTGATTAACATTAGGGCATTGTTCTTCACCTCAGATGCAATAGCTCTATCAGTGATGAGTGCATCAGTAGATAAGATTTTGTGCGTAGAACGCACATCTGAAACCAATTTTCTTAATGTTGCCATAATTATATTCTTTCTTCAAATTCAGCCACCTTTCCAAGCTTAAAGTCATAAACTAAAGCTAGGGCAGCTCGTACACTGTGTACAAAGTTATTATCCTTATGCCACCTATCTGTTCCAGACAAGCTAGGCATTTGTTGTATTCTAACCCCTTTTATCTCTTTAGCCATGTAGTGATGTTTATCACCTGTGTGCACCTCTCTGTATCTAGCTCTACCAAACATCTGTGAGTATGTAGGATGTGTGGCAAATAAAAGTGGTAACTCATCTATTTTACAGTTTCCGTGATGGTAACCTATAAACGTTTCACCAACCATTGTACCCTTTACAACACTATGTTCTCTTGTAAATGATACACTATTCTCATTAGTAAAGAAGATGTCTAGAGCATGAGCTAGATAGAAAGACTTAGTTCTATCATGATTACCCTGTACTAATATAACCTCTACATGGTTAGAATTAGTCTTCAACATCTTTATTGTATCTACAAGAATTGCAAAACCAAGCTCATATTCAGAAGCATAGTCTAATATAATATCTTGTGGTGTACCATTTGTAGTTGAGTTTTGATAATTATCTGTGTGAAAGAAGTCATTTGATATTGGAAATACCACTTTGTTTATATCGTAGATAGCTCTAACTTTTTCTATCAAGTTTTGAGCCACATTAAAGAAACGTCTTGCTCTCACTGCAGGATCATTATCTCCATCAACATAGCGCTTTGCTAAATGATAATCAGATAGAGATAACTCAACATCTATGATGTTTCTATTGTTATTTCTATCTGGTGAGGGGATTGGAATGTAGTTTGATTTGTAGTTCTCTAAGAACTTACTAAAGTCTTCAGCTGTGTAGTCTGTTGGTGTTTTTCTCTTTGAAAACACTGATGATGTAAACTTTCCACTTGGAAGCACCTTTGACCAGTAGTTGGTAATCACATACCTCTCTAGGTCTATTTTGTGGAGCTGTGCTAGCTCTATATCATCTTTAGGTTCGTAATCTAATGTTATTGTACTTTCGATTGTTCCTTTCTCATTGCTTACTTTCTTAACAATTTCAAAATCACTTGATACATTTTTTAAGAACTCATCTCCATCATCTTTGTCTCTCTTCTTTAGCTCTTTAATTAATTCATCAACTTCATCTTCAGTTATGTTCAGTTTTTCAGCGTAGAACTTTTTGCTCTTTTTCCAGTGTAGTAGTCCCTCCAACTGGGTAAGCAATGATTCATTGTATGACATGTACAGTTGTATTTAGTTAAAAAATATTGTAAAGGTAGGGAATTTATTTTGTATATCACAAATAAATTTACTAAGGAAGGTTATTATTTATAATGAGTTTAGTTATAAATAAAAACTCCTAGGGCTACTAATAACCCTAGGAGAAGCCTTGTAAAACCAACAAAACAAGACTTTTTATGCATTACGCTACAGGTGATGTGCTAATATCTAAATATTTACCAGGAACATCAACTGACATCACTCTAATGACTGCTGTTGAGTTTGGTATTTGATCTGTTGCATATCCTATTAGTAGTTCATCTCTTGTTACACCTGATGCAAAAGGTGCAGTGAATCCGTTGATATCTGAATAAAGATAGAACGTCTGAAGGGCTGTGCCTATTGTATGTATTTGTACTGCTCCTGTCATGATTAGAAGGTAATTGTTATATCTTCATAGTTAGTACATACACCTACATTTTGTATCCTCACAATGGTTGCACCAGAAGGTAAAGCCACATTTGTAAGCCCAAATGGACCAGTGAGCACTGCTGTTGTTGTAGATTCTAGTACTGCAGTATATCCATCTGCATTTGTGTAAATATTGACATTACCTGTATCAACACCTGCTGAGGTTAGTCTTATTGTCATTGTTGCTGCCATAGTTTATTGTTTTAGGGAGTACAGATTGTTATAGTTGCTAGAACAACACCTGCATCAGTAATTCTTGCACTAAATGTATCACTTGTACCAGTTGGAGCAATTTTCCACCACAAACTTCCACCTAAAAATACATTTGTCTGCCCCACATTAGTATATACAATATCTCCTGCAGTTAGTGTAGTAAGATTTTGTTGATCAATGTATACAATGTTTGGTGTATCTATATTGCAATCCACACCTTCTTGACCATCCGCTGATATATTAGATGGCACGGGTTCAATTACAGCTGATCCCCCATTCAACGCACAATCAAGTGGTGCCAATGTGGTGGTGGTGGTTGTTGTACTACTTGTACTAGTGGTTGTTGTTGTTGTACTACTTGTACTAGTAGTGGTTGTTGTAGGAGAATTCACATCACCTTGGAATATCCATATAGTATCAGCACTTCCCATTGTATATGGAGAGAACAGTGGTGTAATTAACTCATTTACACAAGGCGTACAGTTGTCTTGTGGTTGATATAAAAGTCCATCCTTAAGTATCTTGTTACCAAAGTTATATGTACCAGTTTTAACATTACCCATTGTTGCTGTTACAACTTGACCAGCGGTTAGGAATAATGTTCCTGATTGATATGTATTGCCAACACTAATTATCGAAGTGACCACCTCTATAGTGTCTACAAATATTTGAAGTTTTACATTTCCTATATTTAAAGGGGTTCCTGTAATAAGTTCCCATGTAAACTCATATGGAGGAGCCTCAGTGGTTGTTGTTGTAGTGGTACTAGATGTGCTAGTAGTTGTACTAGTAGATGTAGTGGTTGTTGTTGGGCAATTAGTTGGTATGTCAATACAATTTTCACATGTACCAACAGAACACACTCGTATAATAGTTGCTCCCACAGGAAGTTCAACAATATATCCAGCAGTTAAACTTGCAGCAGGAACTTGCGTTTGAAAAGGAGCAGTGTACCCATTTGCATCTGAATATAAATCAAATGGTCCAGCAGAACCTCCAGGAGGGATTGTTATGTTTATTTGTATCAACATATCTTACGGTGGTGTTGTTGTGGTTGTTGTTGTGGTTGTGTTTTCTAACACTATGTCTATGAAGTTTACACACTTTTCTGTAGCTTGTATTCTTACAATGGTTGTAAAATCTGGAACCAGTGCACTAGAATATCCAGCAATTAGAGATGCTCTACTTACGCCTGTTTCAAAAGCAGTGGTAAAACTATCGAGGTTTGAATATAAATCAAACACCGTAGCATCAGTTCCTGCTGTAGTTAGTGTTAGTAATACTGTCATGATTATGATGGGCAGCAGTTGTTATTAATTGTTACTATCTGTGCGTTTATGTCAATAATTTGTTCTGTAATAGAAGAAATAGCAGCAGTGTTATTTGCTACTTGATTCTTAAGTTGTACAAGAACCTCATCTATTTTTGATAACGCAACATTGAGTGTATCACAAGCCTCTACTCCTGAACCAGGAAGTGTAGGACCATTGTATACAATTGTGCTCGAAAGTGCACCACTGGTGCCACAAGAGTTTGTAGTAGAGTTGCAATTACAAGTGCTACTACATCCACAAGGACTATTTAAAACTACACCAGTGCAGCAAGGATTTACAGGTAGGTATGCCATTTTATTTTATGTTTTAAGGTATGTAAGTTATATAATATACTCCACGTCCAGGTTGGTAGTTAAGATGTCCCTGTCCACCTCCAGTTTCAACATTTGTAATTGTTGTGTCTACAGATAAGGTAACATCATTAGTCTTACCAGTGACCCCTTCTCCATTTGTAGAACTTCTTAAACCATATCCAAAGTTTCCACCAGTAGAATAACTAGGTTCTATTGGATCATTTGCATTTAAATTAGTTCCTCCACTTTCAGCACCAACGGACAAGTGTGAGTGATTTTCTGGAGTAATTGTAGAGACTGCAGTATTAGCGTGACTATGTGCAGGAAGTTGACCTGTACTTAACACTACATTATTGTTACCATGTGTACTTCCTAATCCATAGCTTGGGTTTCCTGATATACCAGGATCTACAGCAGGGTCAAGTGCAGTGCTACCCATTCCATTAGTAACACCAACTAACACTCTACCTCTTAAATCAGGAGTTCCATTTTGACCATTACACAAGTAGATGCGGTCCCAGTTACCAATACCTGCTCCAGAAGCATTAAAATTAGCTAAAAATGCAGAACCACCTGCAGCAGCAACAATTGAGAATGGAACCATTCTGTTTGCTACTAGTTGCGCACTTGGTGCTGTATCTAGATAGTTCTGAATGTACGTATTAATATCTGAAATCTTTACGTACGTAGTATCTACATATGTTACAAAGCTTGTAAGTTGCTCAGCTACATTACACACTTTATATATTATAGCTTGTAATACATCTACTGTACTTGTAGCATCACTCACTGAAAGACAATCTACATCATAAGCTACAGTTGGATTACCTGAAGGAATATTAGCCACTGTATCTTCTAGAGCACACAACGATTTTAGAAGAGCTGTGAGCCAGTTATTTAATGATATAGGATCGCAGTTTGGTAAGTTTTCATCCACACTTGAACATACATCAGAAGGTTGGATTACAGGAATGATTCCTGTTCCATCTAATGTAGAACTTAAAAAAGTTATTAGAGCCTGTTCTACATATGATAGAGAGTCTCCATTTTTTATTCCTAGAACAGGGACATCTACCCCTGTATATTTAACGCACTTATCTGAGGTGATCTCAGTACATCCGTTATAGCAATTTGAGCAATTATTTGACATGGTAATTTATATTTTAACAAGGGTTATCTAATGTATTGGTTAATCCAACCTGCCAGAAAGTTTTTCCATCACAAGATTTAGTCTTGTCACTACTTCCTCCAGGTTCTGTTCTATAGTCTATTGTGCTAGTTTTCACTACAACTATAGGATCATCTTTATCCCAACTAGTAATACCTAGCTGACTAGCCACTTCATCTATTCTACAAGCATATCCATATTTATATGAGTTAATTCCACCATCACAACTAGCTATTCCAGGATCATTACCTGCAGCAAAAACTAATCCAATCACCTTTATAGTTCCTCCTATATCAGCAATTAGTGCAGATCCTGAATCTCCCCCTCTCACTGGATTACAACAAGCTCCATATTCCGTAGGATCTTGTGATTCAGGATGTTCTAATGGTGGTTTGAAAAATCCTATTGCATTTTCCATTATAATAGTGGTACATCCACTTGTATTCCCTGGTTCACACGGACCTTGCATTTTATAACTAATTGAAAAAGTACTACCTAATTCAAATAACTTTAATGGACAAGTAGCACCACCTTTTGGACCAGTTGTTCTACCTGAACTATATAGTTGAGGATTTACAGCAAGTAATGTATCTATTTCTCCTGTTGTGGCAAAGGGGAGATAATCTATAACAACACTATCAAGTCCCACTTGTTTCCAAGATTCTGTAGTGTCAATTACTGTCGAATCTAGTGAGAACATTGCAGCATCAACACTGTTGGTCAGTCCAGAAGTTACTGGATATATGGGAACATATCTCAAGCTTCTTCCTATAATATTAATAGCTGGTGGAACTCCTGCATACTCAGCATCCTGATATATGTTATCTACTGGACTATATTCATTTTGTAATACACCTGCCAAGTTTCTCTGACTTGTGTAGAAAGCATCTTGTATTGTTACGTGATTATTAGTAAGTCCTACGAGAGCTCCTGTTGCTACATCTTTAACAACAAGTCCAAATGTACCTACACTGTTAGAGTTGTTTAAACTGGTTATAGATAGGCCTCCTTTTATAGGTCTTTCAAATGATCTATTTGCTATTGTTGAAGGTACTGCATTTTCACCACATCCTCCATTACATGTAAGCAACTCTATTCTTCCAATCTCTTTAACATCTGTTTTAACTGCTACACCACTTATATCTACACTAGATGGAAGTAGTTCTCCTTCTGGTATTTCTGATAGAGGTTTTTTAGCCTCAACACCAAATACAATAGCAGGTTCTCCTGTGTTTACACCACCAGATATTTTATAACCATATCCAACAGATGTAACATGAGGATTCTGAAGCACTTGCTCCCTAATCTTGTCTTTTATTTCTTGTGTTAATTGTAATGACATATTATATTAGTTTATGCTGGTGTTTCTGTTTCAAACCACATCCATATTGTATTTATACCCTCAGGTATTGTGGTAGTGGTTGTTGTTGTGGTTGGTATTGGATCAAATGATGTAAAACCATCACTAACTCTACATACAGGAGTGGCAGCAAAGTCACCAGGTCCACTAGATGGCAGACCCATTTCTACAGGCACATCTACTGGATCTAGTTGTGTCCACTGTAAAGTTTCTAAATCGCATCTCCAAACTCCTGCAAACTCTGGCGCAACTGTATTCCAATCAGCAGGAGCTATATAAATGCCTCCATCATATATACCTATTGATGCGCTTCCTCTTACACCTGCTGGTAAGTTTACAGTTCCATCTAGTGCATTTGTTGTATAATCAAATTGTAATAAGTATCCTGGATTACTATTGTCTGGCTGTAATGGTGGAACAAAACCTATAGCTATTATCTTGTTTGGAGTGCCATCTGTTTTAAATGTCAATAACAAATCTCCTGCAACGAAATATCCGTGATTTACTCCTACATCTATTTTAACACTGTAAGATAATGTTGTTGCTGAAAGATCCCACTCCAATATTTGACTTACAGCAGTTGGGAAAGGCAGACCAGCACCATATTGCCAAGTTCCTAAAAATTTGGTGTCACTCACTGCTTCCATGATGCTACCAAAATTTCTTACATCACCTGCTGGATAATCAATAAATTGTCCATCAAATGTAGTGTTTGAAGGAATTCCATTTACATCTGTATATCCATATCTTGCTAAACTTTTAACACCTGTAACAAGTGATGTAACATCTACAATAATGTAGTTTTCACTTAATGCAAAGTTAGGTGAATTTGTTGCGGTGCCTGGTGGTAATAATACTTCTTGTTGAGTGTTTGTATTTACATCCCAAGCAAAGTATTTTTTAAATGAATTTTGTCCAGGTAAACATCTTCCTGCATTACTTGGAGCAGAACAACTGTTACTACCAGCTGATTCTGTAGAATAAACTAATCTACAATCTAGAGGTGGTACAGTACAACCTAAAGCCCAAGGGCCACCATTTCCTCTATTTGTTCCTACAAATGTTAGTATTGTGAAGTCTTCAGAACCTGTCACTACAACTTCTGCACTACCATCATTAGGACTACTTGCATCAAAACCTGTAATAAGCTCATTACCATTCTGAACAGCTGCTCTACATCCTGCAACCATTGTTATTGTAGTTGATGCTGCATTTGTAGTGAATCTAAAATCATCAAGAGGATTAAGAATAGCTGTTCTTAATGCAATGTTGTTAACTGGAACAGGAAACTCTAATGTATAACTAAATGCTGGAGCGTTTAATGTTGCACCAGAAGTGTTTCCATGCATCACTTGACATGATGCTGGTATTGTAATTCCACAATCAGTTGTGTATCCTCCACCAGGACTTGCTAATAAGCCTCCTATAATATTACTAGAAGCTATCACACTCATTCCAGAATAAGTAAATGTAATAGGTCCTATATAGTTACTACCATTAGATGCTACTAGTACCGGTAGTGCAGTTGGTGTACAATCATCGATTTCATCTTGACTTAAGATTTCAACATTTGCACAACCAGTTGATGTATGTATCCAAACAGTATTATCGGCCACTGTAGTTGCTAGTGTAGCAGCATAGTTTGGTGTTTGACTAATATTGTACACCTCAAGTGTTTCTGGTTGAATCACTTGTAATAATCCATTTACGCCCCATACAGGCATAGCTTTACTTGGATTAGTCCATACACTGGTAAATTCAGGAACACCAACAGTCTGTAGATTAATAGTAGGTTTACCAGATGATGCAGAAAGCCAATCGACTGTTGTTCCTCCTACAGGTGGTAATCCTACAAACTCTTTTATATAATTTGCAGCATTTATTGAAGATGCGTCTTCATAGTATCTTGCAGAGACAATTACATTATTGTTGTTAGTGATAAACATTCCTGTAAGTTCTGTTAAAACTCCATAAGTGTTTACAAATGCAACATGTTGTTTTGTTATTCTGTTAGACTCATTTAATGTAATATTACCAGCTGTAGATATATCCCATGAGTAAACACCCATACTACTATTATTACCGTCAATTTTATCACCAAATCCTACAATTAATGTATTATTATCAGCAGTGACAGCTATTGCAGATATAGTTCTTCCCCAAATGTTTCCAGAACTAAGAGTTGACACTGAAATAGTTATTTGTCTAACATAAGACAAAGTTGGTGATGGGCCAGATGTGTTTATATCCCATTCTCTAATATATGCCACTGTATTATCAGTTGTAACACTAGCCAACCATAACTTATCTCCTGTAGAGCAGATAGGTCTGTTGATTCCTTGAGTGGTTGTAAAGTCATTAGGTACTAGCACAGCAGTTGATGAGTTAGTGTCAAAGTCATATACAGCTATTTCTCCAGGATTACCTCCGTAAGTTGACCAAGTACATGGTGCTACACCTGGATAAAGAGTACTTGTTGTAGTGGTAGATGATGATGAAGTGGTTGTAGTTGTTGTAACATCACAAATAATCTCTCCAGAGAAGTCACAGTTTGGTCTAGCACAAGTGTAAATATCTGTTGTAGATGGGGCACATAACGGATTTAAGTTATCTAGTCTAACAATAACAGTACCATCGGGCGCAGTGGTCTGATATCCAGCCAATAGAGCTGATCTACTAACACCAGTGTCAAATGGTGTAGTGAACCCATTAATATTAGAATACAGATCAAATGGACCTGTTTCTGTACCTGCTAAACTTAATGTTATAAATATTGTCATGTTACTTACGGTATTGTTGTAGTTGTAGTCTAAGGAGTACTTAAAGAGTTAACATTACACTGTAATGAAGAATGGAATGGTTGTATTGTTAGCTGTGAACTATTGTCCCATACTAAACTTAATGTATATGTAGTTAAATTAACTTCATACACTTTATCTATTCCAAATCCTTCTTGTGATAAGTATAACTTACCTCCGTCTTGAAATAAATTTACTTGACCGTTTGCATTTATTCCTGGTAACACTTGACTAACTTCTAGTGCACCATCTGGATATGAGTATTGTTTTAATATTATAGTTCCAGTAGAAGAGCCATCTGAATTAATTACAGTTATTAATTTACTATCTAATGTATACATTATACATTTACTATATACATCAAGTGCAAATAATGTTGTAACATCAGTATCAACTATAACATCATCACTTATATCTAGAGAAACTAGATCACTAGATTGTGAGCTACGCTGAACAGTAGTTAACAAAAGATTATTTGTTACTGGAGCTAGATATACAAAGCGACCAGCATTGTTCATTGTAACGCCAAGTGCACCATCTGTAACTGATATGGTTCTATTTCTAGTAAGCACATTTAGTGTGTCTGAGGGAATCCATTCTACAATTTCTGTATGACTGTTACCCTTCCAGAACCTTGTGTTAGTGTGGGCGTTTGCAAAGAAGGTTCCATACTGATTATTAAGAAATAAAACTGCAGTGGTAGTATCGTTAGAAACATCGTATATAAAATCTTGACCAGGAGTAGAGTACATAACACAGCTTAATTCATAGGTAGATATAAATTCAAAACATCCCTCCACTCTACAATCTGGATAGATGGTAGTTGTGGTTGTAGTTGTTGATGATGTACTAGTTGTCGTAGTGGTAGTACTAGAAGTACTTGTAGTGGTAGTAGTTGGGTTTGGTACAACATCAACACAACATGTAGTGATTTCACATACTGTTGGTTCATTACATCTGCTAACACATCCAGCTGTTAAACGAATCACCTTACCAGCAATATCGTTAACAGAACATTGACCTGCATAATGAGGATTGCAATACTTATATGTTAGGATACGTTTGTATGCTAACAATTGGAGCATAGTAGTAGCTGGTACAGGTTGGTTCAACATATACACAATATTATTGTACATATTGCTACCAAACTCTGCTAGCTTACAATCTATACTCTTAAGTAGATCAGGTATCTTATCGCAATCCTGACAATTTGTTAATCTGGGTGTTAACATATCTTTGTGATGTTTATACTCCTTTTTTATTACTGTTGCAATGAGCACATAGACCGTTGGTTAACTGACATCCACATCCCACCTTTGCACCACAATTTGCACACTGAGCCATGTTATCTAAAGTTTATTACATAGTTGTTTCCAGAACAACCACAGTTGGATTTTAAAAATTGGTCAAGCATATTATCTGCTTGGTTATACAGTTTCAAAGCATCATTCTCTGCACAGTTGTTTGCAGAAGCTACTGCACCTTGTATAAAAAAGTTGATTGTGTTTAAGTTTACACTAGCTTGTGTTCTTAAAGCACTATCACACTGCATCATATCAAGCTGCAAAAACGCATTGTCAAACTTCTCCTGTAGTCTGTCAACACGCATTATTGTTCTCTCTACATAGTTTGCATATGCAGGAGCTATTGAATATTTTAACTTATATATCCCATCAGGAAGTGGCTGTTTACAACCAGCTTCTGTAATTCCCAGAGTATCTGAACCAAATATATTTGTTTCCAAAGGAACAAACGGTAATATCTTTTTACCAAAGTTGGGTGCCTCTATTTCAATTGTTGGTGCTGATACAACTGGTGGACTATCAGGATAGATAGATGCATCTGTAACAGCAAGCAAAAGAACACTATAACTAGGAGGAACTATGATATCTAATTGTAAAGTGGCTGCCATTATTCTTGTTTTAAAAAAAATGCCAGAGGATCTGAGTTTTAATCCTCTCACCTCTGGCATAGGTTTATGTTAATATTCTATCCTACTTCTTATAATTAAGCAGCAGTTGTAGTAGTTGTGGTTGTAATACAAGTGTTGTCAGAAACAACATCACCTAAACCAGCTACTAATACAGTTTCAATAGCAGCAGCAATACCACTTACAGTAGCATTAGGAGCAGCAATGATTACAGTTGAGTCTTGCATTACATAATCTCCCCACTGATAAGCAGACTTATCATATTGGTTAAATTTGATGTAATAAGTGTCATAGGTAACACCATCA